>Ga0210408_10003432_pt1 | contig 14667 bp, 16 predicted proteins | sample IncBWH4MmetaG_FD_155471 | JGI IMG/M metagenome (GOLD analysis project Ga0210408, IMG submission 155471) | Forest soil microbial communities from Barre Woods Harvard Forest LTER site, Petersham, Massachusetts, United States - Inc-BW-H-4-M | ecosystem: Environmental > Terrestrial > Soil >...
GCGCGCGTCGCCATCGGTGGCAATGAGGCGGAAGGAGAAGGGATCGGACATCGGCAATCAGACGTGATGCGGCAGCCATAGATTGAGCGGAAGAGCCCAGCAAGTCCGCAGGGCGGGCGCGCTTCCCGAACTCATGCACGGCTGACAGCCAGTTCCTTTCGCTGACGAACGATATGGCCTGCGATCCGGACCGCCTCCTTGGCGATTTCTCTGAGCAAGCCACTGACGGGACTCCGAAATCCGACAAAATGAATAGTCGAGTTCCGAGTCTGCTCGTTTGGTGTCCCGTCGTTGGCTGCGTTGATATGGTCGTCCTCAACAAAATCTCGATAGTTGGGACGATATCCGGTCGCGAAGATGATCGCGTCGAATTTGGCTTTGTTTCCTCCTTCGAACACAGCCCCGTCCTCGGTGATTGCAGATAGGCCCGGCACTATCTTGATCGCACCCTGGGCGATCTTTTTAGTTGTGCCGACGTCCAGCACCGGAATCTTGGCCGACTCGGCAATTTGTTGCAGGATGCCTTGCTGCGGACGCCTGAGGCCATACTTCGCCGGGTTGCCGAGAGCCAGGTCAAGAATGAACGGAAAGAGCGCATCGTTGGCGCGCATGGGGAGAGCTTTGCTCGCGAGCGTAGCGATTACTTGAATGGGTACGCCGAAAAGGTCACGTGGGACGATATGAACGCCGCCGCGCAGCGAGATCGTCGGCTGCGCGCCGCCCTCGGACAGGTCGAGAGCAACCTCTGCACCGGTGTTCCCCATGCCAACGACCAGGACGGACTGGCCGGCAAACGGCTTGGCATTGACGTAGTCCGCGCTGTGGATGAGCCTGCCCGTGAACTTCTCTGCCCCGGGAACGACTGGACTCACCGGTTCGGTATTCAATCCGGATGCAATCACGACATGCGGAGCGTGGATCCAACATGAAGTGCCTTCCACAATCCAAACGTCCTCATTTCGGCGCACAGAGCGCACGTTCTCGCCGAAACGGGGGTGTAGATCAAAGTGCGCAGCATAACGATCCAAATATTCGATCAACAGATTTCGGGGAACGTAGCGCGGATAGTCTTTCGGATAAGGACAATAAGGCAAAGACGACAGCTGTTTTATCGTATGCAAGTGCAGCCGCTCGTAGTGCCGACGCCAGGACGAGGCAACATGAAGATTCCTTTCCAGGATAATGAAATCCAAACCGACCTTCCCGAGACACGCCGCGACCGCGAGCCCAGCTGGGCCGGCACCGACGACGACAACGTCAGTGGTTTCTGCCAATGACTCCTCCCACTCCGTGGAACAGCGCCAACCCGTACGCCCTTCTTCCGTCTCGCATGTGGGACCCAGACATATCCCAATGCGTGAACGCCTGTTCGCAGAATGCGCTTCAAAGCGCGAAGCCCGCACGGGATCAGCGCGGTACTCACGCCGGCAGAGTAGCCCCGGCCCCGAGCCACTGTTTGATCAGCGCAGCCAGCGTTCCGTCGGCCGCCAGCGCCGCCTGCGCCTTGCTGATCCCGTCGTGCAGCGCTGCATTTCCCTTGCGCACACAGATGCCGAGGCGCTCTACGGTGATCCCGGTCTGGAGGATCTTGAGCTTCGGCCGCTCGCGTACGAACCACGCGGTGACCGGCGCGAGCTTCATGAAAGCGTCGCAGCCGCCACTCGACAAATCATCGAGCGCCTTTTCGATTTCGTCATAGGCATAGACCCGCACGCGCGCGGCGCGATGCTCGGCAACCAGCTTGTCGGCGACTGGCTGGCTCGTATTGCCTTCCTGGACGCCGATCACCAGGCCTTTGAGGTCGCCGATGCCATGTAAGTTCGGATGTCGGCTGACATCGGCAACGAGCGACTGGCCAGAGACCGCATAGGGCGGACAGAAATCGGCGACCTTGCTGCGTTCCGGCGTAATGGTGGTGCCTGAGGCAATACAGTCATAGCTGCCGTCGTCGAGTCCGGCGAAGATGCCGTTGAAGTCGGTGCCTTTGTAGGGCACCAATTGCCATTCGCGGCCGATCAGGCCGGCAATGCGCTGCATCAGCGTAATATCGAAACCCGCCGGGCCGTCGTTGGCATTGAACTCGAAGGGCGGGTCGGGAAGCGCCGCTCCCACCCGCAAAACCGGAGCCGCTCTCGCGGCGCTCGCCTTGATCAGGCCGGTCGCAAATAGCGGTAAGGCAGCAAGCAAATGACGGCGCCTCATGAGGACTTTATCGGTCAGGCCGAGACAACGATGGGTTAGGCATGACTATAGCCTGAAGGTGGAGCGCCGTTGAGGCCCCAGGCGGTTCGGCAAGAATAGTTCTACAATCGCGGAGGGTCGCCTGGCCATGCGCCGGTGCGGGCGCGCGAGAGTGCCGCGATGCACGCCTTTAAGCTCTACACCGGTGAGGACAGTGCCTCGCACGTGCTCGAAGGCACACTGACGCTCGATCAGCGCACCGATGTCATCGCCGCACACTTCAAGGAATCGCCGCCGCATTCCTCCTTCGACTGGCACGACGCCCCGGAGACGCAATACGTCATCACGCTCACCGGCACGCTCGAATTCACCACCCGCGACGGCGAGACTTTCATCATCCGGCCCGGCGACGTGCTGGTCGCAACCGACACGGCCGGCACCGGCCACAGGTGGCGCCTGATCGACGACGCGCCCTGGCGACGCTGCTACATTGTGCTCAAGCCGGGTGCGGCGGATCTGTTTGCGGCGCGGGCGTAGCACGCGCGACATCGCCCCATGCTACGGACACTCCGGATGCCTACGGCGCATACCCGGATCGAGGAAGCTGAAACGGGCGCCGTCCTCGCGCAAACGGCAAACCCCGCGCGCGGCACGGCGCCCAATCTAACCGTGCCCGATGTAGTCCATCCGTCCGCCATCGACCGTCAGCATCTGTGCAGTGATCCAACCCGATTCCGGTGAAGCCAAGAAGACTATCGCGTTGGCAACGTCTTCCGGTTCACCGATCCGACCCATCATTGCGCGTGAAGCGAGACGGGCCTCAGTGCCCTGCCAATCTTCCGCGCCCCGGCCGCGCTGGGTGAGGTCGGTGCGGACAAAACCTGGCGCAACGGCGTTCACGGTAATGCCGTGCGGGCCAAGCTCCAAGGCAAAGCGTCGCGTCAGAATCGCCACCTCGGCTTTGGTCGCCGCGTAGAATGCGTTGCCGGGCAGCGCGGTGCCGGTCGCCGCAATCGAACTCACATTGACGATCCGGCCATAGCGGCGCGCACGCATGCTTCCGATCACCGCGCGGGTCGTGTTGATGACCCCCTCGACATTCACCTCGCGCATCTGCGTCGCCCGCTCCCGGTCGTAGGTGTCCAGTGTGCCTTGCCATGCTACGCCGGCGTTGTTCGCCAGGATCGTCACCGGTCCCAACTCTTTTTCCGTGCGGGCGACCATCGCATCGACCGCGGCGGCCTGCGCAACATTCCCCCGCGCGGCGATCGCCCGCCCTCCCCCAGCCGCAATCTCGGCGACGAGCGACTCTGCCGCGTCGGCATTCGCGGCAAAATTAACGCACACCGCCGCGCCACGCTCTGCCAGCAACCGCGCCGTAGCTCGACCGATTCCCCGGCCGCCCCCGGTTACCAGGGCCACTTGATCGCGCCATGCCACCATGTTTCCGCCTCTCAGTCAGCCCTATTCTATGCGTGTTTTATCGTCGGCGGCCGCGGGAAACAGCAGGCAGGCGTCGCCGTAGGAATAGAACCGGTAGCCCGTTTCGATCGCGTGCGCATAGGCGCGGCGCATCGTGTCCAGGCCGCTGAAGGCAGAGACCAGCATGAACAAGGTCGAGCGCGGTAGATGAAAATTGGTCAGCATGACGTCGACGGTGCGGAAGCGGTAGCCGGGCGTGACGAACAGCGCAGTCTCGCCGGAGAAGGCCGCGAGCGTGCCGTCCGCGGCCGCCGCGCTTTCGAGCAGCCGCAGCGCCGTTGAGCCGACGGCGACGATGCGGCCGCCGGCACGCCGCGCCGCGTTGAGCGCCGCCGCCGTCTCCGCGCCGACGCTGCCCCATTCCGGCTGCATTTTGTGCGCCGACGTGTCTTCCGCTTTGACGGGAAGGAAGGTACCCGGCCCGACGTGGAGCGTTACCTTGTGCAGGCCGCCGCCGCGCGTCTCTAGCGCCTCGACGACCGCGTCGGTGAAATGCAGCCCCGCAGTCGGCGCGGCGACCGACCCCTCCTCCCGCGCGAACACTGTCTGATAGTCAGTGCGGTCCTGTTCGTCGGCCGTGCGGCGGCCGGCGATGTAGGGCGGCAGCGGCATGTCGCCGCGTTCGGCAAGCGCCTCGTCGAGGACCGGCCCGTGAAACGCAAAGGCGAGTGTGACCTCGCCGCCCTCTCCTTTCGCCTCCACCGTGGCGTCGAGCTGGTCGAGGAAGCACACCCGGCCCTCGCTGCCGAAGCGCACGACATCGCCGACGGCGAGGCGCTTCCCCGGCTTCACCAGCGCGTTCCAGCGCGAGCCGTCGAGCCGCCGGGTCAATGTCGCCGCAATCGCCGGCTCGTGCGTGCCGCGGCCGATGCGGCGGCCGTGCAGGCTCGCCGGAATGACTTTCGTGTCGTTCGCCACCACGGCGTCGCCTTCGCGCAGCAACGCTGGCAGGTCACGCATGACGCGGTCCTCGAACGGCGTCGCTGCGCCCGGCCGCACCACGAGGAGCCGGGCGCTGTCGCGCGGAACCGCCGGACGCAGCGCTATGCGATCCTCGGGAAGCGCAAAATCAAAAAGGTCGGTGCGCATATCTGACAACGCAATTCACGATCCGCTCGTCCCCGCGAAAGCGGGAACCCAGCTTTTGCGTGTCAGGAATACTGGATTCCCGCTTACGCGGGAATGAGCGGAGAAACTCGCGGAATTCGCGGCAATGAGCCGCGCCGGCAGATTACTTCCCGCCATCCGTATCGGTCGCGCGCTCGTCGACGAAGCGGATGGCGATCGGGCGGCCGGCGACCGCTCCGGCCATCCCGGCGCTGAAATGCAGCGGCGTGCAGCGCTGCAGCGCCGCATCGATCGTTTCGCGATAGACGCCACGCAAAGCGGCCGGCGCATCGTGTGTCGCATAGGTCATGCGCGGCGGCGCGATCACCTGGCCGTCGCGCTTGAAGGCGAAGCGGATGGTGTATTCCATCCCGTGGCGCGCTTCGTCCTTCGGCGGCGGCACCCAGCAGGCGCGCAGCGCGGCGAACATGTCACCGATCGAATCGAGCTTGCGGTCATTCGCCGTCCGCTCCGCATCGGAGCCGGCGCTTTCCCTCGCATTTTCCGCCGCATCGCCGTCGGTCGAGACGATCGTCAGCTGCAGATCCTGGCCGAGCGGCGGCAGGTAATAGGGAAAGCACGGCCCCAGATGGAAGACGCCGCAGAACGAGGGATGGCAGGGCTGCCCGCTGAGCACGCTGCACGGTGCGCGTGCCGGCGGCAGGCGGTTCAAAGGCTGCGCCTGCGCGGTCGGGACGGCGGCGGCTAGGCCGCCGAAAAGGACGCCGCAGGCGATCGCAATCGCACAGCGCGGCACGTCAGACCTTTACTGTTTTACGTCCGCCGCCACCTGCATATGGACGATGCGGTCGGGCTCGGCCGGCGGCTCGCCGCGCTTGAGCTTGTCGACCAGTTCCATTCCCTGCACGACTTCGCCGACCACGGTGTACTGGCCGTTGAGGAAAGAACCCTCGGCGAACATGATGAAGAACTGGCTGTTCGCCGAATTGGGATCGCTGGTGCGCGCCATGCCCAAGATACCGCGCTTGAACGGCACCTTGGAGAACTCGGCCTTCAGGTTCGGGTGCTTCGAGCCGCCGGTGCCGTTGCCGTACTGGCCATCGCCGGTCTGCGCCATGAAGCCGTCGATCACGCGGTGGAACGGCACGTTGTCGTAAAAGTGCTCGCGCGCGAGCAGCTTCAAGCGCTCGGCGTGCTGCGGCGCCACGTCAGTGCGCAGCTTGATGATCACCCGGCCGTATTTGGTGTCGAGAAAGATCGTGTTCTGCGGATCTAGTCCGGGCGGCAGAGTTTCGGCGATGACGGGTGCGGCACACATGATGGCGAACAGTACGGCAAGGATACGGGTCATGTCACCTCCGGGTGAGGCCTTTATTTCGCGAATTTCCGGTGCAGCCGCGCGGCGACCTGCGCCGGCACGAAGGCTGAAACGTCGCCGCCCATGCCGGCAATCTGGCGCACCAAGGTGGCAGTGATCGGGCGGACTGCCGGCGAGGCGGGCACGAACACGGTCTGCACCTCGGGCGCCATCACCGCGTTCATGCCGGCCATCTGCATCTCGTAGTCGAAGTCGCTGGCATCGCGCACGCCGCGGATCAGGATTGTCGCGCCCGCCCGCCGCGCCGCGGCGACTACGAGATCGGCAAAGGTCGAGACCGCTATCTCGCAGCCGGCGGCGCGCGCAAGCGGCGTGCACACCTCCTCAAGCATGGCGACCCGCTCCTCGGCCGCGAACAGCGGCACCTTGCCGGGATGAATGCCGACGGCGAGCACGAGGCGGTCGACCATGGCCACGGCGCTGCGCACCACCTCGAGATGACCGTTGGTCATGGGGTCGAACGACCCGGCAAAAAGCGCGGTGCGCAGCATGGCGGGGGTCTAGCCCGAGGGTCCGGCGATCGCAACCCAGATCGGCGAAAACGGGTCGGCAGCGCCGGATTATGCCCGATTTTTGCGGGTTCGCGGCAAACGAAGAGGCTCCCTGCCTGCGCGATACCCGCAACCTGTTCGGACAGGCGCCGGAAGGTCGCGGCGACGCGCTAACGCGGGTCCGGGGCGGTATCAGCATCAGCCGTCAACGCCGCGACGCCGGCGCGCAGCTCGGCAATCAGTTCGCCGCTGTTCGGCAGATGCGGCGCCTCCGCGTCGAGGATCTGCATGAAGCCGCGCTTCTTGAGCGCCAGCAGCTCAGACTCCGTCAGCAAGTCCCGGCCTGCCGAATCGCAGACGATGTCGAGGAGCCGGTCGAGCGCGTGCAGCCGGCCCAGGAGATAATCGTTCTCGCGGTAGGCACGGGAGAGAAACGCTGCAGTGTGCTCGAAGAAAATGCCTTTGAGCTTTTGCGCGCACTCGATCGTCTTGAGCGCGCGCGCATCGTGGACGCTGATGCGATCGACCAGCAACTCGTTGAATTCGCCGACCTCGCGCCACGTCATCACTGGAAAGGTCAGCAAGTCCCAGAACGGAAAGCCGAGATAATTGATCAGCACTTCCTCTCTCGCCTCGTGCGGCCAACCCTCGCCGAAGGTTTCGGCGAGCAGCCCGTCGATTTCGCGGGTGCTGGCATCGAGATCGATGGTCATCGCCAGCCGGTTCACCAGGCTGTCGATACGCGATGCGAAGCGAGCGGCGACCGACTGCGCGTAGCCGGTGATGTCCCTGACTTCGTCGGCTGACGGCGGCGCTGAAAATATTTCCGTGACCAGCGCGCGAATTTCCTCATCGAATTGCGCGAGGTTCTCGCGCTGTTGCAAGTCGTCGAGACAGTCGTAGAACCGGCGCTTGAGCCGATCGACGCGTTCGGCGCCGATGTCCTTGAAGCGTTCGGTATCCAGCATCTCGTACAGCCGGTTCTGTCCCTCGATCATGAAATGCAGGCGGCGCCTGCGGTAGTCGAGGTCGAAGTCGAGCAGCATGGTCACCCACCGCGGGGCCGCGAGCAGGTCCTGTGCCGCACCGCTGCGGAACGAGCCCGATTTCGCCAGGCGGTCGGACGCCTCGGCCCGCGCCGCCCAGGTATCGATCACCTCGGCGATCGTGCGCGCGAACGGCGAGCCCGCCTTCACGCCGCGGGTGGTCATGATCAACTGCGCGACGAAGGCGCGGGCCGAAGCGAGCTTGAGGCCGACATAGCCTTCATAGGCAAAGCCGCCCTCCTCCGCCGCCTTGACATTGGCGTGCTCGCGCCATTCGCGGATCTGGGCCTCGCTGATGTCCTGCGCGCCGGTCATCACATTCGCCACCAGGCGGCTGACCTGCGGCCGCGCCCGCTCGATGATCGCCTTGAGCCGGCGCGCGCGCTCGTTGAACGCGGCGACCCAACTCAGCTCATCGGTCACCGGCTCGGTACGCGGGATGTCGGACAACGCGCCTTTGAGCGTCGAGAAGAAGCCCGGCACCCGATCGTGCGCCCGCGCTCCCGGCGGCCGCGGATCGGGGTCGATGTAGACGATACGCCGGTCCACCTCGCGGTAGGCCGGGCGGCCGGGTATGGCCCTGATCGCCTCGCGGAACGGGCGATTGTTGAGCACGCTGCCATCGATGAAAGGCACCGACGTCGGGTCGACGCCGCTTTCCAGATAGTTGGCGAAATTGCGCTTGATGAAGTCAGCGCGGCGCGGCCATGTCGCGCCCTTGCTGCGCAGGAGTTCGTCCATTTCCGCGACCCGCGCCGGCGGGAACGCCCCCGGCACCGAGGAGGTGGCACGCGCAGCGAAGGCGAGAGCCGGCGCGTTGGCGAGGTCGAAATCGCTCTCGACCTCGCCGTTGGGGCGGCGCCGGTATTTGAAATGAAACAGATGCCGGTGCACGCGCTCCTCGATGATCGCCGGATCGTGGATGGGCACTGGTTGCAGGTAGCCGTAGTAGTCGGTGACGGTGACGAACAGGTCGAGGCCCCGTCCCGACGGCAGCAGTGAAGCTTCCGCGCTCTTCGGACTACCCATCGCGGTCGCGGCCTCGTACATCAGCGCGGCCATGCGCATGCCGTCGAGCGGCGGCTTGAACCAGCGCGAGCGCACGAACATCGAGAGGTTGGCACGCACCTCGGCATCGCGCACGAGCGGCGAGCGCCGTGTGCCGATGGCCCATAACACCGGGCGAAGGAACCACTTGCTCCAGCCCCGCGCCCTTGCCTCCGGCGAAAGGAGGCGGCTCACATCGGCATTGTTGAGCCAGAGATCGCGCAAGGGCGCGGTCGGCAGATCGTGACAGATCGCGCGCGCGAGCATCGTACCGTTGATGCCGCCCGCCGAGGCTCCGGCGATGATGTCGACGACGACCCGCAGATCGATCTTGCGCCCGGCTTCGCGCAGCAGATCGAAATAGACCGCTTCGGTGTCGTACTCCGGATCGTTGCGGTCGACCAGCGAGTCGAAGGAGGCACTCGCGCGCTTTGCCTGGTCGGCGATGCCGTGCAGCGCGCGCGAGGCGCGGACGAGCTTGAGGATTTCCTTGTTGATGCCATGCATGTAGATGGCGAGCGAGACGCCGCCGAAACATACCAGGGCAAACCGAAGTTCCTTTTCCTTCACCGCTCAACCCCTGGCCCCGCCGTCACGCCGGGCAGCATCATCGCAAGGTATTTTAGCGCCGTTGCCGAAGCCTTTGGAATCCGTTACGAAGATGCCTCCTTTCGGACTATTCGGCTGCACACGCGATGTCGCACCAGGAAGGGCGCATCTGGCGATTTTTGGTCGGCGACCAAACGAAGTACGCGAATGATCGTCTTGATCGACAATTACGACAGTTTCGCCTTCAACCTGGTGCACTATCTCGGTGAATTGGGGGCCGAGGTCCGCGTGCACCGCAACGACAAGATCACCAGCGCGGCCGTCGTCGCTGCCGATCCCGACGCGATCGTGCTTTCGCCTGGCCCGTGCACGCCGAAAGAGGCTGGCATCTGCCTCGACCTGATTGCAGCGGCGGCCGGCAAAGTCCCGATCCTCGGCGTCTGCCTCGGCCATCAGGCGATCGGCGACGCCTTCGGCGGCCGGGTGGTGCGGGCGCCGACGCCGGTGCACGGCAAGCTCTCCGCGATCCGCCATTCCGGGGCCGGCATCTTCCGCGGCATCAACGCGCCCTTCCAGGCCACGCGCTACCATTCGCTCGTGGTCGAGCGCGCGAGCCTGCCGGAGGAACTGACCGTGACGGCGGACACCGAGGACGGCCTCATCATGGGGCTCGCTCACGCCCGCCTGCCGGTGCACGGCGTGCAATTCCATCCCGAAAGCATCGCCTCCGAGTACGGCCACCTGCTGTTGAAGAATTTCCTCGACATCGCCGCGTCCTGGAACGCGGCGGCTGGACGGCGCGCGGCGGCGCCGCTCGCGCCGACGCCCGACCGGCAGCGCGTCCGCGCCCCGGTACATTGAGGACTTCACCGTGACCGACGAAGTCAGGGCGCTCATCGGCAAAGTCGCGACCGGCGCCGCGCTAACGCGCGAGGAGGCGGCCAGCGCCTTCGAGCAGGTGATGTCGGGCGAAGCTACTCCCTCGCAAATGGGCGGCCTCCTCATGGCGCTGCGCGTGCGCGGCGAGACGGTCGAGGAGATCACCGGCGCGGTCTCGGCCATGCGCGCGAAAATGCTGCGCGTGAGCGCGCCGCCCGATGCCATCGATGTCGTCGGCACCGGCGGCGACGCTTCGGGCTCGTTCAATATCTCGACCTGCGCCGCGCTTATCGTCGCCGGCGCCGGCGTTCCGATCGCCAAGCATGGCAATCGTGCGCTGTCCTCGCGCTCGGGCGCGGCCGATGTGCTGACCGCACTCGGCGTCAGGATCGATCTGACGCCGGACAAGATCGCGCGCTGCATCCGCGAAGCGGGCATCGGTTTCATGTTCGCGCCCGCGCATCACCCGGCGATGAAGAACGTCGCGGCGACCCGCGTCGAACTCGGCACGCGCACGATCTTCAATCTGCTCGGCCCCCTGTCCAATCCGGCCGGCGTCCGGCGGCAGATGGTCGGTGTGTTCTCGCGGCAATGGACGCAGCCGCTGGCCCAGGTCCTGAAGAATCTCGGCGCCGAGCGCGTCTGGGTGGTGCACGGCTCGGATGGGCTCGACGAGATCACGACCGCCGGGCCGACGAGCGTCGCCGCGCTCGAGAATGGCACGGTGACAAGCTTCGAGATATCGCCCGAAGAGGTCGGCTTGCCTCGGGTCAAGCCGGAACATCTGCGCGGTGGCGATGCCGAAGCAAACGCCAATGCGCTGCGTGGCGTTCTCGAAGGCACGCATTCCGCGTTTCGCGACGTGGCGCTGTTCAATGCCGCGGCCGCCCTGGTGGTCGCGGGCAAGGCCAACACCCTCAAGGAGGGACTGCACCTTGCCGTCCACGCGGTCGATTCCGGAGAAGCCGAGGGCCGACTCGACCGCCTGATCGTGGTCTCCAACGATGACTGACGTCCTTGCCAGGATCGGCGCCTACAAGCGCGAGGAGATCGCCGCGGCGAAGCGGCAACGCCCGCTCGCGCGGCTCGAAAGCGAGGCCAGGGCCGCGGCCGCGCCGCGCGGCTTCTTGGCGGCGATCGAGCGGCGGCTGACGGCCGGCGGCTACGCGCTTATTGCCGAGATCAAGAAGGCGAGCCCGTCGAAGGGTTTGATCCGCGAGGACTTCGATCCGCCGGCGCTGGCGGTGGCCTACGCGGCAGGCGGCGCGACCTGCCTTTCGGTGTTGACCGACACTCCCTCCTTCCAGGGCTCGCTCGATCACCTGCGGGCGGTGCGCACCGCCTGCGCGCTGCCGGTGCTGCGCAAGGATTTCATGTACGACGCCTATCAGGTGCTGGAAGCGCGCGCTGCCGGCGCCGATTGCATCCTGATCATCATGGCCGCGGTCGATGGCGGCTGCGCGGCGGAGCTTGAAGCGGCGGCGGCAGCGCTCGGCATGGACGCGCTCGTCGAGGTGCACGACGAGGAGGAGCTTGAACGGGCGCTGCGCCTGAAATCGCGGCTCATCGGGATCAACAACCGTAACCTGAAAACGTTCGAGACGACGCTCGCGAGCTGCGAACGCCTGGCGCGGCTGATTCCGCCCGGGCGCGTAATCATCGGCGAGAGCGGCATTTTCTCACCCGACGATCTCGCCCGGCTCGCCGCGGCGGGGATTGCAACCTTCCTCGTCGGCGAAAGCCTGATGCGGCAGAACGACGTCGCCGCGGCAACGCGTGCGCTCCTCGCGCGCAAGCCCGCGCTTGCTTCTGCCCGGTGAAGGCCAGTGGCGCGGCGTTCGGCATTGACGCATCTTTCCGCCGGTGGCGCGGCGCATATGGTCGACGTGTCGGCCAAACCCGCGACAGAGCGCGAGGCAGTCGCCGCGGGCCGCGTGGTGATGCAGCCCGAAACGCTCGACATCGTGCGCAAGGGCGATGCCAAGAAGGGCGACGTGCTCGGCGCCGCCCGCATCGCCGGCATCATGGCCGCCAAGCGCACGCACGACCTCATTCCGCTGTGCCACCCGCTTTCAATCACCAAGGCCGAGGTCGACATCAGGCCGGATGCCGCCCTGCCCGGCCTGGAGGTAACGGCCCGCGTCAAGGTCGCGGGCAAGACCGGCGTCGAGATGGAGGCGCTCACTGCCGTGGCGGTGGCCTGCCTCACCATCTACGACATGGTGAAGGCGGTCGACCGTGGCATGCGCATCGAAGGCATCCGGCTCATCGAGAAGCGCGGCGGCCGCAGCGGCCATTTTCGCGCAAAGGAGTAGAACGTGGCGTTGCTGTCGGTCGCCGAGGCGCTCGAACGCGTGCTGGCGCACGCGGCCCCCCTGCCCGCCGAACATGCCGTGCTCTCCGAGGCCTACGGGCGCGTGCTCACGGACGATCTCAAGGCGCTGCGGACGCAGCCGCCGGCCAACGTCTCGGCCATGGACGGCTATGCCGTGCGCGCCGCCGACGTGACCCACGCGTCGGTGCGGCTCAAGATCATCGGCGAGGTCGCGGCGGGCCGGCCGTTTGCGCAGGTCGTCGGTCCGGACCAGGCCGCGCGCATTTTCACCGGCGGCGTGTTGCCGGCGGGCGCCGACACCGTCGTGATCCAGGAGTTCACCAAGCGCAACGGCGACTGGGTCGACATCCAGGGGCCGACCGCAAGGGGGCGCCACATCAGGGCGGAAGGCCTGGACTTCAAAGCGGGCGACGTTCTGCTGTCCGCCGGGCGCAGGCTGACCACCCGGGATCTTGCGCTCGCTGCCGCGATGAATCACCCGCGCATTCCCGTGCACCGCCGGCCGAAAGTTGCGATATTCGCGACCGGGGACGAACTGGTGCCGCCCGGTACGCAGCCGCAGCCCGGGCAGATCGTCTCCTCGAACACGTTTGCGCTCGCGGCGCTGGCACGCGCCGAGGGAGCAGACGTCGCCGATCTCGGCATTGTCGGCGACCGGCTCGACGACACGGTAGCGGCGGTCCGCGGCGCGCGCGAGCGGCGCGCGGACATTCTCGTCACTAGCGGCGGAGCGTCCGTGGGCGAATACGACCTCGTCCAGTCGGCCCTTGCCGCAGAAGGCGTGGAATTGTCATTCTGGAAACTGGCCTTGCGGCCCGGTCGTCCCTTGATGCATGGGCGCCTCGGCGCCATTCAGGTGCTTGGCGTTCCCGGCAATCCGGTCTCGGCGTTCGTGTGCGCTCTTCTGTTCATGGTGCCGTTGATCCGCCGCCTCGCCGGCCGCAACGACACCGCGACCCGGACCGAAATCGCCGCGCTCGGCTGCGACTTGCCGGAAAACGACGAGCGCGCGGACTATTTGCGTGCGACGCTCAAGAATGGAGCGGATGGCCCGGTCGCGACGCCCTTTTCGGTGCAGGACAGTTCCATGATGGCGCCGCTGGCGAAGGCCGATTGCCTGGTGATCCGCGAACCCTATTCGCCCGCCGCCAAGGCTGGCAGCCCTTGCACGATCATGCGGCTGGCGCTTTAGCGGCTCGGCGCTTTTGTTGCTCCGGCCCGAGGTCGAATGAGCGCGCTTACTCGATCGCCGGACGCAAGGATCGCGAACGTCGAACTGATCAGGGCGTCCAATTCAGCTTGTAGACGAGCTCGGTCGCGAGCGTCTGCACCTGGCTGCGCATGTGCTCTGCCAAGCCGATCGGCACTCCCGGCGGAGTGGCGAGGATCGCAAGATCCGCACTCTGATAGCTCGAATAGCGATATTCGTTGCGCCAAAAGAAACCCGGGATCGGGAGCACCGTCAGCGCAAATTCCATTCCGCCGCCGATGAACCAGCCGCGATAGTTGTGCCCCGGGATGACAAAGGGAGAAGGTGTCGCCGGCGCGGCCGAGAACGAGAAATTGATCTGATCAAAGCGAGTCTGGGCGTAGCCGCCGTTGAAATAGGTCAGCACCGTGGGCGTCACCAGATAACCGATGCGGCCGCCCGCCGCCCAGGCCCAGCGCTCATTTTCGTCGCCTACAACAGTTGAGGAAGACGGCGAAAAATCGCCGTGAATATGCATGAAATCAAAATCGCCGAATCCGCCGATGACCAGGCCGGCGCCAAATACGTTCAACTGATAGTCGCAGCCGCCGCCGACCACCCCGAACCATCCGCGACCGCCGTTGGTGGCGTTCGCGGCGAGCGGGACAAAGGGCGCGGGAAAGGTCTCGAAGTAACTGTCCTGATTCCACATGCCGTAGCCGCCGCCGCCGTTGACGTAGCAGCCGGTCCAATTCGCCACGGGGGGTGGCGGCGGTGCTGCCATCGGTTTAACCGGAAGGGACAAGTCCGCGGCAAGGGCCGCGCGAGCCCCCAGCACGAGCGCAGCCACGGAACCAATCAACAGTGCTTTCACGACGCTGCTCCCCACAAATGACTAGACGATCGATTCCATGAAAGTTGTCAGTTGTCATAAGGGGGGATTCATCTTGGTTTTCGGATTCCCACATATGTCGCGCGTGCCCACAAGAGAACGGGATGAGAAGTCATGGCAGCGTGGCGGC
>Ga0210408_10003434_pt1 | contig 14664 bp, 15 predicted proteins | sample IncBWH4MmetaG_FD_155471 | JGI IMG/M metagenome (GOLD analysis project Ga0210408, IMG submission 155471) | Forest soil microbial communities from Barre Woods Harvard Forest LTER site, Petersham, Massachusetts, United States - Inc-BW-H-4-M | ecosystem: Environmental > Terrestrial > Soil >...
CAGTTGCGCCGGTTGTCGTCGTCGTGTGAGCCTTGAGGCACCGTACCATGGAGGCAGGGATGCGGAGCGAGCAGGTGTACTGGGTGTTCACCGTTACCGTCGATCAGATGGACAAGTTCAGGCCGCTGATACCAAAGCTTGTGGCCGCGACAGAGAAGGAGCCGGGCGCGCTGCAATTTGAGTGCAACATCGCCGACGACCGGAAGACGGTTGACTTCTTCGAACGCTACACGGATTCGAAGGCGGCCCTGTTCCACCAAGCGGAAAGCTTCGCGCCATTCGCGAAGGAGTTCTTCGTTGTGGCCAAGCTCACACGCTGGGTGATCTATGGCACGCCCTCGGACGAGTTCAAGAAGGCGAACGCGGACTTCCACCCGATTTATATGACACCGATCGATGGTTTTGTCAGGTGACGGGATTGGCTTCTGGGCTTAAGGTCGGGAGCTTGGTAGCGGACATTGTTGAACGGCTGCCAGATGCCGCGCTTGACCCCGGCAATCCTCACTGAACAATCGATCAAGTCCGGCATGACGACGCGGTGTGTTGAGAGATCATGGACGACAAATCCGGTGAGCAGGCTGTCGAATACGGCATCGTACCTATCGATGTGATGGCATCGATGTCGGGGCTGGATTTTGTCCGCGCGATCTTCGCGAGACGATTGCCGGAGCCGCCGATCATGCAGACGGTCGAGCCGTTCGACTGCACGGTCGAACCTGGCGCCGTCGTGATTCACAGCGTGCCGGGTCTACGCCACTACAATCCGATCGGCTCGGTGCATGGCGGCTATGCCGCGATCCTCTTGGATTCCGCGATGGGGCTCGCGGTGCAGAGCACGCTGCCCGCGGGCACTGGCTACACCACACTGGAATTCAAGATCTCATTCGTGCGCGGCATGAGCGAGACGAGCGGGGTGATCCGCACCGAGGGCCGTGTGCTCAACGCCGGCCGCCGCGTCGCTACCGCCGAGGCGCGCATCACCGATGCAAAGGATCGGCTGCTTGCGCATGCGACGACGACGTGCCTTGTGGTCGAATTTCCGAAGGGGAGCGCGAAAGGTTGACCTTGAATTGGAGGACAGCAAAGCGACTCTCATGCCGCTGGCGCCAAGAACGTCAGAGTTTGCGTAGCCGTGGAGCGGCTGATCGCATTTCGCGACAAGACCCAGGCCTACGATCAGGCTGTCCTTGCCTTCACGACGAAGCGTTAGCGGACGTTTGCCAAGGCTGACACGTCAGCTTCTGTGAAGGTCTGCGGACGCCGGCCCCAGTGTGCGCCGTGCCACCTTCGTGGGCCCGCATCCGCAAACCTTCACAAACTCGGACACGTACCTCGATGGGGGCCCGGTTTCTGCCGATGCGCCCTCCATGTACCTGACGCCGCCTTTGGGTTAGGCTTTCGCTACAGGTCAAGAGAGGGTTTCCCTGTGCCTCCCGAGCGGATCGAACGCAAGCTCGCCGCCATCCTGGCCGCCGATGTGGCCGGCTATAGCCGACTCATGGGAGCTGACGAGGAAGGCACTCTCGCACGCCTGAAGGCCTGCCGTCGCGAATTAATGGACCCGGAGATTGCGCAATACCGTGGGCGCGTCGTCAAGACCACCGGAGACGGCATCCTCATCGAGTTTCCGAGCGTGGTGGACGCCGTGCGCTGCGCAATGGACGTGCAGCGCGGCATGGCCGAGCGCAACGCGGATGTTACAGATGAGCAACGGATCGAGTTCCGCGTCGGGATCAACCTCGGCGACATCATAATCGACGCAGAGGACATTCATGGCGACGGCGTGAATATCGCAGCGCGGTTGGAAAGTATAGCAGAGCCCGGCGGCATCTGCATCTCGGACTCGTCTTATCAGCAAGTGCGCGACAAGCTCACCATCCATTTCGTGGATATGGGAGTGCAGCAGCTCAAGAACATCGCACGTCCGGTGCGCGTCTATCGCGTGCCGATTGGCGGGAGCGCGCCAAGGGAAAGGCCGGCGCTCGCCCTGCCGGACAAGCCCTCGATCGCGGTGCTGCCATTCCAGAACATGAGCGGTGATCCCGAGCAGGAATATTTCGCCGATGGCATGGTTGAGGATATTATCACCGAATTGAGCCGCATTCGCTGGCTGTTTGTGATCGCTCGCAACTCGACTTTCACCTACAAGGGCCAAGCAGTCGCCGTGAAGCAGGTGGCGCGCGAACTGGGTGTACGCTATGTGCTCGAAGGGTCGGTGCGCAAGGGCGGTAATCGCGTGCGCGTCACCGCGCAAATGATCGATGCGACCTCCGGCGCCCATATCTGGGCCGAGCGATACGACCGCGACCTCAGCGATATCTTTGCCGTGCAGGACGAGATCACGGCGAGTGTTGCGGGAGTCATCGAGCCGGCGCTGGCCGAGGCCGAGCAGCAGCGAGTGTTGCGCAAGCCGCCGGAGCGGCTCGATGCTTGGGAAGCCTACCAGCGAGGACTTTGGCACTTCAACAAATACGGACCGGAGGAAAACCAGGCCGCACAGACCTTTTTTCGCCAAGCCATCGCGCTCGATCCGAATTTCGCTCCCGGCCATTACGGATACGCGCTGGCTCTCCAATGGGAGATCTGGCACCTCTCGACGCGCCCCTTCTCGGAGGTTCAAGGAATACCGCTCGAAGAAGCGCGCATTGCGGTTTCGCTCGACGACAAGGATGCGACGGCGCACGCCGTCCTGGCGCATATGAGGATGTGGGATGGCCAATGGGAGGCGGCGATCGCCGAAGCCTGTACCGCGCTCGTGCTCAATCCAAACAGCTCTTTCGTGATCAGCATGCTCGGTTGTGTCTTGGGGTTTGGCGGATATCGCGAAGAAGCGCTCGATCGGCTGCGGCAGGCGATGCGCGCCAGCCCGCACGATCCTCTGACTTGGCTTTGGACCTTCTGGACCGGGGTGATCGAATTTAACTCGCGAAAATTCGATGCCGCTTTGGAGACCCTCCACCAGGTTGTTCGCCTGCGTCCGGGATTTACCCAGGCCCAAGTGTTGATCGCCGCGTCCCTGGCCCATCTAGGGCGTCTCGACGAAGCACGCGACGTTCTATCTCGCGTGCAGGTTCTGGACCCTCGTTATCAGCAGATGCCCTGGACCCGGCCGGAGGATAACGCGCTCCGCGTCGAGGGCGTCCGCCTCGCGGCCGGCGAGAAATGACTGCGAACCGCCACTTCACTACAATCCTTTCGGCAGATGTCCCGCAGCGAAAAGGCCCGCGGAAGGCAAACCAGGATGAGCGCCTTGACACCCATCAGGCGCCGCCGCTTGCACTCTACGCGCTGTATCCCGACGCGCAACCCAAGCACGATGTCCGTCTCTTCATCGATTCTCTGGTGAAGCGCTCGGGCTGAAGGCGAAGGGGAGATGCAGGTAGCTTCCCGCCGAGTGCATCTTCCTATTTCGATGGACCATAGTAATCCAAGATCATGCCATTGACTTGGCACGATAGAGTGCCTAGCCCATTGCTCATGCTGAAGCCGCTCGCGTGAGGAAATTGTCTCGTATTGAACTCGTAGAACACAGCCGGAGTGTTTTTGCTGCCGTCGATGGATACCGTTCCCAAGTACAAGCGCAGCTTGATGACCTGGGTCCCTTCTCCTCCTGGACAGACGAATGAGCAAGCTAGGCCGCCGGGGCAGGAGTACTCCCACTGAGATATCGTCTTTGCAAACGGGAAGTGAGGGCCGGTTTGGGTTGGCGTAGTTTCGTTTTGAGCCCAAGCCATGCTCAAAAGCGGGCCCGCAAGCAGCGTTCCAAGGAACAGCGTCCGCGACATACGGCCCTCCGATAATGCCGCCATTACTAGCATTTTTCTTCATTTCTTTGAAGCCATCTGTCTTGGTCCCACGGACCGAGACGTGGGCCTGGTTCGCTCACTCGACCGTTCCCCGACCGCCCGGACCTCGAGCCTTCGGAGGTGCCCTGGTCGTCATCTTCGACATAACCCTTTGGCAGTCGAGGCGGAGTGAGCCCGTCCGAGGGATTGCATATGGGGCACGGCGCGCCGGCAGCGCCGCAAGGACATTCTCTCGGGTCCTTCCCCATGGTCGCTCGGGATGCTCTTCGCGGATCCAGCCGCAATCGTCGCAAGGTGTGCAAGCCATCGCGTTGGTCCGCATCTTAGATTACATGCATAGATCGGGCCCAGCCGCTCTCCGAGAGCGCGGCCTATCAACCGATCAAAGCCCCTAATTCCAAGACGAGCATCCGTATGACTACGGGGCATTCTCAACACGCACATATTTAATTTGTCAAAAACATTTAAAATAGCATCTTTAAAAGAAGGACATTTAAAACATGTTTTGTGAGAGTCCCCGTTATGAGCGAACGAATTGCCCGCATACGTGTTCATCAGAACAACATTGATCGGTATCAGGGCTTGCTCAGGACCAATCTGAGCGAAGTTGAACTGCAATACCTCGAAAAGCGTCTGTCCGAAGAGCGCTTCGCGATAGCAATGCTGCACTTCATGAGCCCGCCAAAGGGGTATCCCGGAGCGCTGGAAGAGGCTTAGGCACGGGGTACGCCTTGTGCGAGTGGTCGAGTCTTACCTCCAACCGCTATAGTCCGCGCATATGCCTGAGGATGCCGCCAAGTTTCGTTGCCCGAACTGCGAGGCGGAGTACAAGCTCGTGCGCATTGAGGCACCGCCCACTCACGACGATCAGTTGGTCTGCCTTAGCTGCGGAGGTCCGCTCCGAAATCGGGAAGGCAAGTTCGCTCTGAAGTATTTTCGTGTTGGCGACGAGCCGGGGCGCCACTCCCGAAGAGAACGCAAGCCGAAGCGATAGGCGGCGTAAGATTAGGTACCGCTTCCCCCGCCGGCCGCATATGCTGGTCATCGTCACCTATGACGGGAATGGCGGCCCGTGGGATCACGTGGCGCCGCCCAAGGGCGACCGTTGGGGCCCTGGCTCGCGCATCCCGGCCATCATCGTCTCTCCCTGCGCGCGCCACGGCTATGTCGACCACACGCCGATGGACACGACCTCGATCCTGCGCTTCGTAACGCGCCGTTTCGAGCTACCGACCCTGCACAGCGTCACTGCGATCGCCGCTCACAAGCAGGAGCCGCTCGGCGACCTGACCAACGCCCTTGTTCTCAAGTGAGGCGGAGGCGCTCGTCTTTTGCGAGGAGCGAAAGCCACGAAGCAATCGAGACTGTATCCGCGGAGAAAGTCTGGATTGCTTCGCTTACGCTCGCGATGACGCCGGAGGTTGACCGCGCCCCCTCGATTCGCTCAGATCGACGACCACTCTGGCCGCTCTTATGCGAATGCGCTATCGCGCTGCACGACACGCATTCGCGGCCTTCGCCTCGCCACGAGAGCATGATCCGGAAAAGTGGAAACCGATTTTTCCCTCGCGACAAACGCTACGCGTTTGCGCGGAGATCACGCTCAATCAAAGAGATGAGATCATGATACGATTCCTACTAAATCACATCATTGATCTCGAGACCGTATGCCGCCTCACCAGCCCAGCTCTCGCAGGTAGACACCACGGGCGCCAACGCCGGTGTGCGTGAAGTCGGTAAAGACCCCATCCACGCCGAGACGGAAGAACTTGAGATATTCCAGGCTCGGATCGCCGCGATAGTCGGCAGCGAGGTATTTCTTCTCGTTTCGGAAGGTGAAAACATGCACGAACAGGCCAGCCTTGTGCGCGTCGGCAATAGCGCTGGTTGCTTCTTGCGTCGAAGCCTCCGGCATCGATCCCTTATAAGGAGTGCCATCGGCGTTGCTGTCCTTCCACGGTGTGATCTTCGCCGGCACGACATAAAGCTTCCACGGACCAATTCCGTCGGCATAGGTCTTGATCTCCGCGAGGCCCTCAGGGGTTAGCATCGCATCGTACTGGCGCGCGTCACCCGAAACCGTCCAGTCGAACGGACGGGAATTGGTGATGTTGTCAAGCAGGACTTTGCCGGCCTTGAAGTCGACGCCGTTGCCATCGATGAGCTGGACCTGCCGCGTCTCCAGGCCATGGCTGCGCATATATTTCAGGCTGCCGGGCTCGAAGCTCTGAACAAAGATGGGAGCGTCCTTCGAGTTGAGGCCGTTGTCCTTGATGATCTTGATCAGGGCATCCTCGAGCGGGTGGCTGCCGGGTGCGCCGCAACCATTGGCGATGGCCTGGGCATTGTTCCAGGTCGGATTCTTGGTTTCCGGATAGACCGCGATGGAACGCCCCGTCTCCTTGCTCTTGGCTTTGGCGATATCGATGATGTCCTGGAAACTGAGTGCCGGGAACTTGCCGTTAAATACCTTTGGCCTCTCGTTGGCCGCATCATAGGTGGTGCCGGCGATCCAGTTCTTAAGTTCGGTCATGGTGAAATCGGTGATCGACCAATCATTGGTATGGTCTTCGCCGTCGACGATCAGCGATTTTAGCACCGATTTGGGGTCGGCCGGATCGGTGAGATCAGTGAGGTATTCAGCCGGCCCGCTAGTTGGAGATTGGGCCCATTTCACTTTGACGAGGACGCCCGGCACCGTGCGCCTGCGGGCCGCAACCGCCGTATTGGTCTTCGCCACCTCGGTAACATTGGTATTGTCGCTGAGCCAAGGATTGTGACGTGCCACCAGCACGCAATCCTTGGTCAGGTGCAGGTCCTCTTCGAGCGCGTCGGTTCCGAGGGCTGCGGCAAGGTCATACGATGCCTCGGTCTCTTCCGGCACCAGCCCCGGTACGCCGCGATGCCCGATGATCAGTGGGGGCTTTCCGTCAAGGGTCAGGAAAGGCTTGGTGCCGGCTGGCGCTGAGCCGGTTTGCGCGAAGGCCATCGATGCTGGGAGGAACGCCAAAGCCGCCGCACCGAAAAGCATCGCTCCAACACGTACATTCCGTCGTGAACGACTGTGCTTCATGGCCAAGTCTCCATCTTTTGCGCACCATCGCTTTGGATGGCACGAGGGCCGAGCCGTATATGGCCGGCGCTCTTGTCTTCTTGTCTCAATTTTCTGACAGTCGGATGACCGCTGGTGGGCCGGTCAGACAAAAACTCCTGAGATCCACGAGGCCCTGCAAGAGTGAGATGGAGGTAGGCGATAGGAGTTAGACGTGTGGCAGTAATCAATTCCTCAGCACTTGGCTTGATTTCCCAGGCCTGTGCTATCGAGAGAAATTTGGCGGTCGATACTCGTCCATAAAGCGAGCGTCTTGAATCAGCCACCGAGCAACGCGTGGCACCGTCGAGCTGGCGGGCGATCGGCGGGCGGAGATCGTGGTAAGATTCATGTCGATGCAAGGGGAAGGGAGGGAACCATGCCGGATAGGCAGGCGCGCGAAAGCATCGAGGCGGAGTTGAATGCGAGCGAAGTTGAGCGGGCGGTGCGGAGGTGCAGGGAAGTGCTCCACGACATTCGGGAACTGCAAAGACGGCTAGAGGAGGAGGAGCGGAGCTGGGCGATCACTCCCCTCCCAGACAGACCGCTCGTCGAACGCATGGCCGCGGTCGGAATTGGCAAGGAGGCTATTCAGCAGGTTTCGGATATGCTCGACGCGACAAAAAAGCTCGTGTCGGGACGAGCGGATGAGATTCCCGTAGGCATGCGACGCGGCCTCGCCGAGACCGCTGACGCCGGGATTTCAGCGCTCGACCAGCTTCAAGATATCCTCGACGCTAGGCGCCAATGACCGCTGACGGCACGGGCGCCGGGCTTCGGTCGCGCGCTCTGCCTCGCTTCACGCCGGGCGCTGGTTTGGGACACATTTCAGCGTCGGTCATTGTATGGGTCGGCCCACTCAAACCGCGTCTTGGCGTTCCCTGCTTTTGGCGGCTGCTCGTTTTTGCTGGATGGCTGCGCCGAACGCCATTCAGCGGTGCAGAGAAGCCCCCGGTCGCATTCATCCGCGAGCCTAAGAAGCAGGTCCGCAATAGCCTTGTCCTCCGTGGCGAGGGCCAGTCTGCGATATCGGATCGCCCGGGCGTTGCTCATGGGCATCTCAAATCCCAACGCAACATAACGAGGATTCAACTACAGGAAAATGATTTGGTTCCTGGCCGCCCGCTGGCGCTCTGTGCGATGGCAGTGATCGGTCCACACCTTTCAGAGCCCGCCGTCGGAACGCGCACCAGCGCCCTTTCTAAAGTCATGGCGAGGTGCGCCCTACCGTGGCGGGTGCAAATCGCCGAGAAGCCAGCGTCCGAGGGCCTTGGACTTCGTGGGGTCTTCATACGCGGCGAAGGTCTCAAGGACCTGACCGCAGACAGCGCATTTAAACGTATGCAAGTCAACGTCCCGGGTGCGTGCTGGCTCGATGCTGACGAGCATCATCGCGGCCTTGCACTTCGGACAAGCGGGGCGCTCAATTGCGGCGAATGGAACGACGGACGAGACGGGGGACATGAGGGCCTCCCTCGAACTGGCGGGAGCACAACACTCTCTGTCACCGACGGATGCCTATGAGGGGCGGTGATGAATAACTATGCGCCGCCAGGGTCTCGAACGCGAGTCAATTCGGCGCCGATCGCACAGGAAGCGCAACCGGCAGCGGCTGGCGAGCCCACGCCAGATGGTTAAGGCGGTGACACAGGGATGACGGAAGCGTGACGCGGGCTAACCCGCATCACGTTCGTTGCTTCGTGGCCGATCTGTTGCGGCGAGCCTGTGGATAGCGGGTGCAACGCTCAGCGCATCAGGCTTCCGTCAATCGCGCGATTCTTCAGGGTACTAATCGAAAGCTTGGCCTCCGAAACGTGAGGCGGTGAACATTGAGTCCAACAGAAAAAAGATTGAGATAACGTCGAACGCGAGGCGACTGACATGCAAAGCAAAAAAGTTGCCGATAATTGTGCTGAGGTCGATGTGCGAAGAGCGCAGGTTGACCCCTCGTTAGGGAGCGAGCTTCGGTCGGAATCCGAGAAGCATTGTGGCCAACTCGGTGGGCACCTTGATGGGCTCGGAACCGCGTTGGTCGAGATGTACGAGGCGGGCGCAGAACACCCAATCAAAATAGACTTGCTGGATCAGGTCGTTTCCATCATCCGGCGCAAAGAGAGACCAGATAAGCGCGTCCGAGAAATTGCGAACCTGATGCGCGGCTGGCAATTGATGCGCCGCGGCTGAGACGGTGAGTGCACGCGCGAAGTCCGCCGCGCCGCGCTGGTCGCGGCCATCGGTCAACGCTGCCCGTATTGCCGGGATCCGATGGGCCGCACCGACGCGCGACAACGTCCAGCCACGGTGCCGCGGTGGCACAACACTGAACGGCCGGAACAAGGCCATTGTTTGCGATCGGTGCAACACCGACAAGGGAGGCCGGTCCCGCGAATCATGGCTCTACCACCTCCGCAAGTCCGGGGATCAGCGTGCGGAGATCGCTGCACTCATTGTGACGTTGCAGTAGTTATAAATAGAAGAGATGCCGGAGCGGATCCGTGACAGGCTCGCCAAGATGGCTGACGCGGAGATTTCAGCGTTCGACCAGCTTCAAGATATTCGTCGTGCAGTGATCTCGTACCTAACAATGCCGGCTGCGGCTTCCGTCGACTAGGCAGAGCCGTTGGAAGTGGTTGGCAGGGGCCGCCCGATTTCAGGCTAACGGGCGGTCTCGCCTTGTCGAGCGCGCCCGGACGAGCTGGCGTGCCCGGGACCGGATCATCATCCGCTCGGTCAAATGCTCTACTTCAAATCTGCAAACGTTGGTAGCCGTGAAATAAGGCCTACTTCTGGGCGCGGCCGATGGCCCACGTCAGGCGGCTGGGGCGGTAGCGCGCGGTGGGCCGCCAGGCTTTCTCTGGCGGCCCGATCGCCTGAGCTCAATCCCACGAAGCAGCAATTGGCTTGGCCAAAAAGATGTCAGCCGCGGTATGAAAAAAGTTTCGGGGCTTCGGTCTCGCGCTTGGGTGTTCCGCATGTTGCGAGCCGAGCGCTGTGACTGAAAACCATCAATTGCTCTCAGAACCGTTGTCTGACTCCTGAATCGTTTTGACTGTGCAAGCGCTGGCGCCTCTTAGTGGTGTCATTGCTTAATGGTATCATTGCGCAGGAACGGCCTATGTTTTCGGTTATTGTTGGTGCTTTCATTCTTCTTAGCATTGGCATTCTAATGGCCCATGCCATGGACGCCTTTCGCTCAGACTCGTGAACACGGGCTGGGCTTGGACTACAGCTGAGGTGGAACGCGGCGGTTTCCTCGCCCGGTCGTAGTCCGCGCGTGGACGGCTAACACCAGTCCTCGCCCGCGAGCGCTGCGAGAATGGGCCGTCGGTTGAAGCCGGTGGCCGCTTTCCAGAGCCCGCCCCGATCTTCGACAATGATCCGGGATCGATTCGGGTGGATCTCCGTTAGATGAACATGGGTATCCAGGCGATGACGTGGGCGGGATCTATGACCCTTGTCGGTTTTCTCGTCTCTGCTTGCGCGAGTTCCGACAGAGCCACATCGAGCTCGACGACGCGATCAGGCGCGCCATGGGCCCAGAACCTCAATGAGCCGCCCCCAACTCGCGAGCCCGCGGCCGTAGCCCCAGGGGTGCGAGAAGAGTTGAAGGCTGCGCGCGCGGGAGCGTCGCGTTAAGCCGCTACGCGCGCACTTCGCTCGTTGCGCGTTGCCACAGCCGCGAGCTTCAGGCCATCGGGGCATAGCCCCCTATGATCCCAGCCGAGATCCCCGCACCGGCCGAACTTCGCAAGGATTAGATCGATGGGATGGCGTGCCGCTGACGGGATCGCGAACGCTGACGTCGATCATCAGGTTGAAGTTCGTACCGTTCGGATCGAACGGATCGCAATCGCCAACTCCGAGTTCATCGCAACCTTCCCACCAGCCATGCTCGCCTACGACGACGCGCGGATCGAGCTTTTCACTGAAGCGCGCCCGGGCCCGCATTCCGCCGGCCGGGGTGCGTACGTCGACCCAATCCCCGTTCCTGATCCCGCGGGCCGAGGCTGTTGCGGGATTCATCTCGATCTCCGGATCCAATGCGCGCTTGCGCAGGCTTGGCAGGGCCCGGTGCTGGCTCTGACAAAAAAGGCTGGGCTTCGCGCACGTCAGGATCAAAGGGAAGGATGCAGCCAGGTCGGAGCGTGCGATCGGGCCCGCGGATGGGTCGACAAAATCCGGCATGGCCGAGTAGCCATGATCAAGGAAGGCTTCCGACCAGAATTCGACCTTCCGTGACGGCGTCGGGAAGCCGCGCGGGTTCCCCTTGTCATCGGGCGCAGCGTACTTGATGTGCTGCGTCGCCAGCGGTTTCCGTAATCCGGCAGGTTGGGCTCGAAGCTGCTCGAGGGTGATGCCGCTGGGAGCAAGCTGCTGCCGGTAGGCGGCATCGACATCGCCGTTCCAGAAATACTCGCCAAGACCGAGACGCGCGGCAAGGCCCAGGACGATATCGGTGTCGGACCTTGCCTCGCCGGGTGGGGCGACGATGGCCTGCCGAAGCTGAACGTGCGATTGCGCCTCTGCGCTGATCTCGAACCCGATCTTGAGAGATTCGCGTTCGAAGCAGGAGGCCACAGGCAGAACGATATCGGCAAGCGCCGCCGTCGGCGTCATGAACAGGTCGGCATGGGCGTAGAAATCGAGCGCGGCCAGCGCAGCGCGTCCGCGCACCGGATCGCCGTGAGCCAGCAGCAGGTTAGCGCCGAACCCGATGAGTCCGCGGACAGGATAAGGCTTGCTTTCCAGAACAGCCCGGTAAAAGTCCCGAGGGGAGACATGGTTCCAGCGCGCAGGTCCGAGCGGACGCTCAGTAACCCCGATTGCGGGAGCAAGCCGCTTTGCTGCAGGCAAGGTCTCTCCGCTGATCGAGGCGGCCGGCACTGCCGGGAGCAGCACATTGCCTCCGGCCGCATCGAAGCTGCCGGTCAGGGCGTAGAGCATGGCCATTGCCCGCGCCGTCTCCGTGCTGTTGGCATGATGCTCGTGCCCGCTCCAGGCATAGTAGGAGACGGGACGGGCGTGCCAGATCGTGCGGGCAGCTTCCTCCAATTGGCCGGGAGGAATCCAGCACGTCGCTTCAATCATGGCAGGCGAATATTTGCTGCAGAGCGCTGCGTAACGGTCGAAGACAGGCCGGCACGAGACCGGACCGTCTCCGGTTGCGACAATGTATTCGCCTCGCAAGGCAAGATGCTCAGCGGGGGCCTCGTAGCGGCCGGCCGCTGGATCGTAGCTGACGGCACGGTCGGACCTTAAATCCCAGGCGACAAATTGTCCGGAGCCGCTGCTGGAAAGGAGATCTTCCGTCCGGAGCAGCCTGTCGGTGTCGGAGCGCACCAGAAGGGGGCCGTTGCTCCACGTGCGGACGAAGGCCTCGTCATACCATCCGCGCTCGATCATGATGTTGGCCAGACCCAGCGCGAGCGCGCCGTCGGTTCCGGGGCGCAGGCGCAGCCAGACATCGGCCTTGTTGGCAAGTCCGGCACGGCGCGGATCGATCACGATCAGCTTCATTCCGCGTTTCAGGCCGGCCACTGTCGCGGTCGCATGCGTAATACGGGTAAACGATGGATTGTAGCCCCACAGGATCAGGCAGCCGGATTCGGCAATGTCTGCCATTGCTCCGCCAGCACTTCCAGTTGCAACACTGCCGACGCCGAAGACGTAGCGTGTCGCAAAGCCGCGTCCCCAGCCGCACAGTTCGAGCGACGACACGTGGTTCGGCGTGCCGAATGCATTCATCAGCCTCATGATGAAGGCTGCAGAATCCGCGATTGCAGTCGTTGAAGGCGATGATTGACTGACCGCGACCGCCTCAGGTCCATGCTGCTCGGCGATGCGCAGCATGGCGGCGGCGATCTGATCGAGCGCCGCGTCCCATGATATTTCCTCCCATCCCGGATCGGCGTCGCCTTTCGGTCGCGTTCGGCGCAGCGGTCGCTTGAGTCTGTGCTTGTGATAGACCAACTCGGGAGCCGCTCGGCCCTTGGCACAAATCGCCTCGCCGGTGGGGTGGGTGGGATCGGGGTCCAGATGTGTAAATCTGCCGTCCGTCACCGTCGCGACGGTACCGCAGCGGGCGATGCACAGGCTGCAGTATCCTTGCACCCGCCGTACGTTCAGGCTCTCTGCTGGCATGCACTACTCCCTCGCGGCAATGAGCACCGCGTGTTGCCGCGTATGGCTGCCGCCTATCGTGTCGATCGCCACGTCCATGACAAGCCGCCGCCATCAGATTATCAGCGCAATCCGTGCTTTCATCGTGAAGCAGGCCGAACGGTTCGCGAGCGGCCAGGATTCCGAGGGAGAGTGTCAGTGACCTCGTGTCAACTCGAAAGGTTTGAATGAAGCATAGCATGTCCACGATGTCGGGGCGACCGCGGGAGCGCGATCAACGAAGCCAGTAGCGTGGGCCGGGTCCGCGGCGCCCGGCCTGATCGGCCGGATTTGCCAATCGGCACTTGTCGATCGAAAGGCATCCGCACCCGATGCACTGCGTGAGTCCGTCGCGCAGGTTTTGCAGCTCGGCAATTCTTTGATCGACCCGCTTCTTCCATCCCCCGGACAGACACGCCCAGTCCCCGCGCGTAGGACTCCGGTCGACCGGAAGCTTCGCAAGCTCCGCTCCGATTTCCTCAAGAGTCAGCCCGATCCGCTGCGCGAACACGATGAAAGCGATGCGCCGCAAAACCGACCGCGGATAGCGTCGATGTCCCGAGCCCGCCCGCACGGACGCAATCAGCCCGCGCTCCTCATAAAAGCGCAAGGCCGATGACGCGACGCCACTGCGCCGGGCAACTTCGCCAATTGTGAGCACGGAATCCATGCGCCAATTCAGCACATTTTCGGCTTGACTTCAAGTTCACTTGAACTTGTAGCTTGGGACCAATGGAGAACTCAAGCATGTCAAACGATATCCATTTGCAGGATCTTCGCGTGGCCGTCACCGGCGGGACGTCCGGTTTGGGGCTCGCTCTTGTGCGGCTTCTCGCCAGCCGCGGCGCGCGTGTTGCCTTCGTTGCCCGCAGCGCGCAAACCGTCAAGCACATCGCGGGCGCCACCGGCGCCGTCGGCATCGTCGGCGATGTCGGCAACAAGAACGATATCTATCCGGTCGCAATTCAGATTACCGGCAATCTCGGCGGACTCGACGCCCTGATCAACAACGCTTCGGCACTGGGACCGACGCCGCTCGCGCTGCTCGCCGATACGCAATGCGAGGAGCTCGAACACGCGCTGGCCGTGAATCTGATCGGTCCCTTCCGATTGACCAAGGCGCTCTTCGGCGCGCTGGCCGCGTCCACGCGGGCAGGGCGGGGCGCCGTGGTGATCAACATTTCGAGCGACGCTGCGGTCAACGCCTATTCCGGCTGGGGCGCCTATGGCGCGAGCAAAGCGGCGCTTCGCCACATGACGGCGATCTGGGCTGAAGAGGCCAAATCGGAGAACATTTCGTTTCTCTCCCTCGACCCTGGCGACATGGATACGCCACTGCACGCCCTCGCCGTCCCGGATGCCGATCCGATGACCTTGAAGCGGCCGGACCGCGCTGCCATCGAGATTGTCACGGCGTTGCTCGCAGCGTTGCCGAACGACGCGGTTCGCGCCGTCGCGGAGCAACCATGATGGACAACGATAGACTTGATCATTCGATTGCCAAACTCCTCGCGGTCGACGCAAATGGCGCGCTGCGGTACTTGCCACGAACTCGGCTTTCGTCGCTGTTCAGCGCAGGCGATCTCGTTGTCGCAAATGACGCCGCTA
>Ga0210408_10003437_pt1 | contig 14651 bp, 10 predicted proteins | sample IncBWH4MmetaG_FD_155471 | JGI IMG/M metagenome (GOLD analysis project Ga0210408, IMG submission 155471) | Forest soil microbial communities from Barre Woods Harvard Forest LTER site, Petersham, Massachusetts, United States - Inc-BW-H-4-M | ecosystem: Environmental > Terrestrial > Soil >...
ATCGGCAGCTCCGGAAGCACGCGGAGTACTTCGGGAAGCTTCTGCTTGGCCAGCCGGAAGCGCTCCTCCAGGAAGGCGGTGAGCTCCGGCAGGGTGGGCTCGGCACCGGCCGCCACCACGAACGCGCCGACCCGTTCCCCCAGCCGGTCGTCGGGCACCCCCACGACCGCGGCGGCAGCTACGCGCGGATGCTGGCTGAGCATCTCCTCCACCTCGAGGGAGCTGATGTTGACGCCGCCGCGAATGATCATGTCCTTGATCCGGCCGGTGATCTGCAGGTAGCCGCCCTCGTCCAGGTAACCGAGGTCACCGGAGTGACGCCAGCCGCCATCGCCAATCATCGCCGCGTTGGCCTCGGGATTGCGCCAGTAGCCGAGCATCGCACCCGGCGTCCGGTAGCAGATCTCTCCGGTCTCCCTGGGGGCAAGCGGCTTGCCGTCGGAGTCGACGATGCCGACCTGCACGCCCTCTACAGGCCGACCCGAGCTCGACGCCACCCGCTCGTCGCTGTCGCCGGGCAGGCAGGTGGTGAGGATGAGACTCTCGGTCTGCCCGTAGACCGGAAGCACCTTGGTCGTACCCAGCGTCTGGCGTACCCGGTCGATCAGCGCCGCCGGAACGGGCGCGCCGCCACAGAGGAACATCCGGAAGCTGCTGACGTCGTGCACCGCCGGGTCGTATGCTTCGGCCAGCATGGCGATGAACGGCGTGGCACCGGTGGCCATGGTCACGTGGTGTCGGCTGATCAGCTCCAGCGCCTCCTGAGGGCTCCACTTGGGCATCAGGCACATCGCCGCGCCGCTGAGCAGCGGCTTGAGCACGCCTGCCGCCAAGCCGGAGGTGTGGGTCGGCGGCGACACCACCAGCTCGATGTCGTCTGGCGTCACCCTGTAGAGGTGCCGCTTCATCCGCGGGGTGAACGAGTAACTGTTCCAGGTGTGGAAGCACCCCTTGGGCTGCGACTCAGTACCAGAGGTGAAGCCGATGATATGGCCGACGTCCGCGTCCGGACGCGGGCCCAGCAGCCCGTCGGCCGGTACCCCGGCGCCCGAGGCGAGATCCTCGTAGCGTGCCTCCCCCGGCCGCGCCGCACCGCGCACGGTCACGATGCTCCGCAGCTCGGGCAGGTCGCTGCGCAGCTCACGGACCATGCCCAGGTGGTCGAAACCGCCGGGCGAAGCCCCTATGTAGGCGCTGGCGCCGGTGAGGCCCAGGATGTACCCGACCTCCTTGTGGCGGTAGATAGGCATCAGCGGGACCATGATCGCGCCCAGCCGGGCGAGCGCGAAGTAGGTCAGCACGTACTCTGGCCAGTTCGGCAGTTGCACTGCCACGCGCTCACCAGCCGAGATGCCGAGCGAGCGCAGCCCCGCCGCCACGCGGTAGGCCGTCGCCCGCACTTGCACATTCGTCAGCACGGTCTCATCGTCGATGATCAGCGGGTGATCCGGGTCGGCGGCTCCCCGCCGGTCCAGGATGTCGGGCAGGGTCTCGCTCGTCCAGAAACCGCGATCGTAGAACCACGCGACCGTCTCCGCGGAGTAAGTACCGAGCGGCGTGAACATGCCGGCGGTCATGAGCGCCGCCGGGCAGGTGCAGGAACGGGCCGACGGGCGGCCTTGCCTGTGCGGAAGAAGCCGCTCACCTCGTCGTGGTAGCCAGGCGCGACCACCGCCTTGGACACGATGCCCGCCTCGTGGTTCGCGGCGATGCGCAGCAGGTCACCCATCCCGTTGAGGCCGAGCTTGACCAGGCGCAGCGCGCTGGCGCTACGGATGGCGAGTTCGCCGGCCCAGCGTCGCGCCTCGGCCTCCAGCTCGGCGTCGGGAACCACCGCGTTGACCAGTCCCGCCTCCAGCGCCTGATCGGCCGTGTACGAGCGGCCGAGCAGCAGCATCTCGCGCGCTAGCCGTTCGCCGACGACCAGGGGCAGCAACTGCGGCGTGTAGAAGAACGGCAGCAGACCCCAGCGGGTCTCCGGCCAACCGAAGCGCGCAGTATCGGAAGCGATGGTGAGGTCGAAGTGCAGCTGCAGCTCGTTCCCTCCGCCCAGGCACCAGCCGCGCACCGCACCCAGCACCGGCTGCGGAGCATGCCGCAGCTCGAAGCTGAGATGGGAGTTGAGCCGCATCAGCCGGGCGGCGGCCGTCTCGTCCAGCTGCTGCTCCCAGGCCAGGTCACCCCCGGCACAGAAATGCGGTCCCGCACCGGTGATGACCAGCACCCGGACTCCCGGGTCGTCGTTCGCGCTCCGCAGCACGTCGAAGAGGTCCGCGAATACCTCCTCGCTCAGGGCATTCATCGCCTCAGGACGGTCGAGCGTCACCCAGCCGACGGCCTGGTCCACCTTGTACCGCACGTGTCGGTCTAGCATGTCCGTTTCTCCCTTCCGTTACGGGCGCGACAGCGACCGGGCCACCACCAGCTTCTGGATCTGTGCCGTGCCATCGCCCCACTCCATGCCGATCACGTCGCGCAGCCGCTGCTGCTGGGGCAGGTCCCGGGTGTAGCCCGCATGCCCATGCAGCAGCATCGCGGCGTGGATCGCGGCGACGGCGGTCTGGACTCCCCACCACTTGCACATCGCCGCCTCCGTCGTATGCGGCTGCCCCGCGTCGCGCAGCCACAACGCGCGGTAGCACAGCCAGCGGGCCGCCTCGAGCGTAGTCGCGTGCTCGGCAAGGACGAACGACACGCCCTGGTGCGCCATGATCGGCGCGCCCATCGACTCACGCTGCTGTGCGTAGGCGGACGCGTCGCCGACCGCGGCCTTGGCCGCACCGACGGCAGCCAGGGCGATGAGGGTCCGGGTGAGGTCGAAGACACCCAACACGAGGCGCAGACCGCGCCCGGGGACACCGATCAGGTGATCTGCGGGGACCTCCACGTCGGTCAGTGCCAGCGAGCCCCGGGACAGTCCCCGGCAGCCCAGGTCGTCGAACAGCGCCACCTTCACGCCCGCCGCGGTGCGGGGAACGTAGAACGCGGTCAGCCGCTCGGCTCCGTCAAGCCGCGCGAGCACGATGATCCCGCGAGCCGCGCCGAGGTTGCTGACCGATGTCTTCTCGCCGTAGAGCAGGTAGCCGCGGCTGGTTCGCCGTGCTCGGCAGGTGATCCGGGCGGCGTCGGAGCCGGCGCCCGGTTCGGTCAGCGCGAAGGCTACGAGGCCAGTGCCGGCCACCAGGCTGGGCAGCACGCAGTCACGCACGGCCGGCGCGGCCTGCGCGATCGCCGTCGCCGTGAGCGCGCCCATGATCGGCAGCTGTGCCACCGCGAAATCGGCGCGAGACAGTTCCTCGACCACGATACCCAGATCGACGGATGTGGCACCGCTGCCGCCCAGCCCAGCGGGCAGGCCCATGGCCAGCAGCCCCAGCTTGGCGAGCCCGGCGACCAGGTCCGTCGGGATCACACCGTCCCGGTCGATCGCGCTGCTCAGGGGCGCGACCTCCTGCCGGGCGAACCGTCGGACCGTGTCGCGCAGGGCTTCCTGCTCGGCTGACCAGCTGAAGTCCATGGCGAGGCCTCAGGCAGGCTCGGTAGCGGCCGCGACGGACGCCGGGACCGCCGCGCGCGCCACATCCTCGGGGCGTCCAGCCTGGGGATCGGTCACACCAGGGCGGGGGTGTCGAGGTGGTAGAGCTTAGCGGCGTTGTCCCATAGGACCTTGCGGGCGAGGTCCTCGGGGATTCCCTCGAACACCGCGGCAACGGTCTCGTGCGGGTACCGGGCGGCCGAAGCCGGCCCGGGCGACAGGCTGGTCGGGTGCGGGAAGTCGGTTTCGAACATGAGGTTGTCCGGGTAGAGATCCATGATGCGGCGCACGGCGTCGTGCTCGAACCAGAACATTCCGAAAATCTGCCGCCTGAAGTACTCGCTCGGCAACTCGTAGTCAGGGTATGCCTTGGCCGCGCCGGAGTTCAGCCACTGCCAGTCCATCGATTCCACGAAGGCGGGCACCCAGCCGAAGCCGCTTTCCACCGAGACGAACTTCAGGCCCGGGTAGCGCTTGCAGAGGCCGGACATGACCACCTCGGCGATCGCCTCGGCGTTGTTGAGCATGGAGAACGCCGACAGCCGGGCGTAGTCACGCCGGTCGGCATGCCGACTCAGCATGGACTTGAACTCCGCTTCGGAGAAGTCGGCGAAACCGGTGTGGAAGTTGACCGACCAGCCCTTATCCTGGGTCGCGTCGAAAATCGGCGCCCAGTGCTCGTCGGAGATGCGCGGCAGCCCCATCTTGTGCGGCTTGGCGATGAACAGGATGCCATGGTGGCCGATCTGCGCGCACCGCTCGATCTCCTTGACCGACTCTTCCACGTTCCAGAACGGCAGCGCAGCCAGCAGCACGAACCGCTTCGGATCGGCGCTCGCGAACTCGACGAGGTGGTCGTTGTAGGCCCGGATGCACGCGATCTGCAGCGCGGGGTCCTTGATTGCCATGAACGCGTGGTGGGAGAACGCGAGCAGGTTCGGGTACAGAGCCTGGCAGTAGATCCCGTACTCGTCCATCCGCTGCAGCCGGGGCACCGCCTCGAACGCGCCCGGATCGGCGTCGTCGACCGTGGGCGGGTGCTCCGGCGGGAACTCGTTCCAGCCCGCGACCGCCCAGTTAGCCACGCTCGTCAGCATCCGGCCGCCGATCACCCACCGGTCGCGCTTCAGCCGCTCGTCGAAGACGACGTGCGGGACGTCCTCGCCCCACTTGGACAAGGGCAGCCGCGAGGTCCACAGGTCAGGCACCTCGGCGAGGTGGCTGTCGGCGTCGAAGACTGGAATGGACGAAGTCATGGGCCTTACCTTCGGTCATGTCATCTGTTATTTTCAGGATAATTATAATACTGGATTAGATGCTCGGCAAGGGACTCGCCGCGGGCAGGTGACGACAGGACGGGAGGCTGACCGGATGCATCTCGCGGAGATCGTGCGCCGCCAGGCGGTGGCACGGCCGAACGAACCGTCCTATAGCTGCGCCGAGGCCGACCTCACCTGGCGGCAGACCGACGAGCGCACCACCCGGCTCGCCGCAGCGCTGCATGCGCGCGGCCTACGGCACGGCGACCGGGTGGCGATCCTAGCGAAAGCCTGCCACCGGTACTGGGAAGTACACTTCGGCTGCGCCAAGGCAGGCCTGGTCGTGGTCCCGGTCAACCACCGCCTGCAGCCTGCCGAAGTGGAGCAGATCCTGCACGACGTCGGAGCGGCCGCGGCCGTCGTCGACGGACGGCTGGCCCGGGCCGTCGCCTCGGCGGACATCCCGGTCCGCATCGGTTTCGGAGCGGGTCACGGCCAGCCACTGGACTATGAGCAGGCACTGGCCGACTGCGAGCCCGTGCTGCCCCCCGTCCAGCTCGGTGACAGCGACCTCAACGTCATTGCCTACACCAGCGGCACGACAGGGGCGGCGAAGGGAGCCATGCTTACGCACCGCGGAGCGATCCTGTCCGCCTACGGGTACGGCATGGCCAACCGGTTCCGCAGTGACGACGTGGTGCTGGGCTGCATGCCGCCCTACGTATGGCGGGGGCAGTCCGCCGGCTTGTCGCCCGCCCTGGCCGGTGCCCACGTGGTGCTGTCGGACTTCGCCGCATCCGAGGTCGTGCGGATCATCGAGCAGCGCCGGATCACCCAGCTGCAGCTGGCCCCCGCGATGATCACATTGCTGCTGCGGGAGCCGGATCTGGCCCGCCGTGATTTTCGCTGCGTCCGCGCGATCTGGACCGGCGGGGCGCCGATCCGCCCGGCCGAGTTGCAGCGGCTTGGTACCGTCTTCGGCGACGTGCTGGGCTCGACCTACGGGATGACGGAGGCGACCGGCGTGGCGGGCATGCGGCACCGGCTCTCCGGTGATGCGGCCGACCGCAGGCGGCTGGCGTCGGTGGGGCGACCGTTGCCGCTGCTGGACGTGGAGGTGCGGCGCCCGGACGGCAGCCTCACCAGCGACGACGAGGTGGGCGAGATCGTGGTGCGCGGGGAGACCGTCATGGCCGGGTATTGGAACGCCCCGGAGGCGACGGCTGCGGTGCTGCGCGACGGCTGGTACCACACCGGCGACATGGCCCGGCGCGACAGCGATGGCTATCTTTATCTGGTCGACCGGCGGGTCGACGTCATCGTCAGCGGCGGCCTCAACGTCTATTCGCTCGAGGTGGAGCAGGTCATCAACCGGATGCCCGGCGTGGTGGAATCCGCCGTCGTGGGCATTCCAGACGAACTGTGGGGAGAGGCGGTGACGGCGTTCGTGACGCGCGAGCCCGGCGCCGCGATCGACGAGGCCGCCGTCATCGCCCGCTGCCGCGCTGAGCTTGCGCACTTCAAGGCGCCGCAGAGCGTCTGGTTCCCGGCGGAGCTACCGCGAAACGCCATGGGCAAGCTGGACAAGCTGGCGATTCGCGCGCCCTACTGGTCCGGGAAGGGCCGCGGCATCGCCGGCTGACCCTGTAGTCGTCGGAATACGCCAGGCCATTGGTGCGCTCAGTTGACCCGGACGACTCGGGACCTCTACGCGCTTCCCGGTGCCCTGGGCGCCCGCTCATCCAGCCACGCCTGCAGGTCGGCCAGCACGCGTTGGCGCTCCGGCTCGTTGTAGACCTCATGGGAAAGCCCGTCGTAGAACCGTACCGTCTTGTCCGGGGAACCGGCTCGCTGCTGCAGCATGCGGCTACCCGCCGGGTCGGTGAGCCGGTCGGCCGTGCCGTGCAGGACGAGCAGCGGCAGCTTCAGGTCACCGACCCGGTCAGGGAACGAGAGCATGCCGCGGAGTTGCTCAGCAGCGATCCGCAGCTTGACCTTGCCGTGCCACACGAGCGGATCGGCGCGGTAGGCGGCGACGACGGCGGGATCGCGGCTGATGTCATCGGGGTCGAGCGTGATGGCCGGGAGGTTGGGCAGCACCCGGGAAAGCGCCATCATCAGCGGGATAGCCGGGGCCGGGGGAAGCTTCTTACTCGCGATTGCGGGCCCGGACAGCACCAGCCCGGCCAGGTCCTCCTGGTGCAGCAGCGCGTAGCCCAGCGCGACGTTGCCGCCCATGCTGTGTCCTAGCACAAACGCGGGCACGTCGGCGTGCCTGCTCACGACCACCCGCCGAAATGCGTCGAAGTCCGACAGCCAGGTGTCGTAGTGGTCGATCTGAGCGCGGGCCCCCCCCGACTTGCCGTGCCCGCGGTGATCCACGCCGTAAACCGCGTATCCATGCGGCACCAGCGCCTCGACGACGTTTCCGTAACGCCCCGAATGCTCGCCGAACCCGTGACAGATCAGGATGACCGCCCGCAGGCCCGCCTGGGGGAGCCAGCCCTGATAGAAGAGCTGGACACCGCCCGCGCCCTCCAGCCAGCCCTCAACCCGCTCGTATTGAACAGCCATCGCACCGCCTGACGTCTGAGCCTCCGCAATGCATGGTCTCGGCAGGAAAACACCGTCCTCTTGCGCAGGATCTATCTATATTAACGTTATAACTGTTAGCATAAATAGTAGACGATGCCGCGTCAATCTATGCCCCTGCACCTTGCCGGTGCTCCACTGCCCCGCTTCTTCGCAGCGCATGGGCGACCAGGCGACGCCAGCCAGGTGCCAATAGCCCCGACACATGGCTTCCCTGGTGCCATCGGATCTCGGGCTCCTCCCAGTGATGCCACAGCTGCACGGCCTGGTCGGGCGGGGTGAACCGGTCGCCGACAGCCGCGAAAATGTACCGGCCGGACGGCGGGACCTTCGGCCTGAAGCTCAGCGGTGAGATGACGCGGTTGAGGGCGATCGGCGCCTTCTCGGTCAGCCGTGCGGAAAGCTCAGCGTCGGGCCCGAGGAGCCGTCCGATGTTGGACCCGATCACCCCGCCGATATCGACGACCGGCGCGGCGGCGACGGCGCAGTCTAGCCCCGTCTCGAGCCCGGCGAGCAGCGCCGCGCAGTAGCCCCCGAACGAGATGCCGTACGTGCTCACCGAGGTCGCGCCCTGCGAACGTACCCAGGCGACCCACCGGCGCAGGTCCCATATCGTCTGCGACATTCCCAGGAACGTCATGACCGGGTCTGGTCCGAACAGGTGCACGGTCCGCTTCCGGCGTGCGCGAGGACCGTGCAGGGGCGCGACCGGATGGATGACGTTGACGCCGAGCCTGCGGTGCAGGTCAAGGGATCCCATCATGAGCATGTCCCTCGGCTCGCCGGCCCCGTACGGGTGCAGCGCCAGCAGCCAGGGGCGCGGCGCGTCATCGTGTCGCAGCACGTAGGCGTGGGCGACGGCGTTCGCCCCGTCCGCGAACCACCGGTCCTGACCCGGGATCTCGACGGGCGGCTGATAGCGGCTCGCGCACGAAATGTGCTCGAACCCAGTGGCCAGGCGCGCCTGCTTCGTCCGCCGCACGCCGTCCGGCGCGGGCGGCAATGGATGCAGAGCCTCCAGGTCGGCGCCAGCCTGTGCGAGGCTGAGGCGCCGGACCGCCTCCTCGGTGTCGCGCATCGTCTGGTCGAACTGGGCCGCCGCCGGGTGACCTATCGAGCGCATCGTCATGACGGTAACGACGAGGTCGTCCAAGCAGACCAGCGGCCAGGCAGTCGGCCACGGTTGCAGGCGGGGAACATGCGCGGCCCGCACGAGGGTGGCACGCCATGTCGCGAGGAATGACCTCGGCATAACCTGGGCGATATGCATCCACGCGGGGACACCACGCGTCACCGTGCTGGGCGTCACGACGTCACCCGCGTCACGCAATCAGCCCTACCGCTAGGCGGTACTCCCACCTCGGGATCTCCTTCAAGGTCATGGCAGACGCGGTTGCGGCGAGCCGCGGAGCGAGCCCACCGTCAGCTTCCCCCGTCGTGACCTGACCGCAAACAAGCATCTCCCAAGAGCTGACAACGACCGCTAAGCCATGCATTATATTATCATGTTTAGCATTGATTGGCATTACGCCTGACATGGCGACCGGCCAGCAACGGGCCTCGGAGCGCCGCGACTTCGCACTCAGTCCTGGTGGCAGGCAGCGCAGACTTCCGCAACGCTGCCGCCGACCTCGCCCGCCGTCTGGGACGGCCGGAGGAGGACGTGATCCGGGAGGTCACAGCAGCGCTGCGGGAACTCGACACGACCCACGACCCGGTGGCGATGGCCGCGTGGCGGCGTCTGAGCCGTTGGCTCACCCGCGCTTACCAGTTTGACGTCGACGAGTGCGCACTCGACCGCCTGCAGGCACTCGACCGCGACCACAGCCTGCTGTGGCTGCCGTCGCACGTCTCATACCTGGATGCCTGGGTCCTGCCGGAGACGCTTGAACTCCGCCATCTCAATCCGACCTTCGGCCTGGCCGGCATCAACCTGAGCCATTGGCCGCTCGGCCCGCTGGGCCGCCGCATCGGGTGGCTGTTCATCCGACGCAGCAGCCGCGACCCGAACTACGCCGCAGCTCATCCGCAGTCTGGAGACAGCGACGATCGAGTGTACCGGCTCGCGGTCCGCCTGTTCATCGCCCACCTGCTCCAGGGGAGGAACAATCTCGCCTTCTCGCTGGAGGGGGGCCGGACACGGACGGGCAAGTTGCGGCCGCCGCATTACGCACTGATGCGCTATGCCGCCGACGCGGTGCGCGCTCATGAGGGTCCTGACGTGATGCTCGTGCCGATCGCGATTGTTTACGACCAGCTGCGGGAACTGCCCACGGTCACCGCCGAGGCCACTGGCCTGCCAAAGCCCAAGGAGGGTGTGCGCTGGCTGATGCGCCTGGCCCGGCAGCAGCGGGACCACCTGGGCCGGGTCTACGTCCGGTTCGGCGAGCCAGTGCCACTGCGCAGCAGACTTGAGGAGATCGAGGCAGAGACGGGCGCGGCGCACGCGCTCGAGCGTGTCGTACTGGAGGTCTACCACGGCATCAACAACGCGACGCCGGTCACGCCGACGGCGATCGTCGCGCTCGCGCTGCTCGGCGCGGGGCACGCGGTCACGCTAGCCGAGCTGGCAGCCGGCATCGACCCCCTGGCGCGCTATCTCCGGCAGCGCAGCCATCCAGTTTCCGGCGACACGGATATGAGTGACCCGGCCCACGTCCGGCGGGCACTGGACGTGCTGGTGCGCTCCGGCGTCGTGACGAGCTTCGACGGCGGTACCGAGCCGGTGTTCGGGCTCGTGCCGGACCGCCACCTGGTAGCAGCGTTCTACCGCAATACCGCGATACACTTCCTCGTCCCGCGCGCCATCGCGGAACTGGTGCTCCTACGCATTGAGCAGGAGCACCCGGAGGATCTGGAGGAGGCATCCTGGCGCGAGGCCTTGCGTCTGCGGGATCTGCTGAAATTCGAGTTCTTCTTCCCGCGTAGAAGAGACTTCGCCGACGAGCTCCGAGCGGAGATCGCGTTGATCGACGACCGGTGGCTGCACGACGTGGAGCGAGGAGTGAGCTCGAGCGGCGCGCGCGAGTGGCTCGACCAGGCCCATCCGCACGTGGCGCATCTCGTGCTGCGGCCGTTTCTGGAGGCATATCTGGTGGTTGGCGAGCGCCTCGCCGACCACCCCGCGGGCGAGGCACTCGATACCGAGCGGTTCCTGCGCGAGTGCCTGGGCGTCGCGCAGCAGTGGTACCTGCAGGGGCGGCTAGCCAGCGCGGAGTCCGTGTCGCTGGAGCTATTCCGTACCGCTTTGCGGCTGGCTCGCCACCGCGGACTGCTCGATGCCCGCGACCCCGAGGTCGGCCAGCGGCGACAGGACTTCGCCGCCGAGCTACGCCAGACGGTCCGGCTCGTCGCAGAGCTGGAACGGCGGGCGGACTCCCTGGAGGAAGGTAGCGAGATGGCCAGCCTGCCCGAGCCTGCTCATGGCCCGGGCGCCGCGACAACCGGACAGGGCACGCCGTGAACGTGGCGGTACTCGGAGCTGGTTCATGGGGCACGGCGGTCGCGACACTGGCCTCGAAGAAGAACCAGGTCGTGCTGTGGGCCCGCAGACCGGAGATCGCGCTCGAGATCAACGATCATCACGTCAACCCCGCCTACCTCCCGGACTGGCCGCTGCCAGGCGAGCTGCGCGCCACGGCGGACCTGGAGGAGGCTGTCGCCGACGCTGACGTCCTAGTCGTCGGCGTGCCGACCCACTGCCTGCGCGCCGTGGTGACCGAAACAGCCAAACACATCCGGCCCTGGATACCCGCGGTCAGCCTCGCCAAGGGTTTTGAGGAGGGCACCCTGCTGCGGATGACCCAGGTGATCAAGGATGTGCTGCCCGGCCATCCCGTCGCCGCGCTGACCGGGCCGAACATCGCAAGAGAGATCATGAGCGGGGCGGCGGCGGCCAGCGTGCTCGCCACCAAGGACCTCGCCGTGGCCACCGCTCTCCAGGCGGTGTTCCGGCGAGGCCTGTTCCGGGTGTACACGAACGAGGATGTGCCCGGATGTGAGATCGGAGGCGCGCTTAAGAACGTTGTTGCCATCGCCACCGGGATGGCCCAGGGCCTCAGCGTGGGCGACAACACCAGGGCGGCGGTGATCACCCGCGGCCTGGCCGAGGTCACCCGGCTCGGCGTCGCTATGGGCGGCAAGCCCGCCACGTTCGCCGGTCTAGCGGGCATGGGCGACCTCATCGTCACCTGCATAAGCCCTCACAGCCGGAACCGGTACGTCGGCGAGCAGCTCGGCAAGGGCCGCTGCATCGACGAGATCATCGCGGAAATGTCAATGGTCGCCGAGGGCGTCAAGGCCGCAGGCACCTGTGCCGCACTCGCCGAACGGCATGGGATCTTCATGCCGATCTGCGAGACCGTGCATCAGGTCATCATCGGCGCCATGACCCAGACCGAGGCCTACCGGGGCCTGCGGCAGAGCCGGGAGGAAGAACCCGGGTAGTCGCCGGATCCGGTCCGGCAGGAAACAGCAGCGGCAGGAGGCCATGGCTGGTGGTTACCACAGAGTGGGGCACGTTCCCCGATGAGCTGTCGCCCTCGGAGGCGATGATGTGGAAGGGCGAAGACCAAGCGCGGCTGCGCAGCGGCGGGATACTTGTGCTGCTCCTGGACCGTTCACCTGACTGGCCCGGGCTGACCGCGAGCTTCGAGCGCTACAGCAGCCTCTTCCCGCGCCTCCGGCAGCGCATCGCCACCACGCCGTTCGGCTTGAGTCCGCCGCGCTGGGTCGTCGACCCGGACTTCGACCTGTCCTTTCATCTGCGACACGTCGCCCTTCCTCCGCCGGGTACGTTCGACCAGCTGCTCGAGCTCATCGCGTGTGATGTTTCCTCGGGCTTCGACCGGCTACGCCCGCCATGGGTCGGCACCGTCGTCGACGGTCTGGCGGGCGGACGGGCCGCCTTGGTCCTCAAGCAGCATCACGCTCTTTTCGATGGGCCAGGTATGGTACAGATCCTGGGACGCTGGCTCGACCGTGAGCGCGAGAGCCAGGTGCCGGCCCCGGTGGCAGCCCCGCCGCCACAGACCCTGTCCGATGCTGATCTTCTCCGCGCCGCGCTCAACCCGCTCCGGCTCGCGGCGGGCGCGCGCCGGTCATTCCGCCGGACCGGGTCAGCGGCCACGGCGTTCCTGCGGCCGCGGGAACTGGCCGCCAGGGTGGCAGCCGTCGTCGGGTCGATAGACCAGATCGCCGGGCCTTCCGTCAAGAACGGCTCACCGTTGCTGGCCGGACGTAGCACATCGGCACGGCTGGGAACGCTGGACGTGCCGCTCGCCGATCTCAAGGCGGCAGCCAAGTCCGCCGGCGGGACGCTCAACGATGTCCTGCTCGCGGCCGTCGCAGATGCCCTCGGCCGCTACCATCAGCACTTCGGGAAGCGGGTCGAGTCGGTGAACCTGGCTTTCCCGGTCAGCGTCAGGACTGACGACGACGAGCCTGGCGGGAACCGTTTCTCCGGTGCGATGATCTGCGCCCCGGCCGACCTCGCAGACCCGGCGTCGCGGATCGCCCGGATCCACGCCCAGGTACTTTCCGCCCGAGACCTCGGAGCGGCAGAACTGGTCGCCGCGTTCACCGCGGTCGCATACCGGCTCCCATCCTGGCTCGTCGCCGCCGTGCCGCTCATGGATAAGGTCGACGCTCAGGTCAGCAACTTTCCGGGGCTGCCTTCTCGCCACTACCTGGCCGGGGCTGAAGTGCTGCGCTCCTACGGCTTTGAATCCCATCCGGGCACGCCCATGATGATCGTCCTGATGTCGCACGCCGGCACTTGCTGTGTCAGCGTGAACGTGGACGCGGCCGCGGTCACGGAGATGCCGGTTCTCATGAAGGACCTGCGTGAGGCCGTGAACGACGTCTTGGCTCTCGCGGGCGGCGCCACGCCAGCCCGGACGCCGCTCTCCGCGGAGGCACGTCCCTCGTAAAGGTCGCGCCTCCGGAACCGTCCAGGGCAAGTAGCCGACAGACCTCCTCCGCCACCGCTTCGGGTTTCTCGAGCGGCAGCAGATGAGCGGTATCACTGAGCAGGCGGAGGCGTGCTCCGGGAATGGCCTCGGCCAGCAGGACCGCGTCCTTCACCGGAGTGAGCGGATCGTCGACGCCGGAGAGCACCGTGACCGGCGCCTCGATACTCCGGAGCCTATCTGACAGGTCGCCCAGCTTGGCTAGGTTGAACTCCCGGCGTCCCTGACCCAGGTCGCCCGCTTCTCGCGTCAGCTCGAGCCTGCTCGCCGGAACGTCGCCTACGAAACTGCGGCGGGCGAGCATAACGCTCAGCCGTGGCGAGGAAGCCAGCCGGGTGAATCCCGGAGACGAGAGCACGCGGGCCAGGAGCCGAGTGCGGATGTCGGCGACTCCCCGGGCCATCGTGCTGACGAGCAGGAGGCCACGCACACGTTCCGCCATGACGTCTGGGTGGGCGACGGCGAAGGCCTGGAGGACAATGCCGCCAAAGGAGTGCCCGACCAGGACAGCATCAGTTATCTCCAGCGCCTCGAGCAGCCGCGCGATGTCCCGCGCGAGCAGATCCAGGTTCCCGCCGGGCGGCACCGGCGAGGATCCGCCGTGCCCCCGCAGGTCGACCGCGATCAGCCGCACCTCCCCGGGCAGCAGCCGGGGGAGGTAGGACCAGGTATCGAGCGTCAGCCCCCAACCGGGGCAGCAGACCACGGCCCGGCCCGACCCGCGCTCCGCTACCCGCAGTACCACATCGTCGTCGATATCGACAAGCCGGGTCCCCTCCCGGCTGAGCGGCCGCGTGGCGGCCCACGGATCTGGCATCGCGGCGGCCCGGGAGAGGGCGGCCCGTTCACGCATGACCTGAACGAGAAGGCCGACACCGACCAGGGCCGAGACTTTCCAAACTCTCCGCATCAGCCTATTCTATGCATAAGATAAGCATGTTTACCAGATAAGGTAGAGGTCCTGCCTGGTCGCTAGGCGGCGACGGGAGCTCACCGGCCTCAGGCCAGAGGGAGGGTGCAGTGTGGCCACCTACGAGGAGCTGACGGCGGAGATCGAGCAATCCCCCAAAGGGGCGCACGTCGCCGCGATCTTCGATCTCGACGGCACTCTGGTGGCAGGCAGGACCGGCGATGCGCTCCTCCTCGACCGGCTGCGTCACAACCAGATTCCACCGAGCACGCTGGTCTGGCTCCTCGGGCTCTACGCTGACCACCGTCTCAACCGCACCGAGAGCGACCAGCTGTTTGTCCGCGGCATGGGAATCCTGGGCGGCGCGGAGGAGAACGCAATCCGCG
>Ga0210408_10003438_pt1 | contig 14651 bp, 8 predicted proteins | sample IncBWH4MmetaG_FD_155471 | JGI IMG/M metagenome (GOLD analysis project Ga0210408, IMG submission 155471) | Forest soil microbial communities from Barre Woods Harvard Forest LTER site, Petersham, Massachusetts, United States - Inc-BW-H-4-M | ecosystem: Environmental > Terrestrial > Soil >...
CGGGGCGACCGAACTCGGTGCCACGACCTGGGGGACAGATGAACAGGACGAAGACTAAAGCAGTAGCCCACACTCAGAATTTCAGGGCCGGGCTGTCATTCTTAGCGGTGATGATATTGGTGGTTGGCTGTTGCGGCCTTTCCGGCTGTGCGGGATTGGTGGGTGGAAAGACATCGAGCAACCCCGGGCCTACACCTTTGTCGATCTCCGGAACCAGCGCGGGCAGTGTTACGACGACCGGCGCGGCGATCAGCTGGCAGACGAATGCGCCTGCGACCTCGCAGGTGGAGTATGGCGCGACGACGACGTACGGCACGATGTCGGCGCTAGACAATGCGATGGTCAGCGCGCACCAGGAGAGCCTGACGAGCCTGAAGGCTGGAACGCTGTATCACTACCGTGTGCATTCGAACGATGCGACGAGCGGTTCCGCGGTGAGCAACGACGCGACGTTTACGACGTTGTCGGCACCGGACACGACGCCGCCGACAGTTTCGGTCACGTCGCCGGCTGCGAATGCCACGCTTTCGGGCGTGGCTAATTTGACGGCGACGGCTTCGGACAACGTAGGCGTGACCAGCGTGCAGTTCAAGGTGGACGGCGCGAACACGGGAGCGGTGCTGGCGAATGCACCCTATTCTTATCTGCTGGATACGACGACACTCTCGAACGGAAATCACATCCTGACGGCGGTTGCCGGGGATGCTGCGGGCAACACGGCGACGAGCGCTGGAGTGGCGATAAAAGTGAACAATTCGACGCCGGATACGACGCCGCCGACGGTGTCGATTACGGCTCCTGCGAATGGCGCATCCGTTTTGGGAACGGTGAATGTCACGGCGAATGCCAGCGACAATGTGAGCGTGGCTAGCGTTCAGTTCCAGGTGGATGGCGCGAACCTAGGGTCACCGCTGGTCTCTTCGCCATACGGCTTCTCGTGGGACACGACAAAGAGCAGCAATGGCTCGCACTCGCTGCGCGCGGTTGCCAAGGACGGTGCCGGAAACAGCGCGACGAGCACGGCAGTGACGGTAACGGTGAACAACAACACTCCGCCGGACACAACACCACCGACCGTTTCGATCACCTCACCAGTGAATGGAGCTTCGATAAGCGGCACGATCACGATTTCGGCGAGTGCGTCCGACAACGTGGGTGTCGCCAGCGTGCAGTTCCAATTGGACGGGGCAAACTTGGGAAGTCTGGACACGGCGTCGCCGTACTCGACTGTGTGGAATACGGTGTCTGCGAGCAACGGCTCGCACACGCTCCGCGCGATTGCCAAGGATGCAGCGGGAAACAGCGGCACAAGCGCGGCGGTTACGCTAACGGTCAGCAACACGCCGTCGGATACGACGCCGCCGTCCACACCAACAGGACTCACGGCAACAGCCGTATCGTCATCGCAGATCAATCTGTTGTGGAACGCGTCGACGGACAACGTCGGAGTCGCCGGATACAAGGTGTTCCGCGGCGGAACGCAGATCGCGACGTCCGGGAGCGCATCGTTCCAAGACACGAACCTTGCCGCTTCGACCACCTACACGTATACGACGCAGGCGTTTGACGCGGCGGGGAACAATTCAGCGCAATCAGCGAGTGCGTCAGCAACCACGCAGGTGTCAAGCGGAGGGGGCGGGATCCCACCTGGCTTGGGTTGGTTCGAAGCGCCCAACACTAAACTGACCAGTGTTTGCCCGCCAGCCAACTTCGGTGGCACCAGCTACGACTTTCCATCCCATTGCTATCAGGTGGTGGGCGCGTGGAGTGGCGCAATCGCGGACACGTCGCGGAACCGCCTGGTCGTTTGGGGCGGTGGCCATGTCGATTACTACGGAAATGAGCTCTATTCTTTCGACTTAAACACACTGCAGATGACGCGTTTGAACGATCCAAGCACGCCGGTTGCATCGTCGTGCATCCTATCGATGTCCGACGGCAAGCCGAATGCGCGGCACAACTACGGGAGCCTTGTGTACGTAGCGCATTTGGACATGATGTTTGCAACCAACGGTGTTGTCGCTTGCCCGTCCGGAGGAGGAGGCAAAGACACATGGGTGCTCAATCTTTCGAATTTGCAGTGGACCCGGAAGGCGGACTCGCCGGAGAACTGCACCTCGGGCGTGTGCTACGCGGCGTACGATCCCAACTCCAAACTGGTATTCATTGACGACCGAAATTCACTGTATACCTACAAGGTTGAGACGGATACGTGGAGCTCAGTTGGAAATTCTGCCAGCGATAACCTACATTTTTCCGCGGTGATCGATCCGGTTAAGAAGCAGTTTGTAAAGATCGGCGGCGGCGCGGTGGTCACGGCCGATATCAGCAACCCGGGAAACGTAACCGAAGTGGACCGCGGCACGCCCAGCGGATGCAGTGCGCTGCAAAACTCTGAGTCTCCTGGATTGTCCTACGACAGCGTTCTGGGGAAGATCGTGGGATGGCCGAGTATCGGGTCAGCCAACACGGTTTATATCTACGACTCGACGTCGAACTCCTGTACAGCTCAGACGTACTCGGGTGGTCCGCCAGACTCCTGCCACGACCCGTCCGGCGGGTGCCCGAACACCGACGGAACGTTCGGCCGTTTCGCATACTTCCCGACGTACGGCGTGCACGTGGCGCTCAACGATGCGAACTTTAACGTGCGCACGTTGCGCCTGACCCCGGCCAGCGGTGGTGGCACTCCAGCGGCACCGGTCATCTCGAACGTTGCTACTAGCGGACTCAGTCCAAGCGGAGCCACAGTCGGGTGGACTACTGACGTGGCATCCACGTCGCAGGTGGAGTATGGAACGACGACAGCCTATGGAACGCTGACGACACTCAATTCGACGATGGTCTCGAGCCACTCGGTCGCGTTGAGCGGGCTATCTGCGGGCACGCTGTATCACTACCGAGTGCATTCGCGTGGCTCCAACAATGTGGAAGCTGTGGGCAGCGATTTCACCTTCGCGACCAACAGCGGCACTGGCGGAACGCTGAGCGTTTCCATCACTTCGCCGACAAACGGAGCGACCGTCTCGGGGACCATTGCCGTGTTGGGATCCGCAACAGCGAGCGCGGGTGTTGCCGGTGTTCAGTTCGCACTTGACGGGACCAACGTCGGAGCACAGGTCACGTCGTCGCCATACCAAATGAGCTTGAATACGACCAGCCTGAGCAATGGAACCCACACCCTAATGGCCACGGTGAAGGATACCGGCGGTGCTACGGCAAGCAGCCCGACAATTACGGTGACGGTGAGCAACGCGACGGGGACCGGAATACCCTTCGGCGATTGTTCGTCGGAAGGTGGTCTGAAGGGACGAACAGACATCCTTTATTGCGAGCCTTGGGAGAACAGCACGTGGTGGCAGGGCAAGGGATTCTTGAGCTCCGCGAGCATCGTGGATCCGATTCAAGCAGTGCAATCGGACTTCGATCATACCTCCATCGTTTCGACGGGCTGCATCTCGGGCAACTGCTTGCAAGTGGAGTTTCGTAAGGGAGAGCTGGGTTCACTGAGCGTGCAGTGGCCGCTGGCAAAGGCTGGTCTGGCGCCGGAGTCCCTGTATCTCCGCTACTATATCAAACTGAGCTCAAACTGGAACCCCAACCAGTTCGATGCCAATGGCGTTGAACAAGGGACCGGAGGGAAATTCCCTGGCTTGGCCGACATTAGGGACTCGGCGGATCCCGGAGGCCAATGTGGAAATGGCGGCAACCCGTCGGACGGTATTCACTGCTGGTCAATGCGGGCGGATTATCGCGATTGCCTAAACGCTTGCCTCAATACGCCTGGAGCTACGACACGCTACGGGTCCTACATCTACTTCCCTGGTCAGGAAGGGCCCACGGGCGACAACGCCGAATGGGACAAGTATACGTGGGGCCAGTCGGCCGGACTCTTCACCGGGAACTGCCAGCAGGATTGGTCGAACACCCGTTGCGGATTCAACGATACAGCCGACTTCGTCAACAACAAGTGGTATGCGGTGGAAATGTACGTCAAGATGAACACACCTGGTTTTCAAGACGGCATCATCCGTGGCTGGGTCAATGGCGTGCTCGGATACGAGAAAACGAACATGCAGTTCCGGTTGGTAGGAAACGACAACCTCCACGTTCGCACCGTGTGGCTCAACCTGTTCAAGGGCGGTACAACCGGGAACGGGGACAACATGCAGGTGTGGTTGGATCAAATGGTGGTCGCCACCAATCCGATCGGTCTGTGGACGCCATGATCGGTTAGCGCCAAGCACCTTCTTCATCCCAGACAGGGCATGCCTAACAAGGCGTGCCCCGTTCTGGTGTAAGATCAATCCTCAGACGAATGCTCTCCTTCTTACGCCCGGGTTCGATTGCGATCCTGTTTGCGCTACTAGCAGCGCTTCAGACCGAGCAAACGCCACGTCTGGCGGCAAGTGACATCGATTTTGAGGCACGGTGTCGAGCGCCAGGAGTGATCCGGTGCGTGGGCTTTGACTCGCCAGAATCGGTGAAAGGTCACCTCGATCCAGCCTGGGATGGCGTCTACCGTTCGGAAATAGTGACAGATGTGGCGGCCTCCGGCGGGGGCTCATTGCGCTTCACTGTCCCACCGTTCTCCCCAGCGAATAGCTCTGGAGAATACTGGCTGGAATTTGCCGACGATCTGAGCGTGCAGTTTGGGTCCGGGGAGGAATTCTACGTTCAGTGGAGGCAGCGCTTCTCACCGGAAATGCTGAAAACGCTATTCAAGGACGGGAATGGCTGGAAGCAGGCGATCATCGGGGAGGGCTCGCGGCCCGGCCACACGGCGTATTCCTGCACAGACATTCACCTGGTGGTCGAGGACACGGGGCAACATGGAATGCCGCGGATGTATCACAGCTGTGGCTATAAGGACGGCGAATACCAAGGGCTCGAAGTATATGCCCCGCATTTACAGACGATGCTGTTACAGAACGCGGTGGGATGCCCCTATAGCCGTATCACGTTTCCGCCTTGCGTTGGGTACAAAGCGGATGAATGGATGAGTTTTCAAGTACATGTGAAAGTTGGGACCTGGTACCGAAACGACAAGCGCTACCGGCATGACAGTTTGGTGCAGCTGTGGGTCGGGGAGCCGGGCAAACCGGCAGTTCTGGTGATCGACATGAATCCGCAGAAAGGAACTGGCTACGACCTTGCAAACCCGGATCCCGACCACATCAAATACGGGAAGGTGTGGCTTCTGCCTTACCACACCAACAAGAACAAGAATCAGAATCACGTTACAGCGTATACGTGGTACGACGAGCTGATCATCTCGAGGAATCGAATTCCGGATCCAAAGTAGCAGCAGATCAGCAGTTCGGACGGTCAAAAAGCTTGCGTCGCCAGTGCAAGGCGACGCGACTCGCGCGCCGCCCCGCGCGATTCGGCATTCTCGATCACTTCGTCCAAGATGCGCATCGACGAGGGCCAAGAGTGAACTTGCTCGACCTGGCCGCGAGCGGCTGTTGCGAGATCCTGGCGCAACCGAGGTGACTCAAGGATATCCGTCACTCGGCGGGCAAATTCGGCCGGTTCGTCAGCAACGAGCAGATGCCTGCCGGGGTCAGCTTGAACGCCTTTGGCCGCGGTTGCCGTTGAAACAACCGGAATCCCAAGGGACATACATTCCAGAATCTTATTCTGGGTACCTCGAGCTACTCGCAAAGGCACGACCGCGACGGCAGCGTCCTTAACCATGGGACGGACATCGGGCACGAAACCAGTCACAGTAACGCCAGGTATTTCCGACAGCTTGCGAACGGCTCGGTTCGGATTAGCACCAACGATCCGCAGCTCTGAGTTAGGCACGCGCTGGCGAATGAGGGGGAAAACCGTGGCGGCAAAGCGGCAAACGCCGTCGATATTGGGAAAATAATCCATCCGGCCCAAGAAAAGAATCACGTTGGAGCCGGGGGCCGGGGGAGCGAGGGTATCGAAATAAGTGGCATCGACTCCATTGGGAATAACCGTGGTCGGCACGTTGGTTTGATATTTCAGGAAGTCCTCGCATTCACCCTTGGTGGTAAAGGTGCACCAGTCAAATGTGCGCGCCACTTGTTTCTCGTACGCGCTAAGCTTTTTGGCCTCGAGACCGAATCCGATGGAGAGGGGGAAGAGCCGATGCTCCGAGTATTCGGCCCACTTGTGCGAATCGAGGTCGCCGAAGTCAAGAATCCGGAAACCGCCCTGCAGGGGGAGCGCATATTGGGCCACGAAGGCACAATGGAGCATGACACCGTCGAACTTTCCGCCATTCCAGGTCTCCTGAATACGCTGAGCGAGGCGCGCTGAGGAAAAATACGCGGCGGAAGACGGCATGCTGGAGAAAAGGGCTTGGCCGGCCCGCTTCCATCTGGCGCGATTCGGGACAACCTCGGCCAGAATCTGAGCGCAATGGTTCTTCAGGCCGCTGCCCTGCTCCAGCTCCTGCTCGGTGTGAGCCAAGCTCGCGACGACGACTTCGTGATTCCGCGAAAGATGCCGAATCATTTCAAAGGGCCGAATCTTTCCGCCGCGATTTGGAGGATACGGAAAGCGATGGCAAATAAAGAGGATCTTCATGAGGTTTTGGGAAGAGCAGGCGGCGCTTTTCGTCGCGCTCGTCGATTCAGGAAGAACAGGGCGAAGACGACTCCGCACTCCAGTATCGCAAGAAGCACAACGAGCATGAGAGCGGGCTGTTCTGCCAGCGTCGGTCGAGGAAGCAAGTCTACGCGATCACCGATGAGCCCGTGCATTACTCTGTAGGCCATGCGCATCGGGGCGGACTTTTCCCAATTGATTGAGCGGGGGTGGGTGTATACATAGCTGTCGAGAGGGTAGGTTTCGAGGGAGTCAGCACCCGGACGAGCGTGGGTTGCACGCAGGCTCATGACCCGATTCGGGAGAATGGTGGAGTCCTTGGACAGGTCGTGGATGCCGTAGTAACCGCCGCCCGGACGCGCGAACCACAGGCCGAACAAGCCGTCGACGACCATCTTGCCGTTTTCGGCGTCCAGTTCGACAACCGCATGGTCCGGAATGTCGTCAGGCGAAAAGAGAGCCCACTTTGCCGCATGAATTCCGCGCAACTCCAAGAGCGCGACGATCAAACGAGAGCGATCCGCACAATCGCCTCCGCCGACGGTTACCTGGCGGGGTGTTGGTCGCAAGAAGGCCAAAAACGGGGAAAACAGATACGAGTCGTTGGTTCGCGAGGGCAGGTGACTGAGATAAGAAAGCACCTGCTTGGCTTGTTCGCTCGGGGGGAGTGTGGGGCTCGCCAGTGTAGCCATGAGGTCGTTGAGATATCGCTGGTCACGGAAGTAGGCCGCAAGCGCGGCAAGTTGAACAGCCACCATCCCTGCTAGAGCGACCAGGCACACCCTGCGGGTCCACCGGCCGCGCCGCGTGTTGTTTGAGGTTGGCTCCATCACAATCCCAAGATGAGGGTTATCGGCAAATCAGTCTCCGGCCGACCGCCGAAGCTGTGGCTGAATGTGAGACGTGGAGGCGGCAGGGTTGGTGTCCAGGAAAGCGCGGCACCAGAGCTCCAGCGTGACCAGTGCAAAGAGATGCTCGGTGTGATCGGCGCGCTCGTCACGGTGGAGAGCGATCACTTCGCGTACAACGTTCCAGTCGAACAAGCCACGTTTGCGCACCTGATCTTCGGACAGAGTTTCGTAAACCAGGCCGTCCAGATCCTTCCGCAGCCAGGCTCCCACCGGCGCTCCAAAGCCACGCTTTTTGCGATGCAAGATTTCCGCGGGCAGAAGTGGTTTCAAGGCTTTTTTAAGAAGGTGCTTCATGGTGAGGCCGCGAACCTTGAGGTTGGACGGCATGCGGCTGCTCAGTTCGACGAGCTCCTGGTCGACGAAGGGCGCACGGCATTCAATGGACGCAGCCATAGTCATCTTGTCGGTCAAGGCCAGCAAGTCGTCGGCGAGGGAGGACTTGAGGTCCGCGTAAATGATTTGGTTCAGTTCGTCAGCGCCGCGGGCGTGCTCGAAGTATGAGAGCAGAGCTTGTGAAGCGGCGCCGTTGGAACCGTGACCGTCGTATCGATTCAGAAGTCTGGCCTTGAGCTCGGGCGAGAAGACGGTGACGTAGCTAAGATAGCGGGCGGCCGGCTCAAGCTCGGCCGTCTTCAAGAACGCGGAAGCGTAGCGAACCCCATTCTTCCAACCGCTGTGACGATCCTTCGGCAAGCGGTCCAGAATTGCGGGCAGCAGGAAGGAGCGAATCGAGCGTGGCAGCAACCGGTGATAGGGCAAGAGACCGCCCGCCAGATACCGACGGTAGCCCCCGAAGAGCTCGTCCCCTCCAACACCGGACAAGATGACAGTGACGCTCTCGCGGGCCAGCCGCGAGACCAGATAGGTGGTGATGAAAGCCGAATCAGCGAGTGGCTCGTCGAGATGCCAGACGAGCTGCGGGAGCAGCTCAAAAACGTCAGGCCGGACGATGATCTCATGGTGGTCTGTACGAAATGCCTTGGCGACCAGGCGCGCGTACGGCAGCTCGTTGTAATAAAGATCCTCGCCTTCAAAACCGATCGAATAGGTTTTGACGGGGTGGTTGCTAAAGCGACTCATGGCGGCGACGATCGCGCTGGAGTCAATGCCCCCACTCAAAAACGCGCCAAGGGGGACATCGCTCACGAGGCGAATGCGAACAGCCTCCAAGAATTTTTCTCTGATCCGCTCGATCCAATCGGCCTCGGAGAGCTTGTCGATGCGGTCGAACCGAACGTCCCAATACTGGCGAATGGTGATGTTACGGTTCTCCGCTATCAGAAGGTGACCCGGGAGCAGTTTTTCGATGCCCTCGAATAGGGTTTTAGGCGCTGGAACATATCCGAACGTCAGGTACTCTTCGAGCGCTAGCGGATCCAATTGCCGCGGAACCTGTTCGTCTTCAAGAATAGACTTGATCTCCGATGCGAAGAGCAGACGATCCGGCTCGCGGCGGAGATACAGAGGCTTCTTGCCAAGGCGGTCTCGGGCCAACACAAGCCGGGAACGCTTGGTGTCCCAAATCGCGAGGCTAAACATCCCTCGAAGCTTACTGACGAAATCGAGGCCCTCCTGCTCGTACAGATGCACGAGCACTTCGGTGTCTGAGTCGGAGCGAAAAACGTGCCCCTGCTTTTCGAGGAGAGACCGAAGCTCCTTGAAGTTGTAGATCTCCCCGTTACACACAACCCAGACGGAGTTGTCCTCGTTCGATATCGGTTGGTGACCACCTTGCAAATCGATGATGCTAAGACGACGCATGCCGAGCGCGACGCCATCGCCGAAATACTGGCCCGCGTCGTCAGGTCCACGGTGGCGGATGACTTGGCCCATCCGATGCACCAAGTCGGACGACGTGCCCGGGTGTCTTGTGCTAAGCGTTCCGTAGATTCCACACACAGTGTTTTCCTAGATTGCGCGAGAGGCCAGAGCTTGCGAAAGGCAACCGGCGAGTTCTTTCGCTTGGCTCTTGCGATTATATTGTTCGACTTTGGCGAGGTCAGCCGGTTCGTGTGTGCCCTGTTGCACCGAAGTCAAGAAGGTTGGGAACGCGCGATAGATAGCTTCCTCGTCCGCCAAATCCACAATCGTGGCGCCTCCACTTTGCTTCAGAATAGCAGCGGTGTCGCCGACCTCAGCCGTGAGCGCTAGAACAGGTTTTCGAAGCCGCAGATACTCGTAGATCTTGGCGGGGATTTGGTGGTTGCAAAGCGCTCCTTGAAAGACGAGAAGGGCATCGGAGGACGCACCTTCCTGGAGGGCTTCGCGATAACGCAGCGGTGGAAGGAGTTGGACAAAGTCTTCAATTCCCTGCTCGCGAATAAACTTTGCGTGGTAGTCCTCCGAGCCTGAAGCGCGCAGCCCAATGCGCACGGTGGTGGCGTCTGCCTTACCTTCCTTCTTCAATCGGCCGAGGGCGCGGAAAAAAGGCCGCGGATCTCGTTCTTCGGGATAGAGCTCGCCCATGTGCAGAAAATAAGCAGGACGAGAGTGGCCGTTCTTCGATACCGGAGACAGATTCTTGAAATCGTCTTCGTCATATCCATTGAGAATCAAGGTACTTTTCTGGAGCGCGAGGTTTGGGTAGCGGTCGGCGTATAATTGCAGCGTCGAGCGCGCAGTGAAGACGAGGTGCGTGGCCCGGAGCACAGCTTGACGCTCGATCCATTGATACCACGACCTGACGCTTGGATCTTGGGGGTAATCCCCTTCGACCATGGAATCGCGCAGATCCACAACCCAGGGCTTGCCAGTTAGCCAATGCAGCGCCAGGCCGATCAAAATAGCGGTAGCAATCGGGAAAGTGCTGTAGATGACGTCCACTTGATGGCGCCGAATGATGCGCAGACCTGCAAGAACAGCGCCCAAGCACCAACTGACCCAGCGATCGGGCAAAGCTGTCCATTTGAAATAGTGGCCTGAAACGGCGAGATGCTTTTGTGCGTTCAGCGCGAAGGCCCTGACAACTTCAACACCGCAAGGAATCTCATCAAGACGGGAGGTATCCAACGATTCATACGCACGCGGGCTTGCGGACAGGACAATTGGTTGCCACCCCTGCGCCGGCAAATACTTCGCGAATTTGAGGGAGCGCAGCAGACCGCTGCTGCCTGCCTGGGGAGGGAAATGGAAGGCTACGAAAAGAACACGGTTTGTCATAGAGAGAATCAGCCCGCTGCCGGACCCTCGGAACAGCCAGTTGAGGTTGCCGCCTCCCGTTGTTCCGCTGAAATGACAGTCTTCTGAGCCGAGCCCGCCGTGGCGGAAGCATCGGCGCGATTCCGCTCGCCCATCTCGAAGATTCGTCGCAGACTGCGCTTTGCAAATCTTCCGCCGATGTTGCGGACGATGTCTGCTGCGCCGCGCAGTGTCGCAGGATTGTATGCGGCTACGCCCCACCGTTCGCGACGGTGAGACATCCAATCTCTTTTGTAAGGCTCATCCCCGTGCAGATAGTCTACCTCGTCGACGCGATCGACATCGAGGACATATTCCATCATTTTAGCGGACAGGATGGTCCCGACGGATTGCGCGGAGAAGCGGTCGTCGTAAGCCAGCTTGTAAATGGATGCTATCTTGTTGTGAATCAGCCATATTTGAGCTGCGGCGGGCTCACTGTTTACATATAAGACTCCCAGACGCAGCCAGCCTTTTTCCGCACTAGTTCTGACGAGACCAGCGGTGAAGTTTGGATAAGGCTCCGGCCTCTTCCAGCTCGATTTGTAGACCTTTTCGTAGTCGGAGATGCGTCGTTCCAGTTGTTCGCCATTGCTGACAATTGCCACATCGACTCTGCTGGTGTTCTGCAGTTTCTTTGTTTTGCGGTTGACCGTGTTGCGCAGGGTTGCCGGCAGGCTGGCGAAATAGTCCCGGTAACATCTGCCGCCAACCGGTAGAAACCAGTCGCCAAAGCACGAATACTGTTGTACGACGAAGCCTGCCTGGCGAAGAGCATCACTGATTTCCTGATAGCAGGGAGACGCTGTGTCCAGGGGCATGAAGTCAAGGACATCCCATCTCGGCCGCTCTCCCGCGATGGCTTTTGCAATTGCCGAAAGCGCTTCGCTACGCGTTTGTGAGTCATTCCAGACTGGACTGAATCGCGCCGTGTAGAAGTTGGAGAGCGCGCTTAGCTTTCGCGAGCTCCAGATGCTGCGTGTCTTGGAGTATCGCACAACGATGGAGGCGAGAGCCGTCGCCGACTCGCCGGACTCTGCGACGTAAATTCGAAGCGCGTCTCCCTGGTCCAAGCCGTTGGCCACAAAGTTCCGGAACCAAGGTAGTCCGTAATAGAAGGATCGCTTAGCGGACCTTTCAAAGAGATCAAGGTGGCGCGGAGCCAGCTGCTCAAGACTGTCGTAGGACTTAACACGCATTGCGCTTAGAAGCCTCGTCAAGACAAGGAGAGGACACTCCTTTACCTGCAAGCAGCCTGCCACCCCGCCCTGGGGTTGGACGGAGGTTGGTTTCGTCGATCGTGGCCACTACGGGCGTTTCAAATTGCGGCAGGAGCCGTGCGGGATTGTGCTGGCGTTTTCCCTTCATTCCATGACTCCTTGAGACGGACCCGCGGTCCGATTTCCACTAAGTCTAGTATTTACAGTCTTTTAGGCGATCGCTGAGGGTTTGGATGCCGAATTGCGCTGCTTCCTGCGTGAGTTCAAAGTGTCCCCGAGTGTCAACCCTGTTCTTATCTCCTAGGAACGAAGTCCGCTATCTGCTCCGTCCGGGGCACCCTCATAGGGTGGTGCCGCCAGCCAAGTTCCAATAGGCAAAGGGAAAACGATTGCATGCTGAAGATTGGCGGACAAAGAGTTCCTCCTAAGACGCTTCTGCTACTCGCGTCCGACTTGGCTCTCATTCTTCTGGGATTACTGATCGCGATCGCTTTGCGATTTCAGGACTGGCGAGCAGTGAGTCTCTACCTGCAAGCGCGCGAGACGCTGTTTCGTTTCGTATGGGTAGTGGCTGCCTGTGGTTTATCGATGTATTACTACGACCTATACGATGCCCAGGTCGTAGCGCGCCGCGCTGAACTGTTCGTAAGGCTATTGCAGTCTTTGGGGACGGCGTGCCTCGCTCTTTCCATCGTGTTCTACATCGATCCCGTCGATAGCCTAGGGCGCGGGATCGCGGCGCTGGCAGCACCAACGAGTTTGTTGTTGTTATTGGCTTGGCGCCTATTTCTGGATCATACGGGCTTGCTGTTCTTCAAGTCGGAGCGTGTGCTGGTTGTAGGTACAAGCCCAGTGGGCGTGTCTTTGGTTCGAGACATCATTTCCCGGCCTGAGCTGCATTTGAAAGTGGTCGGATTCCTGGACGAAAAGGGCGAGCGCATTGGGATGTCCTTGGTAAACCCCGGAATCATTGGCGCGGTGAGCGAAGTCAAGGAAATTGCTGCCCAGCAGAAGGTGGATCGAGTCGTCCTTTCTTTGATGGAGAGGCGGGGTATCACACCGGTCCGCGAACTGCTCGACCTAAAATTTGCAGGGGTAGCAGTCGAGGACGTTCACACGGTTTGCGAACGTCTGTCTGGGCGTATTTCGTTGGGTCATTTGCGTCCCAGTTGGCTGATTCTTTCGGAGGGATTCCGGAAGTCTCCGCCGGAAATGTTTTTGAAGAGGGCGTTTGACCTGATTATCTCGCTCATTGCCATCGCCCTGACTCTTCCGCTCATGGCGCTGGTTGCCGTTGCGATTTGGATCGAGAGCGGCACCCCCGTTATTTTCCGGCAGGAGAGAACGGGCCTCGCTGGCCGCCCATTTAACATTCTCAAGTTTCGTTCGATGTATCAAAACGCTGAGGCTGGGGGCCCGGTTTGGGCGGCCGACGATGACTGTCGAATCACCCGCGTCGGCCAATTCATTCGCAAATACCGCTTCGACGAACTTCCGCAACTCATCAACATCTTGCGGGGCGAAATGAGCCTGGTGGGTCCGCGCCCCGAACGTCCCGTCTTTTGCCGAATGCTTGAAGAGAAGATTCCTTTGTTTGCGCAACGCTATTCAGTGCGCCCTGGATTGACGGGCTGGGCTCAGATTAAGTATCAATACGGCTCCACCATTGAGCAAAATATGACCAAGCTCGAATACGACCTGTTTTATATTAAGTACATGTCGAGCTTCCTGGACCTGGCGATCTTGTTTGAAACGGCCAAGGTGGTTCTCGCCAGACGCGGAGCGAAGTAGCTCCTGGAGTCGAGAAAGGTGCAGGCCCTGCCAACCAAGCGTTCACGCACTTTACTTGAGTCTCTTCTCCTTAGCGGATGGGTGCTTCCCTACGCCCTGATTCTTCAGGTTTTTGGGATGATCAAACGTCGAGAGGAGCGCCGTGGACCGTCGCGCCAAAAGACGCAGGGCCGCGGATAAGTTGAACCGGTTTTGCTTAAAGGCGGAAATAACTTTCCAGGGGACCCGGAGCTCGGCTGGTCAACTGCCGTAAGCCCCATAGAAACAATAACTTGTGAGCGGCCATCTGGGTACGGTCCGTGCATGTCCTTTTGTAACGGCCGCGGTCAAACTCTACACCGCGCTAGCAGGCCTGAGGAGAGGTTTTGAAAGCATCAATGAAACGATCCATCTTTGCTGCCGCCCTGTTGGCCGCCCTGTGGGCAGGTTCACCCTTCGCAGGAGCTCAAGAAAAGCCACGTGGGCAGGAGGAAAAGAAGGCGGCGCAAAACTCGTCCGCCGCGAAGAGCGAAGGATCGACTGGCGGCGCGGCCGCTCAAGCCGACGCCCAATCGGACCCGGAAGTCTATCGCATCGGTGTCGAAGACGAGCTTCAGATCTCTGTGTGGCATGAGCCCGAGCTGACGATGCCGGTTGTAGTGCGACCCGACGGCAAGATAACCATGCCACTCATCAACGACGTGGCAGTCGTTGGCCTGCGTACCGAGGAATTGCAAACCGTGCTGATGGAGAAATTCAAGCCATTCGTCAACGAGCCGCAGGTTACGGTCATCGCCCGTAATATTCGCAGCCGCAAGGTGTATCTCGTAGGACAAGTGATCCGGCCGGGTTCTTATCCGCTCATCGGAAGAAAGACTGTTGTGGAGTTGATCGCCGAGGCCGGTGGCATGGGACCGTTTGCAAAGGCTTCCTCCGTCTACATTCTGAGAAACCGCCAAGGCCATTCACAAAAGATTCCCGTCAACTA
>Ga0210408_10003439_pt1 | contig 14650 bp, 10 predicted proteins | sample IncBWH4MmetaG_FD_155471 | JGI IMG/M metagenome (GOLD analysis project Ga0210408, IMG submission 155471) | Forest soil microbial communities from Barre Woods Harvard Forest LTER site, Petersham, Massachusetts, United States - Inc-BW-H-4-M | ecosystem: Environmental > Terrestrial > Soil >...
GAACCGTCTTCATAAGGCCTCTCTAACCTCATGAGCACTCGAACTGTGTCCGTGGGAGGCTGCCAACGAGAAAGCTTCCCGGGGTGTGGGGAACTCGTTGGCAGACTACCATCTTACGCAAACGGAGGCGCCGGGGTTAAGAGCGCCCCCGAAAAGAGTTAGAAGCTGAAGCGAGCTCCTAGCGTCACCGTACGGGCACCAAGGGCAGACGTAGCTCGGCCGAAGCTCGGGTTGCTATTGCCCGGGCTGCCTGGGACGACTGGTATGCAGCTCGTGTCGGGTGGGACTGTGGCTTTGCAGCCAATGTTCCTCGAGATGCTATCCGGCTTGAAGTTCAAATTGTTGAATAGGTTGTAGGCATTAATCCGGAACTCAACCCTGGCGCTTTCGCCGAGTACCGGCGCTTTGGGCAAGCCAAAGGCCTTGGCCAGCGTCACATCCACGTCCCTGTACCCAGGACCGGTGAACGAGTTGCGACGTATGCCGGTCTGGGGAAGCGCGGTTCCAGAGTTGCCACCGCCGAAAGGAGTGTAGCTTGGAAACGCGAAGTATGCCTCGGCACCCTTGGGATAGTTCGAACCAGTCTTGAATTGATCGTTGCTGGTGTTGGTACCCGCGCCACCCAAATAGACAGGGAGCAATTCCGAATAACCGCATTGCCCGCAATAGAGGTTTCCTCCGACAACGCTCACCACTGGGGTCCAGGGGAATCCAGAGTGAAGATTGAAGATGCCGCTGAGCGACCAGCCGCCAGCGATTTTTTCCATCCAACTGTTGCTGCCGTGGAAGAAGACCGGCTGCCACAAGCCGTAGAGCTTAAATGCCTTGCTAACGTTGTAGTCAGAGCGTCCGTAATTCAGGCTGAGGTTATACGGGTAGTCCTGTTCCGAGTAAGGCGCGGAACTCGTGTCCATGCTCTTGGCCCAGGTGAATTGAGCATCGGCCATGAACTGGTGCGAGAACTGATGCTTCACCTCAGCGAGCATAGCATTGTAGTTCCCGCGGCCTGAGACACCCCAGAGGTCCCCGCCGCCGATCTGCGGGTTGAAGGCGTAACCTAAGGTTGCAGGGACGGCAAGCGGGTTCTCGTGAAAATAGATGTTACGCGACAAGCTTCCCAGATATCCCAACGAGGCTACCAACTGGTGCCCCAGATCGTATTGGGCATCCACCGAATAGTGATGGGTAAGCATAGTGGGGAGATCGCGAGGGAAGATGCTGACACCAACCGAGCCGGATGTGGGCAGTCCATTCGAGCCAAAGGTCGAGACCGAGTTGGGGTTCGCCGGATAGCCGCCAAGGTTGTGCACCCCCGACGAAACGGCATATATAATGCCGCAGTTCGGCAGCGGCTGCGCACAACTCGTGGGTTTCGGTGTGTTCTGGCTGAACGACGGAAAGACCACCAACCCGGGATTCGCCGCAATATTGGCTGAAATAGCGATTTCTTCCTGGTTGTAGTTCAGGCCGTAACCGCCGCGAATCACCAAGCGATTCTGGAACTGATGGCCGAACAGCGAAGTCGGACTCCAGGCAAGACCGATCTGAGGCCCAAAGTTCCCCTTCTGCGCGTTCCAAGAATTTCCCTTCCGAACGGTCAGGCCAGTCAGGTAGTTCGTCCCGGCACCAGGGATGGCCACAAACATGTTGCCCTCCTTGGAGGAGAGCGGACCAAAGTAGGACCAGCGGAGGCCGAGATTGAGGGTCAGGTTCGATCGTAGTTTGAAATCGTCATGGCCAAAGAAGCCCCAGATGTTTTCGCGGTCGTCCTGCCGAAGCGTCGTCGGAAATCCGGTAAAAGGATTGAAGCCTCCCCCTTCGTTGTGCGGCGCATCATTGAGGAAGTCCCACAGATTGAAGAAGTTGTAGTTTGGCACGCCGCAACCGGCGCAGTCGTTCAGGTAAAAGAGTCGCGTGACTTCACCGCCAAACTTAATGGTGTGGCGCCCGTAAATCTTGGTGGCCACATCCTTGAAGGTGTAAGTCCACTGATTCAAGATGCTGCCGACATTAGGTCCAAAAGAATTTGGCGCGCCTATAGTGCCAAGGTTACCAATGGTGTCGGAGGGAAGCCCAACCGGCGACTGCGGGTTGGAGTTGACTTCATTCCAGCGCCATCCGGCAGCATTCACGCGAGCTTCGTTGAGGAGCGTCGGCGAGAAGGTGTGGTTCCAGATGGCAGTGAACGCTTCATTGATTTGCGAGTGATTGAAAAAGTTGTAGGCACGGGCCCCGCCGTTAAGGAAACTGTTTGACTGCGGAACGTAGTAGATCGTAAAGCCGATACGATCCTTAAGAGTGACATCCCAATCGAGGCGGCCACTGTACTGTTCACTCTTAGAGGTGGTCGAGCTAGACGTTTGGTAATTCGCAATGTCGGCCACGGTGCCTAGATTGTTGGCACCCCCTTTGCCGTCGCCGCCGGTGCCGGGGCTCGTGGGACTACTCCAGCCCATATCCTGCGTACCCAATCCTGTTGTCAACGGCGTACCGATATTCAGCCCCTGGCCCGGAATCGTTCGGCAGTTTACCCCTTCCGCCAGGCCAGCGTTAGCGCAGGTGGAATTATTGATTCCCGTGCTGACGACACCAGAACCAGGGAAGCTGAGGTACTTCGCGGCAATGCTTCCGGAAGGTGCTAACGCGGCGAAAGCCGGGGTTTCGTACCATCCGTTGCCAGTGCTGCTGGAGTTGGGGTTGCGGACAGTCTCATAGGCGAAGAAGAAGAAGATCTTATTCTTCCAAATAGGGCCGCCGACGCTGCCGCCGAACTGATTAAACCTGTTTTCGTCTCTCAACACGCCATTGCCTAAGCCATTGAACCGCTGAAAAGCGTTCAGGCCCGGACGGTGAGCATCCAAGAAGAGACTGCCATGGAACTGATTGGTGCCGCTCTTGGAAGTGACCTGAACCTGGGCGCCACTGAACCGTCCATTTTCAGCATCATAGCCAGTGGAGACGACTTTTACGCTATCAATGGAGTCTTCAGACGGCGTGATGATTGTGGTTCCGCCCCAGACGGCGCTTGACGTGCTGATACCGTCAATCGTAATGCCATTGTTTTCATACTGCCCGCCACTGGCCAGAACCTGCGGTCCGTTTTCCGTGGCAAAAATGCCGGTTTTGCCACCCGTCGCCCCGGGGCCCTGTGTGCCGGGAAGCTGTTGACTGCCACCGCCACTTCCTTGGGCGCCATCGCCGAAGACCCCCGGCGCCAACTGGAGCAGTTGGAAGACGTCGCGCCCGAACGAAGGCATATGTTGAATTTCGTTGCCGGAGACGGTGCCGGTGACGGAGGCGGTCTCCGTATCCATTAGGGGGGTCGAATCGCCGCTCACCGTAATGCTTTCGGTGACTTGCCCGACTTCAAGCTGGATATTCAAAGCGTTCGCTTGCTCCGCGATGAACCCTACATTTTCGAGAACCTTCTTCTTGAAGCCCGCCATCTCGGCAGTGAGGGAGTACTTGCTGGGAGGAAGCGCGTTAAAATTGTAAATCCCGTTCTCATCCGTGGTGGCTGTTAGCGTCTGGTTCGTTTCCAGATTCTTCAGCGTAATGGTTGCCCCCGATACCACAGCTCCTTGCGGGTCCGTCACCACCCCTTGAATCGAAGCTCGGTATTGTGCGTAGGTGGAAACGGCGCAAAGAGACAGAAGAACAACAAGAAGAGCTTTCAAGCGCATGGCATCACCTCAGTTCGATCGTTGAAAATATGGGAAAAACAGATTCAATAAATCGATTTATCCCACCCCTATCGAGCATGAGACACCCGGCCGGGCAATCGTGTCAAGCGGAATGTAAGGAAAATAGGAATACTTCGTACTAGAACCAGCCATTGATAAATCGATTTTTCTTGCTTCCGCGATCTTGGAATTTCGCGACTTTGTCCTAAAAAAGTCCGCACAATATCGATTTGCCTCTTGCTCGCCTTTGCCGCGTATGCCAAACTACGCCCACTAACACCCCATGGCTCGTCGAAAACGGTTGCGTCTTCTCGGCCGCGCGGAACTGATTCCGCGCCGTCCGTCAGTCAAAAATTCCTGGCGCAGCACCTCGGCCTGTCGCCTGCCACCGTCTCTCTTGTCATTAACCGTTCTCCCGCGGCAAAATCGATTCCCCACCGCACGCAAGAGCGCATCCGCAAAGCTGCCCGGGAGCTGAACTATCGCCCGAACTTTATGGCGCGTTCACTTCGCGCGCAGCGAAGTTTTACCGTCGGTGTGGTGGTGCCCGAAATCAGCGAGGGCTATGCGGCCCTCGTTCTTTCTGGAATTGAAGATCACCTGCTGGATGAAGGCTATTTTTATTTTGTGGTGAGCCACCGCCACCGGCCCGATTTGATAGCGGAGTATCCTCATCTTCTTCAGCAGCGCGCCGTCGAAGGCTTGATCGCGGTGGACACCGCTTGCCGCAAGGGTGTTGGGATACCCGTTGTTGCCGTGTCTGGTCATAGCAAAGTGGATGGCGTAACAAACATTGTCTTGGACCACTTGTGCGCTTCGCGGCTGGCCATCGAGCATCTCACCGAACTCGGGCACAGGAAATTTGCCTTCATCAAAGGACAACAGTTCAGCTCAGACACCCAAGTGCGATGGGAGGGAGTGCAAGTGGTCGCAAAGGAATTAGACCTCGAAATCAATGAGGATCTCGTGGGACAGCTCGAGGGCGAATCTTCGTCGCCAGAGCTAGGCTACAAAGTCACCAGAGCGCTGCTCGCGACGGAACAAGAGTTCACGGCGCTGTTTGCGTTCAATGATGTGTCCGCGATCGGCGCGATTCGCGCGCTTCGCGAGGCAGGGCGCCGCGTGCCAGAAGATGTTTCGGTAGTAGGCTTCGATGATATCCAGAGCGCGGCGTTCCAGAATCCCAGTCTGACCACCGTCCGCCAGCCGCTCCGGCAAATGGGTGTCATTGCGGCGGAGACCTTGTTGACGCGGATTAATGCACCGGCGCGAGCACCCTATCCAAAGGCCATCACCGTGGAGCCGGAATTAATCGTACGGGAAAGCACAACGCAAGCAAAACCCTAGAAACTGCCGGAAGAAATTTGGTGAACCGGGGAGCACTCGAACCTCCAACCCCCTGATTAAGAGACCGAGCAGAGCCGATGACGACTGAGTGCGACAGTTCGCTATGTTGTTGATTTTACGTGCCAGTACAATTAATTCCGGCTCTACTGCCATGGCTACCATTTGCGATGGTTTTATACCGAGGGTGGGCACAAAATGGGGCACAGTCAGGAGCGTGGCTCCACTTCTCGTTTGGCGGAGGAGCCCGATTACTGACGCGGTTGCCGTCGCCATGGTACACGTAACTGATTCCCGCGCCCGCCTGCACCAGGTGGTTCTCGAAGTCGTGCACGTACCCCAAGCCGTTCGACACGGTAGTGTTCCCGTTCGCGTCGTACGCGTCCGTAGCCAGCTCATCGTTGGCGTTGTAGTTCGACAGCCCGCCCGGATACCCCGGCAATGTCGAACCCTTCTGCGTGCGGTTCCCCACCATGTCGTGGGTGTAGCTCACCGAACCGTTCACGCCGTTTGGGTCTTTGGCAATTGCATTCAACGGAATAGCAAGCGTGATTGTGAGGATTGCGGCGAGGGATTGGCGGAGTATCGCGACCATCAAGTCAGAAGTTTACAAGCAAGAATCAAAAGCCCCGCCCTCTAGAACCGACGGCAGGGAACCCAAAACCTATCGTGCGGGTTGATTCCGGGCCACCCGTCCCCTCATCTAATCAGCCCGGATCAGAAACTGCCACCCGCCTTTTCCTTGCGATAGCAGTTTAGGAACCCTTTGCCCTCTTTCTGAACGTGTTGGTCAATCTCTGTTAAGGTCCAGAGCTCGGGAATTGCGTCAAGGTCGTCCACCACGCCTGGGAACTTTCTCAGAAGCAAAGCAGCAAGATCAGCCGCAGAATCGACGGCCGCTTGTCCTTTCGACCGTCGCAATTCCATACATAGAGATGCCGAGGGCTGCCCACCGAGGCGCTCAACGAGGCGGCCGAGATGAACGCTTTCATACTCATTCAAAATGTCATCGTATTCATATACGACGACATCGTTGTCGGGGCCAGGCGGGTAAAGCCATGATTTCCCCTGTCTCCCCTCTCCCGGTTTAGCAATTTCGAATAGAGCGAGGTCAAGATCCTTCCAACTTGCGGACGAGAAGTGCACAACTATGCTTTCTGCCATTCTTCAAACCTGAATCTGTCCTAAGAAATTGTGCCACACGACGATAGCGTTTGAATCTGCACGAGTCCCTGCACTGGGGCGGCCTTCGACAGCAGGTTGGCTGAAGGGATTCCGGTTCTTGCGAATGATTTCTCGCAGTCTTGAATTGAGGGGCCGCGCATATTGCCTTCCATGTACGCAAGCCCAGGACACCGCGTGCAGCCTGTGACATGCGTACAACCAGAACAGGTCGGGAGGTCGCGCAAGCGGATAGAACGTACTTCTTTGAGGGCGTCGGAATGACGCCAAATATCAACAAATCGCGTGCGCCGCACATTGCCGGAGGGAAGAGGAAATTGCACGCACGGATAGACATCTCCATAAGGAGAAACGTAGCAAGCGGTATGTCCTGCGCTGCAGGGGAGTGCTTCCAAGTCTTCCTCATCAGCCTTCGCAGGAAGAGAGCAAAATTCCTCGACATTTCCAATCAAACTTTCGTCGCGAAACACCTTCTGAAGAGCGACCTGCCTGACATTAAGGCGCAAAATCGAGCGGTCACCGTCCATTTTTGGGGTGATGGTCGGATCAAGCGTGAACTCGGCGCCAAGCTCCGCTGCTAGCGCGCGGACGCTGGGATAGTCCTGGGTATTTTGCTGCATGAGAACGTCCGCAACGATGACTTTCAATCCCTGCACCTTAAGGAATCGAATCGCATCCAGAGAGCGCTTCAGCGAACCTGGAACTTTTGTAATAGCATCGTGAACTTCGGGACGATGTGAATAAATACTGACTTGGATCGAATCCACACTCAGGGAACGAATGCGCTCTGCCTCGGAGGCGCGAATCAGAATCGCGTTGCTTTTCAGCTTGACGCAGAAGGCTAACGCGCGGGCGTATTCGAGGATTTCGAAGAAGTCTTTGCGAAGCAGGATTTCGCCGCCGCTCAGGGTGAGAAAAAGGACGCCGGCAGAGGCTAGGTCACCGAGCAGGTTCTTGATTTCGGCGGTGCTCATCTCGCCGTGATCGTCATGGTCGAGGTAGCAGTGAACACAGCGCTCATTGCAGCGATAGGTGAGATCGATTTGCACACTCAGGGGAACGCCAAGCTGGAGCGCTTTGGCACTCATCTCCTGCATGAGACCGCTCATTGGCCGGCCTTGCGCGGCGAATTCGGCATGATTACAGGCTCGCTCGAAAGCAGCAGAATCCCGTGTCCAGCGAGTCCTTGAACTAATTCAGTGGCATCCAACAGGGCTTCGCCGCGTTCGACTTCGAATTGCGCGCAGATTTTGGAATCCACGATCTCTTCGAGCGGTATGGAGCCGTCGGCGGCTTCCCAGATGATCGTGGCGACCTCGTCCAAGGTGAACAGCGTCGAATCCAGGCCAGACATGATCATCACTTCATCGCCCAACTTGCGTGCCGCTACTCGAGGACTCCGCTCGACGTATAGTTTGCAACTCATGTGAGCATCTCCCAAACGCTGGAATCCGGCAGGAACGCGAGACGGTGAATCGGTACTTGGCCGACGAACTCGCAGGCAGAGTGAAACACCGAGCGGACAAGTTTCGGATCTTCGGCGAAGAAAAGCACGTTGGCAAGAAAAGCGCGGCTGGCATCGGCGGCGGTGACTGGAGCGGTCTGGTTTTGCGGTCCCTTCTCCAATAGGTACAAGGCAGCAAGCGGCGCGCTGACATTCTCACCCAGTTTGCCGAGTTCGCCGGTAAAAGGTGTGCCGAAGGCCAAGTAACGGTTGCCGTCTTTGCGGATGTAGGAGATTTCGTCGGTAAGAAGGGTCACGTCGGGAGGCGCCAGGCTTGCAATGGTGGTCTTGCCAGCGCCGGAAACCCCGGCAAACACGAAGGCTTTTCCATTGCGGATGGCGCTTGCGGCGTGCAACAGGAATCCGCCTTCCTGCGCCAGCAACAGGGTGTGCAGAATGCGAAAGACGGCATCAATGGAATAAGGGTTGGGGGACTGGCGGATTCTGCCTTTTCTAGAGTGAGGGTCGAAGACGGCGGCAAAATCGCCGCGCTCGACGCGCCACAGGCCAGCATCCCAGGTCACGCGAAGATCCGCGTCGGCCGCAGCTGGTTCCGCCAATTCAATGTCGAAGTCGAATTCGGCGCGTCCTCCCCAGTTCACAAAGCCGGCGTAGCGTCTCTCCAACATTTCCAAAAAACTGCTGTCGGTCGAGTGCACACAGATGGGAACCCCGCCGATTTCGATGGTGATTTCGGCGCCGGCGAGTGTGGTGGTCAACTCTTGCACAGCGTTTCTTGTCTCCACGTGCCACCTTGAAGCCGATGCATGAAGGCTAAGAAGCGAGCAAACCACGCGGAGCGCCGGACAAGAGGGGATGTCGCGCGCGCCCAGAAGCTCAAGTCCTCACACGGCCTCATGTACTCCCCTGCTCGCAAAATGTAGCGGACGCTTCCTAGCAACTCGGCAGGGGAAACTGGATCGTCGGGTGAAACCATGCCGTCGCCGCGGGTGATCGCGTGCGGCTGATCGTCAACAAGAATCTTGCAAAGCACGCGGTGAGCAACTAGCTTGCTTTGCCGAGCAAACAAAACGATGTCTCCGGCAACAATGGCACTCATGTCGCGGCGGTCAAGGAAAAGAATGTCGCCTGGCCAAACGGAGGGAAGCATGCTCAGGCCGGTGACTTCCAATCGCAAAGTGCCGAATGAACGCAAAACTTGGGCGGCAAGTTCACACTTGAGCGCGCGCTCGGTATCCCGGAGTTGGGCGAGGTTCTGGCTCATGACAGTTTTCGGTTCATCATGCACGAACCCTGCGTTGCGCTGATCTTCCCGCAGGACAGGGCGGAGGTCACAAAGACTCGCTCGTAGCGGAAGGCGGGTTTCTTGTACGGCCGTTTTCCGCACTGTTGTTCGAGACTTTCTTTTGGGCCCGTGTTCTCGTCTTGATTGTTTTTTGACATGTTAGTTCAGTTTCGGCTGAGATGCTTGCACTGCGCAACCATTCCCGGCACCGCAGGTACTGAAACCCGTACTCAAGGGAGAGAAGTACACTTGCGAACCTCCTGCGAGTGTTCCCGCTGGCACGGTGTTGTCCACCACGATGCCGCTGGTGCCGCCCAGCACAGGAAGATTATAAGTCTCCAACGGTCCTACGTTGATCCAGACCTGCGTATTGTCGATTGTCATTCCACCGATGGTGGTGTTCCATGTGGGCATCACTGTCCCCGTCACGCCGACGGGTCCGGGTATGGTATTCGCCTCGACGTTTCCATTCGAATCTAGAATGGGAATGCCCGCGCTGCCGGTTGTATTGGGCGTCCAAGTCAGCGCCAGCTTGGAGACGGCCACGGAACTTTTGGTGGCCCACACTACGGTTCCGTCTGCGGTCGTTGAGCCAGACTGGAACTGCCAAGCCGGCGGGGCGCCGCTTTTGGACGTTCCTGCCTGGATTACCACTTGGATTCTCTCATTGGAGTCCGCGATGACCTGGCCAACCGTGTAAGCCGTGTTTGGCTGCCATTCCGTCACCGTGGCACTGAAGATGCACCCGCCATTTCCTGCCGTACAAGACCCGGAGTTCCCCAGCGTGCTGAGAAATATCCTGTCGGTCCCTTGCGGCCCGCCGCTGTTTACGCCGCTATTCGCACTCGGATTGAAGACCTCCGAGACCGGCGAACAAGGAATATTCCCGTTCGGTGACCCATTGCTGCCCAACTGGAGACCAAACCCGCCGAGGCTCGGCACGCCGGCAGTGACATTGAGCCGGAACAGCGTTGCAAAACCCTTATTATTTCCGCAGACGTATAGTGCCCCCGTGCCGTTCGACGAAGTGTAGTACGCGTTGTCAAACGCCCCCTCGTACAGCGAAAACACCGCGCCCATATTTCCACCGGTGCTCACGGCAACTCTGGTTCCCGAGCCGGAAGTGAAATTTACCGGAAACTGGTAAATCGCACTGCAGGACGTGCCGCTCAGGAAGCACGCCAAAGTGCCGTTGTCGGTCCCGACAAACGCCAAAACTTTTCCCGTCGAGGAATCTACAACGGGCCCGGCAAGGATTCCATTCCCTTTGCCCAGCTGCGCACTCGTTCCCGTGACGACGCCGGTTAAGGCGTTGACGGCGAAGAGTTGCGTCCCCGAAGCGCCATTGAACCCGCTTCCTACAAAAACCTTTCCGCTGCCCCCATCATAAACCGGGCTGCTGAGTATCAACCCGCTGGCCAAGGAGATGGGCCACGGACTGCCGACTTCAACAGGGACTCCCGTGAAGAATACTGGCTGGAATTTATGAAGCGACCCATTGTCATCGCCCACATACAGGGCATCGTTGGTGTAATCGTAGAAAGGCGAAGAATTGGTGTCATGTGGCGCACCGGTGAACGCCAGGGCAGTCAGGCAGGGCGCCGCGCAAGTCGGATACTGGGCAGGTGTGACAGCGCTGATGGGATCGGGCGTCGTACTTGTGGCGCCGCTCGTTGACGCCTTCCACTTCATCAACACTAACTGCGCAAGGGAGGTTCCTGACGCGCTCTGCACAAATGCTACTTGCGAGCCGTCCCAGGAAAGCACCACCGAAGTGACGACGGATCCTCCGGTATTGTAGGACCAGAATGTCTTGGGCACTGTGCCGCCGCAGCCCGTGTAGAGGTTGTCATACGCAACGATACTGGCCTGCGTGGTCGATCCGTTGACGCTCGTGTTGTAAACCACGAAATCGGGCTGCGGAGCGCCGCCACAGTTCGCGCTGTTGATATTGAACGAAAACTTCGCTGGATAGTTTCCTGCTCCCACGGTGGCGTTCGGACCTAGCGAGATGCTCCAATCGCGTTTCAGCGTATTTCGAGGCGGCGGTCTGCGGTGCCTTCGCCAGCGCCATGCGAACCAATCACTACGTGAGTCATCCTCGCGCGCGGTCAGAACTTCGTCGTCGCTAATGCTAACGTCTTTCGCGGGTTCGACTACTGGAACGGCCTGCTGCACATTTCGCCGGAAATATTGTTGCCAGAAACGTGGATCCTGACGGACCCGCATGGCCTGTTCCACAGTTGGGGGATTGGAGAATATGACGTGACGATGGCTCCAGTCATGAGCCATTCCGATTGTGCCACGAGGGGGACCGTTTTCTTGACCCGCGAGTGCTACGGCAATCGTGCCAATCAGCGCTACCCCAATCAACGCGATGCGCGGATTCTTACGGTTCACCGATAGACTCCAAGTACGCAACGCGTTAATCCTAGCTTAGTGAATTTACCGTAGCCAGTAATCACATCTGCATCAAGATGAGTGTTGTGCCCTAATGGTATATCCCTATCTTGAGCGTCAACTCTGCCGATTCCGCCGGCTGCCTACTGGAGGGCCGACTGGGTAAGCTTGATAGCGCTTTGCGTGGGATTGCCTGTAGGGGACGACTCGAAATAGATACTGGAAGCTTGGGCCGCCGAGCTGACATTATCCACGATGATGCCGCTCACGCTAAAGGAAGCTCCGCTCGTTGCCAGCACATACGAACTGAGAATGCCTGAGGGAAAGCCATGGCTGATGTCGAAGCTTTCAATACATCCGTTGTTGCTGCCGTTGACGCAATTCGCATCGATGCCAAGGAACAGGCGGTCTGGAGTGCCCGCGAAACTGGGATTGAAGATTTCGGTCAAAGGCGTCGCTACGCTGGTGGTGGAATTAGTGGAGAGCACGAGAGGACCAGAAAAGGACGAGTTCATGATCTTCCCAGTGAAGCCTACGCTAAAGAGGCTGGCGTGCGCATTTGCGCTACCAGCAAAATACAATGCCCCCGACGACGGACTAGTGTAATAGTTGTTGTCGAACGCTCCGTCAAAAACACTCACACTTCCCCCTAATGTCGCGGCATCGATCTTGCGAAGAAGCGAACCAGAGGTATCAAATTGACTAACCGCTAGACCATCTACAGGTGACAAATCACCACCGAACACGAATACCGTTTGATTCGTGGAATCCACGATCAGTGCCGATTCCTGCGGAAAGTAATTTAAAGGAACGGTAGCGATGATCGTGCCGGTTTTCGAATCAACCACGTACAGGGCACTGTTACCATCCGTGACGAACACGCGAGCGCTGACCGAATCATAAACGGGAGACTGAACATGGTCAGGTGCGGAGGCCAGCTGGACGGGCCAGCCGCTCCCGATCACCTCCACCGGAGTACCGCTGAACACGGAGGTAATCTTGTGCAACTGCCCTCCGTCGTCGCCAACATAAGCCGTGTCGTGAGCGTAGTCAACGAAGGTGCTGGAGGCAGAGTCGCTATGCGTACTGCTCAAGACCAACGTGGTCATGCATGAATTCCCAGCAGAGCAATCGCCGGGCACGGCTGCCGAGTTCCATGCCGTGCCCTCACCGGCCTTCCAGGTCAAGACGTGGAAAGCGGTGTAGTTGTTGGCGAAGCCGTCGTTGCTTTCAACGAAAGCGATCTTCTTGCCGTTGAGCGAAAGAACTGGCGATTGAGAGGCCTTTCCGAGGATTGTCGTCGAGGTGTTGTAAGCGAAGAGCACGGAAGGCTGTATTGCCGGGGCAAGCGGCGTCGGACAAATGCCTGTGGGACCGGGTCCGGCATAAAGATTGTTGAAGGCCACGATGGAGGCGCCCGAACCACTGCTCCCCGGGAAACCACCAGTCGCAGTGGGGAAAACGACAAAATCGTTAGCGCAATCTGGACTGGCGTTCACATCGAAGCTGAACTTGGCTGGATATACAGTCGGGCCAAGGGTATTACCGATCGGCATGTTCCAGTCCGTTGCTAATCCCTTGTGGTGACGATGGCCTCTGTGAGGTGGATCGGGATCGCGTCCTGGTTCGAAGCGGTGGCGCGCGTGGTTTACCCAACTGTGCCAGGCGCGCGGGTCGGCCTCCGCGATATCAGCGATGTTTTCGGGTGTCAGACCTGTGAAGATGACGTGACGGTTCGACCAGTCGTGCACGAGGTGCCTCGGCGGCGCAGAATCCTGGGCCGCTGCGATGGAGGCCAGAAGAACCCACGGGAGTGTCGCGACTGCTAGCCGATCCAATCTCATAGGGTTCCCCTTTTTTGAATAGCTCAAGATTACCTCTGGTGCATCTTCATGTGGCTTTTCTCGGTGGTTTAAATCCCTTCTAGTAAACGATTTGCGGAAAGCTGATGTTCGCGGCCATCCACATCGCGTATGAGCCATTCCTCCTTCTCTTGGACGCGTAACAGCCCCTTCTTGCCCTTGGATGTGTGACCACTCACGTTGTGCGTGGTGAATGCTTAGCATTTCAGCTTCAGATTTGGCGCGCAGTTTGACTCGAATCGATCTAATTTATGGTCAGCGTCTGATAACCGCCAGTTCAATCGGTCGACCGGTCGGCGCAGCACCATCTAATCAGTTGATCCGACAATACTTCCGCCTAGAGAACTGATCTATCCGGCTGTACTCAATCAGAGCCTAGCCAGGATGGTATTCCGTTTGAACTAAGGCTCGCTAACGACTCTTGGCTTATTGAGGCCCCAGCAAGTGGGCTTCGACTTAGTGTTGCGTCGACCCATTGAATCTACCCGACTTACCAGGCACTGGCAATTGAGGGGGCGGCGCGTTTTCTGGAATACACAAATTCTTCAAACGCTCAATCGCATTTCCAATGAAACTAAACCGAGCGTACCATCACTACCTGTAAACCGGAGCTGATGTAAGCCCAGTTTGACACCCGCAGCATTGACCCAAAGGCGTTGGAAGCGCGACAGTGCCAGCAGAGGCCAGCCCTGGCGAGTGCAGCCACGAGGTCGTGATTATGACAAAGCTTTTTGTGGTTCTAGCAAGCGTCGCCGTTCTCCTCGCGCTTGGTTGCGGCGGAGGTCCATCGGCGCCCGCTCCCGTGGTGCCGCCGGGGCCCGCGTCTCCGTCGCCTGGAGCGGGCAATTTCACCTCAGTTGGCAACTTAACTACAGCGCGGGCAGACCACACGGCCACCCTGCTCCCCGACGGCAAGGTTTTGATCACCGGGGGCTTCGGCGGCAACTTCCAACCGCTTGCCAGCGCGGAACTTTACGACCCATCCACGCGTAAGTTCACCCCCACCAGCAACATGAACACCTCCCGAGCCTGGCATACGGCAATCTTGCTGGCTAACGGCAAGGTCTTGATCACGGGCGGCGTCCAAGACTCAAAGTTCAGTACTTTCCTCGTTAGCGCGGAAATTTACGATCCTTCTATCGGAACTTTTGTTGCGACTGGCAATATGATCTTGGGTGGCAGGGTCCGATCCACCTTGCTCCCGGACGACAGGGTTTTTATCGCTGAGGACGGCAACGTCGCCGAAATCTACGACCCGGCCACGGGAACTTTCGCTCTCACGAGCGCCTACAACGGCTCGAGCCCGGTACTTGTGGACACGGCTACCTTACTACCGGACGGCAGGGTGCTGGTCGCCGGGTGTGCTGCGCAATGTAGCGTGGGAGCGACTGGAGTCTATGACTCCCACACTGGCATGTTCAGCGCTACG
>Ga0210408_10003440_pt1 | contig 14648 bp, 23 predicted proteins | sample IncBWH4MmetaG_FD_155471 | JGI IMG/M metagenome (GOLD analysis project Ga0210408, IMG submission 155471) | Forest soil microbial communities from Barre Woods Harvard Forest LTER site, Petersham, Massachusetts, United States - Inc-BW-H-4-M | ecosystem: Environmental > Terrestrial > Soil >...
ACGGTTCTTTCCGCTCTGCACGCTTCGCACGACGCCTTCACGCTCGGGATCGGCTCGCGAGACGGCAAGGTGTTTCTGTTCGCCGACGGGGACGAGGCCCTGCTGCGCGGCCAGGTCTATGCGCAGTACCCGGAAGCGGAGATCGACGAGGTGCCAGCGTTCGACAACATGCCTTCCGTGTCCGTCTGCCTGGCGCTCGAGCAGTCGGAGGTGCTGCCCCTGAAGTCCTACCATGCCTTCCTGGACACGGCCAGCCGGAGGTTCGTGTCTCCGATCGCGGGCATTCTCTCTGCCCTGGACGGCGCGGAGGCCCGCGTGGAGATCGTGCTCGTCCCGGCCCACCACGCCAGGAGATTGGCCGTGCGCGTGGTCGGCTGCCTCGGGCAAAGACTGGTGTCCCGCTATCACGCCTACGGCAGGTTCCTGACCAGGCTCCGGCTCGCGCCCGGCTGGAGAGGCTGGGCCTACTGGCCCCTCGCTCTTGTGCTCTGCGGCAGGCAGAAGCCAAACGACCACACGACTGCCGCGATGGACAAACTGGATCGGTTGCTGTTTCACGCTCGCGTCCGGCTGACGGTCCGCGGCACCGACGACCAGGCCGAGCGGAAGTTGCGGGCGCTGGTCGCCAGCTTCCGGCCCTTCACCCTGCCGCACAGCAACGGCTTCCGGGCCGTCAAGAAGTGCAACCCGTACCTGCTCAGCGACCAGGAGATCGCGACGCTGTGGCATGTCCCTGGTCCGCTAACCAAGGCAGCGGGGTTCGAGTGGCTGCCGAGCCGCAAGCTGGAGGTCCCCCTTGAGTTGCCCCCCGGAGAGGTCACGATTGGCGAGGCCGTTTTCCGCGCGCAGCGCCAGCGGTTTGGCATCCTACAGGAGGACCGGCGTCGGCACCTGTACGTCGTCGGGAAAACGGGGTCCGGAAAATCGACGCTCCTTTTGAACCTGATCTGTGCCGATATCCGAGCTGGGCGCGGTGTTGCCGTCATCGACCCGCACGGCGACCTGGCGGACGCCGCCTTGCGGTCGTTGCCCAGGAAGCGGCTGAACGACCTGATTCTCTTCGAGCCAGACGACCCGGACTTCGCGCCGTCCTTCAACGTGCTCGACTGCCCGCCGGACCAGCGGCAGCTCGCCGCGTCGGGCGTGGTGAGCGTTTTCAAGCGGATGTGGCCAGGCCTGTGGTCGGGCAGGCAGGAGCACATCACCAGGAACTGTCTACTGGCCCTTCTCGAAGCGGGGGATGAGACCCTCCTCGGCGTGCCCCGGTTGTTCGTGGACTTGCCGTATCGCCGGAAGATTCTGTCGCGGGTGCAGGACATGTCGGTTCGCATGTTTTGGACAGAATATGACGGCTGGACCGAGCGCTACCGAGCGGAGGCAATCGCGGCCGTCCAGAACAAGGTCGGTCAATTGCTGTCCGTGCCAGTACTGCGCCATATTCTGGGCCAGCCGAAGCTGAAGATTGACCTCCGTCATGCGATGGACACGAGCAAGGTCCTCGTCGTCAACCTCTCGAAGGGCAAATTGGGTGAAGATGTGTCTGCCTTTCTTGGCTCGCTGATGGTCACAAGGATTCAGATCGCTGGAATGGGTAGAGCAAACGTCCGGGAGGAGGACCGGGTCGATTTCCAGGTGTACGTCGATGAATTTCAAAACTACAGCACGGAATCTTTTGCGGTCCTGATGAGTGAGGCGAGAAAATTCAGGATCTGCCTCACGGTCGCCCACCAGTTTCTGAGCCAGCTCGTCATGCCCGACGGCTCGACGGGCGTTCGTGACGCCGTGTTCGGCAACGTCGGGTCGATGCTGTGCTTTCAAGTGGGGCCAGACGACGCAGAGGCGATGAGCGCCCAGTTCGAGGGGGCCATCTCCCCGCAGGACGTCATCGGCCTGCGGCGTTATCAGGCCTTCATGCGCCTCCTGGTCTGCGGCAGTTCCACCCGACCGTTCTCGGTCGAGACCCTACCAAGCCCCGACCTGCCGCAGGATGGAGAGCTCGTCTCGGTCGCCAGGAGAGTGTCCCTGGCGCGCTATGCCGAGAAAAGGGCCCTCGTCGAGGCCGGGATTCTGCGTTGGTCGGGTGATGTACCGCGCGGCCGAGGCACGCAAACCACCCGTTCGGCGCGGCATAAAGCCTAAATCCCCTTGCGCCTGTCGGCGAGAGGGGCTAGGCTGTCGGTGCTTGATCGACTCGCCAACCGTAAACCAAAGGCACTGCAAAGTCGAGGGGTGCAAGGGCCCTTATCACGCAAAAGGTTATTGCATGTTGCACTACGACCGACAGAAACGGACGGGCGATCCGCTGCAAATGACGAAGCAGCAACTCTCTTTTTCGCGTCCTCAAGAAATAAAGGCGTTTTTACTCGGCCACAGAAGGGTCACCCATCGGGGTTGCTGGGAATGGACCGGCTCGACTCGGAGCAGCGGCGGGTACGGCAGGAGATGTGTGGATAGGAAATGTTACCGGGTTCATCGCTTGAGTGCGGCGATTTTCCTCGACTTCGACATCGACAGCTCGCTCCAGGTGTTGCATAGGTGCGACAATCCTTCGTGCTTCTCGCCAACGCACTTGTGGGTCGGCACGAACCAGGACAACAATCGTGACAAGATGAACAAGGGCCGGGAGGCGAAGGGAGACACGCACGGGAAAAGCAAGCTCACAGAGGCAGCCGTGCGGGCGATCAAGAGGCAGTTACAGTTAGGCGAGTGGCCGATCAGGCTGGCTGCGCAACATGGCGTCAGCAGAGACACCATCGGCAACATCGCCCGAGGAAGAACCTGGCGGCACATCGACCCGGGTTGTCGCATCGTGTCCGTGAGTGAGATCAAAACGAGGGCCATCCTGGCAATTCTGAAGGAAAAAAAGGCCCCTGTGACGATCCAGGAACTGATGGACGAGGCCGTGAGGAGGGGCGTTCATGTTCCCTTGAGCACCATGTATTACCATCTTTTCAGAATGCTCCGAGGTCCAGTACCATCCGTAATCAGAGTGAAACCGGGCCACTATCAGTACGACGAAAAGCCTCCACGCGCCAGCGGCCCACCGTGACATTTGCAATGTCCCTGGCCCTTCTCGCCTCACCTGCTTGGAAAATGTTCGACACCGCTGGTTCGCGGCGACTACGCTCCTGTCCTTCCCCCTCCTCACACGGAAGCCCCCTCTCGTCGCGATTTCCTCAAAGGTTCCGCCCTCGTCCTCGGCGGTCTCGGTCTTGGCGTGCTCTCCAATGGCTGTCCCGAGAAACAAACGGCGTCCACGCGCGACCAGATGCAGGGAGTGTTCGCCGATTCCCTGGAAGTGCAGGACGGGGATTATGAGAAGGCCATCAAGCAAGTGAAGAACTCCGTCTTCCGCATCGCCGGCCCCCGTGGGCACGGGAGCGGGTTCCTGTTGGCTGACGGATACATCCTGACAAATCGCCACGTCGTGCAGGACAACGACTACGATCTTGAAACAACGCCCACCGTCATTCCGTTCCCGTTCCAAAATGTCCCCCTTCTGCCGCTCAACATCAGCGCGGTGAACGATCCCAATTACGAAATAAGCACCTTTGTTGCAGACGATCGCACGCCTCCCATGAAGTTCCGCGCCGTCCCCGTGCACCTGGGCAACGGCAGCCGGGCACTGCACAAGGACATGGCACTCCTCCAGGTCCCGCCGGACGTGCGCAGCAAGCTCCCTCCGATGAAGCCCGTCACTCCCGTCGCGCCCTCCGTCGGCCGTCCGGTGCTCGTCATGGGCAATCCAAGTGATCTCACGGGACACATAACCTCCGGCCGGGTCAGCAAGTCTCTGATGCTTGACAAGGGGGAGAACCCGCTCTGGAAAGACGTGCCCTTCGTCGGCACGGACGCCGCGATCAACGGCGGCAATTCCGGCGGTCCGATGTTTTCGCTTCGCAAGGAGCGCTTGAACGGCAGAGCGGAACTGAAGACGGAACTGATCGGCATGTCCACCTACGGTTACCGGGGGAGTGCAGGAATGGGCGGCGGCATCCGGGGAGATTACATCAGTTACATCGCCACCAAACTGTGGGGGCTCAATCTGATGACGCAAGAACAGATGAATGCGTATGAGAAAGAATTCCCCAACGTCAAATGAGGAAAGTTGCCCTGGACCATGAGAACGTGCGCGCCTGCATTGAGGGGCTGGAGGTACACGTCGAGGGCAGGAAGGGGGTGGTGACGTCTGACAGGAACACCATCGACCGGATGTATCTGTTACTGCGCAAGATGCACGAACAGGGTGCCCTGGAGACGCCGGACTTCGTCGAGCTGCGCTCCCGGTTGTGGTCCGCCCGCGAGGCGATCTGCGAATTGCTTCTGCCTCCCGCTCAGCGCGAGAAGGTACGGGGGATCTGAGTCACCTCCCCATCAGTCTGTCCAGCTCTTCCCGGTAACGCGCGTTGATTGCCTCGATTTCCTGTGTGCGCTCCGCCAGCAGGTCGATCATGTACAGCGACAGCCGCTCCCGGGCCAGGCGGTGGGCCTCCGTCGGTCCTTTTCCTTCCCCGATCAGCAATTCCATCTCGTCGAGGTAGCGCCTGGTGCCGATCACGTCGGCGTGCAGCACCGCCTCGCGGACTTCCAGGGACCGCCTTCGTTCGAGTGATTCTGCTGAGCTGGTAGTGGAACGCAGTTCGTTCACCTGTCCAGTGTACATTCTTTTCTCCACGAAGTGCATCTGATAATCTGGCGACATGAATCTGGAAACTCTGGAAATCTCTCTCCAGTCTCTCGAAGAGCGACCGGACCCCAAGAAACTCGACTACCTCCGCCAGGAGGCCCGGCAGTTGATGACGGTCCACGGCATCTCGGCCGAGACGTATTCGGAACTGCTGGTCCGCTTCCGCGGCGTCAAAGATTCCCTGAATGAGCATGAGTGAATCGCGCGAAAACGCCCGGCAGTCTGAGGTCGCCCCGCGACTGGCGAAGATTCGGGAGATCAACCGTCAGTGTCTCGAGGGCAAGATCAGTGAGGCCGAGCGCATGCGCTTGCAGGAACTGCTTGTGCCCGGGCTGTTTGGCAAGCGCCGGAAGGCAAAGGCAAAGACAGGAGAGGCGACCGAGGACTTCCCGGAGGACGAGGACTAGAAATCACATCCTGCCGCTCTCGCGCGCCCACCTGAGGAGATTGCGCAGCCGGTCGCGCACGTCCATGCGCAGGGCCACCAGGGACGGGTGCTGCAGATCGACCTCGCCCGTGCCCTCCACCATGGCGTTGACGTTCAGCAGGCCCCAGAGAGCGTCGTGCTGGTGCCGCCACTGTTCCGCGATGTCCGCCGCCAGGTCGGCCACCTCCTCGGGCGCTGACTCGACCTGCCGGACCAGGGCGATGATCTCCTGTTCGAGGGCCTGTTCGTTATCGCTCATGGTGACAGAGTACCATTTGTTGGTGCAAAAGTTTCTCTTCCCCGACGCAGGCCGCCAGCCGGTCGTTCTCTCCTACGGCATGGGTGTTGATTCCACGGCGCTGCTCCTCAGATGGCTGAAGGAACCGGGAAGCAGGGGATTCGAGGTGGAGGACCTGGTTGCTTTGACGGCGCAAACGGGCGATGAGTTCGCCTCGACGCGCGACCTGGTGGAGCGGCACGTCCTTCCCCTGATGCGCGAGTTTCGTGTCCGCTACGTTCAAGTAGCCCGGGCCGGGGAGTCGCAGTCCGACGGCGTGACCGTGCTCGACGACAGCAGGTCCCCCCGGAAGGTCTTCATCGAGGGCGACTACACGCTGTCGCTGGAGCTACGTCGCAACGGGACCGTTCCCCAGGTCGCCTCGAAGCAGAGACGATGCACCCACAAATCAAAGGGCTTTCCGCTTACCGCCTGGACGGACAGGGAATTCGGCGACCGCACGGTGCAGAAGGTGATCGGCTACAACGCCGACGAGGTGTTCCGGGCACGGCGCAGCGAGGGCTACGCCACCGACGAGCGCCCCATCGACTATCCCCTGGTCGAGTGGGGCTGGGGGCGGGAGCGCTGTGAAGCCTACGTTCGCCAGATCACCGGAGTGACGTGGCTCAAGAGCCTGTGCACCATGTGCCCTTTTGCCGGGGGCAAGCCTGAAATCCTGGAGCGCTACCGCACCTCCCCCGCCGAGGCGGCTGATGCCCTCTTTCTGGAGCACGTCAGCCTCGCCATGAACCCGCGCGCGCCCCTTTACGGCAAAAAGAGCCTGCGCAGCGTGCTGGAGAAGGACGGCAATCGGGAGGCCCTGCGCTTGCTGGAGGAGCGCCTCAATGCCGTTGCCTGGGCCGTCTACCGCGTCCGCAGGATTGTCTGGGCCAGGGGGCGGGCCGACCGCAGGACCGAGAAACTGTTCGAGGGGGACAGGCCTGGAGTTGAGGCCGAGGCGCGCAAGCGTGGTCTGGTGCCGGACGGCAATCATCTACGGCTACAGGCGAGAGAGCGAGGGGAGGGCTACCCCACCCTGGAAGAGATGCTGGTCGCCGCGCCCGGCGTGGTCGAGGAGAAGTGCAGGCCCTCATTCGAGAGCAACTGGTCCAGGCTCCTCCCCGGTGGCCGTCTGCTGTAGCTGGAGGTACGACAGCGGGCAGAGAGATTGTCCTCTCCGCCCGTTGTGTTGTTGTTAGCAGCGTCATCCGGTTCGTCCAGCTATCTTGCTCAGTCCGGATCGACTGGTCCTTGCCTTGTCGGGGGCGCAACTCCCCTCCCTTTGGGGGGTCCCTCGCCTTGCCTCCTGTGCCATTCCGCAAGCGCCTCCCTTGCCGCCCGCTCTTGCTCCTCGCGCAACTCCCTTGCCGCCCGCTCTTGTTCCTGACGCACCCGTTCTTGAACTTTGTCTAGGCTGTAGAGCAAATCGAACCACTTGCGGCCAAACTCAACAAACTGCTGCCAGCGGGCGGTGAAGGCGTTGGCTTGCTTGAGGTTCATGCCCGCCTGCGTCGTGCCAAGGGTGACGTTGTTTTGATCGAGGTTCAGCGTAAACCCGTCGTAGGCAAAGCTGATTTTGCCGTGGCCTTTATCTATCATTTCCCAGATGGCGAGCGCCACGTCCTCCACCGTCCCCTCAACATAACGATGGCCGCTCTCGTCGATTGCAGTCTTCCCCGTCCTCCTAACCAAGTTCCTCCACTTCTCCGTAGTGAGCCCGGGGACAAGCAATTCCCCGTTGCAATGCACCGTGTCGCAGAGGAATGGCTGCGACAACAAGACGTTGCGGATCGAAGTCAAGTCCACCACTGGCGGATTGCTGGCTTCGGCCATGCTACCTCCTGGTTAGAACGTGCCCCCAGATGCAGGGCAAACTTGGGCCGTCATCCGGTTCTCTCTCCACGGCCCCAATGTGGCGCATTCAATGTACCAGCGCCGCTGTTCGCGTCAACAGGGCGTGCTCACCGGGGGGCTCATTCCTCCAGGTCCTGCCGCGTGATGCCCGCCTGGGCCAGCAGGGGATTGTCCTGCTCGAACTTGCGGTCCGCCCTGTCCGCCTTGCCCTTCTCCCGGCTCGCGCGCAAGGCGGCGAGCTGCTCGGCTGTCTTCGGGCTGTATTCCTCGTACCAACCCCAGCACAAACTGAAGCGCCCGTAGGCCGCCCACTTGCCCTTGTGCTCGAAGCCCCTTGTCGGGTGCTTCTCATGGAGCATGTCCCCGAAGCCCTCCTCGTAGCCGGAGCACGGCACAACCTTGCCGTCCCGCACCGTGAAGTGGCGCTGCTCACCAGCCTTGTTCTTCACGGTGTAGACCGTCGCCGCCGGCGTGGGCCTCTCATTGGCGGAGCGCGCCCGGTCTTCTTCGTCTATTTCCACCAGGAAATGGCGGTGTGCTGGCTCCCACCCCTTGCCGAAAACGGACTGCGCCCAGGCCCGCACCTGCGCGATCTCTCTCTCGAAGCGCTCGGCCACCTCCCGGCGGATTTGCTCGTTCTCCCGGTCCCGGGCACTCACCAGCAGGGGGCCGCTCATGAGGGGCAGCTTCTGTTCCGGTCCGTCTTCACTCGGGCGCTCCATGAGACGATGGTAGCACGCCCGCTTGCTCAGGCCCGATCCTTCGTGCAGCCTGGCTGGGCCCAATCCTTGCTGGAGGCCGACGATGGAAGAAGTGGTCGATGTCTACCAGGACTGCGACATCTGGTACGCCGAGGACGACGGTTCGGGCCACGTCTGGTTCACGCACGACGAGAGCGGTTACCAGTCGGACCTGTACGCAGCCGCCTCGAAGGAGGACGCGATCGCCTTCGGCCGCGAGCTGGTGGACAAGTACCGGCCCCGGTGACACCGGGATCGGGCCCGCCCTCTGCATGAGCAGAGGGCCTTTTGCAGATCAATCGGACGATTCACCGCCCAGCAGCCTCCTCGCCTCCTCATGCCAGTGACGCTCCCACGCCGGGCCGCCGGACGGGGCCTTCTCCCAGGCGTAGGCATTGAGGGTCTTCAGTTCCTCCTCGGTCGGCAGGCGCAGGTCGCCGACGTAGGGAGGCGGCGCACAGTGGTCTTCCGGGGTGTTCATGACTTTAGAATACCAGGGGCTTTCCTGCTTACCAAGAGAGGGGCATGCTGGACACATGAACGAGACACCACACGAAGACCACCTGCGGGCGATCCAGCCGCTGCTCGACAAGGGCTGGACACCGGGGGAGCTGATCTGGCTTGTGCAGGAGAAGCTCCGCAAACGAGCGATTGACGAGCTGGGCGGCACGCCCGAGATGCTGACGGACCCGCTCTGCGCGCAGCTCGACAAGGTGCTCCACGACCTCCGCCTTCTCTTCCCGACTGCGGAGGCAACAGAGCCAAGGAAGGGGACGAGAGGCTAAAACAGCAGCCTCTGCACTGGAGGCTCGGGCGGCAGCGGCTCGTCCGGCTGACCAAGGAGCCTGAGAACCTTGCGCCGCCACAGCAGGGCAAACTTGCGGCAGTTGTTGCAGTGAGTGTGCTGGCACCCCGGCAGCGGCGGCCGTCTTCTCGCCGCGTACGACCAGGCCAGCGAGTCGGCGGACGTCAGGTGCTCGTGCGCCAGGGCCAGACCGCGCAACTTGTAGCCGAAGGCGTGACAGCGAATGCCATCGGCGTGCAGGGTAGCCAGAAGCGCGTTCGCCCGCGTCGTGCTCTGCCGCCGACACATCGTCCCCACCCCGACCACCGGCGCTTTCGCCAGGTCGATGCCCGCGTCCTGATAAGCCTCCGCATGTCTCCAGTAGTCCCCGACGCTCCAGCCTTGCAGCACGGGCGCCCACGGTACGTCCGGGGCGAGCTGCATCAGCTCCCGGTAGTTCTCCAGCGTGCGCCGCTGGTGCTCCTCAACCGTCAGCCCCGTCTTTTGTAGTATTTGTGGCTCACACATCCAATCTTGAGATGAGGCCCATCTCATGTTGCCGATGCACTCCAGGTAGCGGCGCGTCTCCTCAACGTACGTCTTGATCGGGATTGTCCACTCCCCGTGTTTGGAGAGCTGGGTGAACCCGGACGAGTCCAGCGCCCACGGCCCTCGTGCCCTCTGCAATCCCTGTCGCCTGGACAGCCTGCTATACGACACGAACAGGGGAACGGTCGTCCTCTCCAGCCAGGAAGGGTTGTGCGAACCAAGGAAGAACTCGATGGAGGCATTGTGCCACGGCTCAGGCTTGCTGGCCTTCCACCCTGGCCAGCAGGGCTTGCACGCTGCGCCAGAAGTCGTCCGCCGCCGCCCGCACCTCCAGGTTCATGGCGATGGCCACGCAGGCACGCACGTCCGCATCTTCGATCTGGTCCATTTCCTCGAAGAAGCGCTGGCCGATCAGCACCAGGCGCGCCCGCAGGCCCTCCTGCAGTTGCTTGATCTGGGCGAGCGTTGCCGGTGTTGCGAGCCGCTCGACTTCTGCTCGCTGACTCTCGGAGAGGTTCATGGGGCGATAGTAGCACCTCCCAGCAGCCGCTGCAGCTCCGCCCGCAGCTCCACGATCCTGTGCGCCAGGTGCTCGTCCTCCCATTCCACCTCGGGATGCGTGCGGACGTGCTCCGGCCAGCCTGCAAATTCTGCACGGCACTCTTCGAGGAAACTAATCCTGTCGGCCAGCTCGTCGGCACGGCATTTATCCACCGCTGCGGGAGGTAAGCGCCTCGATCCGCGCGTGCAGCTCCTCGATCTGCTTGCCCAGGCGGCAGTCCCGCTCGGCCGTGTCGGGGTCGTAAAGGTAGTAGCGCCCACCATCCGCCAGCTCCGAGCGCTCCTGACTTAGCCAGCGCAGCTCGCGGCGAAGTTCATACAGCTCGTCCATGTCGCATTTGTCCACGCCCGGAGCGTACACCGATGGGGCCTGTTCGTGCTACCCTGCCGCCATGCTTTACGAAGACCCCCCCGTGCTTGAGGTGGTGAAGGAGCTCGACCGCCTGCTGGAACTGAAAATCCCGCAGGAGGTGAAAGAAATGATCTGGTCACTGATGGCCGACGTGCAGGACTACCGCCGCAGAATGTCGGGCCACGACGTGGACGAGGGCTGAAACTTGCGCCAGTCCCCGCCTTGCGCCACCATCTCCCCCGCCCGAAACCGATCCTTTTTCCATCGGAGGAGATTGTGTTCGACCACTTCCACTGCGTCTACGAGTTCGAGGGCCAGGAGCACGAGATCGAGGCTGGTTTCACCTGCTTCCCCAAAGATTGGGAGGCCCGCAACGAGGAGCAAAAACGCGCCTGGTGGCGGGCCACCTGCATCGTCTGGGGCATGCCGCCAACCGCCACGATCAAGTCCATCTCCCTCGCCCGCTGAAAGGAACAACCATGAGCGCACAACCGATGTGGCAGAAATGCGCCTGGGACCCCGTCTACAAGGGGATCATCAAGGCGCTGCGCTGGGACAACGTCCAGTACCGCGACCTGTGGGGCCGCTTGCAGCCCCTCATCGACCAGTTCGGCAAGGAGCGCGTGCAGAGTGCGACCTGGTATCTGCTCTACTACGAGGGGCAGATGAGCACCTGTCCCTCGCCCCTGGCGAAGGTGACCTTCCGCCGGGAAGCGAGGGGGAGTTGCCGCCAGATCCTCGGCCCCGCCCCGGATGACAAGGATTACGAGGAGTTTTACCGCGTCAACAACCGCATTCCGCCCTGGCCCGTCCCGAAGAAGCCCGAGCCGAAGAAGCCGGAGGCCCCGAAGGAACAGGCCCCGGTCGGCTACACGGAGGAGGAGTTCCGCAACTTCGACCTGCACCAGGTGGAGGGCCTCGCCCGCCGAGGCCCCGAACTGCTCGAAGAGCGGCCCGATGCCGACGAGCACCAGCGCCAGACCTGGCTGGTCAACGCCCAGCGGGCCAAGGCCGAGCTGGAGAGGCGCGAGAAAGAGGCCAGGTCCGGCATCCTGCCCGTGCCCGTGCCGGAGGGCGAACCGCTGGCCCCGCCCGTCCCCAAGAAGCGCGTCAAGGAGGGCCGCTCTCAGGAGGACTACGCGGCCGACGCGAAGAAGATGACGAAGCGAAGTTTGCTCTGTGCCCTGCGCGACGCTCGCAAGAAGGTGAAGCAGCACGGCAAGCGCAGCTTCGCCGGCAAGGAGGGCAAGAAGGAGCTGGCCGCCGTCGAGGCCGAGCTGCACGCTCGCGCCATCGTGGCCCCGCCGCCCGGTGAAGAAACCAAGGAGTGGGACGACAAGAAGAAGCCGAAGAAGGAATGATTCGGGCACCCAGCCCTCTGCGTTTGCAGAGGGCCCTTTTGCGTTGCCAGCCTCTTCGCGCTACCCTCCTTCGCGCCCGAGCCATTCAAAGGAGGCCAGCATGTGCCCGCCCCCGCTCAGTCCGTGTGCTTGCGGTGGCAAGCGCTTCATCGTCCTCGACCGCAGGCAGCTCGTCGTCACCTGCCAATCCTGCGGTGCCAGGGCCGTTCCCCCCAAGGAACCACCGCCCGCCAAGTGAATCGTTCGGCCCGCCCCTGTCTCGCACAGGGGCCTCTTGACGTGTCAACCCAAAACCGTTGCACGGTTTCCCGGCAACGATTAGGGTAGTGACGCTTTAGTTCACTGCCCCCACCCTATCATGAAAACACTGATCGGTCTTGGTGCTGCCGCGCTCGTCGTGCTGGTGCTTCTTTTCTCGTGCTTCCGCATCGTGCCGCCCGGCTCCCGAGGCATCGACGTCCGTCTCGGCTCGGTCAATGGCGTCTACGATCAGGGCCTGCATTTCAAGCTCCCCTTCATCGAGAAGATCGTTCTGGTGAGCGTGCAGACTCAGAAGGACCAGGTGGACGCCTCTGCCGCCTCCAAGGACCTTCAGGACGTCCAGACCACCGTCGCCGTCACCGACCGGATCGACCCGGCCCACGTCGCCGATGTCTACCAGCGCGTCGGCTACGGCAACGGCATCCTGACGGACACCATCGTCATCCCCGCCATCCAGGAGTCCCTGAAGGCCGCCACCGCGCAGTTCACCGCCGAGGAGCTGGTCACGAAGCGCGAGCTGGTCAAGGAGAAGATGAAGCAGGCCCTCGCCGAGCGATTGGCGGAAAACTTCGTCCTCGTCGATGACGTGTCGATCGTCAACTTCAAGTTCTCCGACGTCTTCGAGAGGTCTATCGAGGCCAAAGTGGCCGCCGAGCAGGACGCCCTCGCCGCCCAGAACAAGCTCGCCCAGGTCAAGTTCGAGGCCCAGCAGAAGATCGAAACCGCCAAGGCCGACGCCGAGTCCATCAAGATCCAGGCCGAGGCCCTGGCTCAGAACCAGGAGTTGGTGAAGCTCAAGGCGGTCGAGAAGTGGGACGGCAAGTTGCCGACCTACATGATGGGCACCGCCACTCCCTTCATCGACCTGGCCAAATGAAACCTGGATTCACCCTGATTGAGCTGTTGCTCGTCATCGGCATCATTGCGATCCTGGCCTCCATCGTACTGGTGGCCATCAATCCCAGGAAGGTACGCGAGCAAGGCGCGCACATCGAAGCCAGCCAGCAGGTAGAGGTGCCTCAGAGCGATCGACGTTGAACTTGCGCGCCCGGACTTCTCAGTCCACCATCCTCGCGCCCGATCTTTTACTTGGAGGGACTGATGAAGTCCATCTGCAACTGGGAAGACCTGCGGCCCTACGGCATCGATTTCCTGACCGGAGAAGCGTGCAGTCTGATGTTCAGGCTGCTGCTCGACGTCAACGAGCGCGGCCGCAAGGTGCTGGCCCGCTTCTTCGGCGCCCCGAACCTGAAGCTCGGCGACCCCTGGAACGGCGGCACGCCCGAGGAACCGCACGTTGCCTCGATCATGCTCACGCGCGAGATGCTGTTGCCGATCGCCGTGTTCGCCCTGCTGGAGCATGGCTGCGACGAGGTGTATCTGTACCAGGACCGCGTCGTCGGCTTCGAGGCCTGCGACTCGCCCGAGGTGCGCCAGCGCCACCTGCACTACTACCGCCACCACGCTGGCCGACGATTCTCCTACGGCCCCACGCGCGATCGCAACCTGCACCGCATGACCCAGCGCACCGACTGAGGGAGGCACTGTGGAACTGATCGTGATGGTCGGAGATTACGCCGAGGGCTTCCAGGCCCTCGGCCCCTTCAGCGACAAGGCCCGCGCCGACGAAGTAGCGGCCTCTTACCGGGCCGACTTCCGCGTCGAGGTTCTGCCCATGGTCCGCGTCCCCGGTTACGATGGCGACGATCCGCACGTCGTCCTCGCCGGCGACCTGGCCTCGGGCGTGAAAGTCTATGGCACCTTCGGCGACGCCGACGAGGCCCAGGCCTGGGCCGACGTCCACTGCCCCGGCCCCGCCTGGCCGCTTGCCCTCTCCTGAGGCTCGGGCACCGCCTCCTACAACCGTAGGAGGCCCTTTCGGTTGCAAAGAAGTGGGGCCAAAGTGTCCCGGAGAAATGTCCCGCAAAGTGTCCCGGGGGCTACCAAAGTGTCCGTTCACAATGAACGCCTGTTCCCGCCTAATGCTGCCGAGCCCTGCCCGCTGGTGGCGAAATGTCCCGGAAATGTCCCGGGCGGGGCATTGGGCGGGACATTTTGCCGGGCAGGAAAGGACAAGGGCCGCCCTAACTCGTTGTCAGGACGGCCCTTACGCTTAACTGGGGAACTAGGATTTGAACCTAGACTAACTGATCCAGAGTCAGCGAGTTGGGCTTTTCGGGCCCTCCACCTAACTTCTTGCCGGCACGCCAGTTCCAGCGTAAACGCCTTGAAGCTAAACGACTTGTGGCGACGGCCCTTCGGGCGAGGCTAGGCGGCGCTGGGCAGGATTGGGCAGGGGCTGGCAAGTAAAATGTCCCGGAAATGTCCCGCCTGCCCCCTCGCCTGTATACAATGGTGAAGGCACGGTTGACTCACTTTCGGGTCAGGCGGTTGCCAGGAAAAGTCAGTGAGGCCCCCATGAAGTGGTCCGATTCGTTCGTGACGCTGCCCGACGATCGGCGGGTGCGTTTCTCCTTCTTCCGCCGCGACGACAGCGCCTACCACTACGTCCGCTTCGTTGGCCCCGACGGCAAGAACGCCAAGCGCTGCACCAACGAGAGCGTCAAGCACCGGGCCGTCGAGGCCGCCCGCCGCATCGTCCTCGAGACGTACCAGGTGGCCGAGCCGCCGCCCCGGGAGGCGATCACCTGGGAGGTGGCCAAGCAGAAGTTGCGCGAGGCGATGACGGCTGACGGCAAGCGCGAGCGCACCATCGGGGGCTACGAGGAGACGCTCGACAAGTTGATCGGTCTGTTCCCCCTCGCTCTGGGCCCGGCCGACGTCACCGAGAAGAT
>Ga0210408_10003441_pt1 | contig 14644 bp, 15 predicted proteins | sample IncBWH4MmetaG_FD_155471 | JGI IMG/M metagenome (GOLD analysis project Ga0210408, IMG submission 155471) | Forest soil microbial communities from Barre Woods Harvard Forest LTER site, Petersham, Massachusetts, United States - Inc-BW-H-4-M | ecosystem: Environmental > Terrestrial > Soil >...
GATTGGGCGTGGCGCCGGAGCGTCGAGAAGCCATCCGGGCATTGCTGGTGCAGGACATCGACACCCTCCTGAGCGTGAGGAGGCCAGCCTATTCATCCTCCGTCGAACCCCATGGTGGGAGCGGCAGGGCGGCGGGGTGTTGACAGGCCACGTCACCGGTGACTTGGCGCCACGAATCTTTCACGGCGCTCCTTCAACCGCATATCCGCTTCGTAAGTCTCGATCAGGCTTTCCAGGCCGGCCTTCATTTCGGTCGCCACGCGCGCGCGGCGCCAGGCTTCCTCGCGCTGGTCGCGCTCTTCGGGCTGGCTCACCAGCACCTTGCGCATCTCGTTGTTGACGAAGTCGTCGAACAGCCAGCCGGCGTCGGACAAGACTTCGCTTGCAAAAATGAGGTCCTGATCCGCATTGGGTAGCCGGAAGCTCGCGACTCCAGATTCGCGTCGTTGATTTCAATTGAATAGCGTCGAGCGGTGCGCGTCCGGGGCATGCACGTATCGAGCGTCTTCCGCGCGGTAGGGTTAGATGTCTTCGCGCGTGCGAACGCCGATCTTTGCAGCTGCACGCACAATTTGCGGCCACCGAATGATCGCACCACGATTCTAAAATTATCACAGCGCGCCCTTGCTCATGGAATTTCCGTGTGAGAAGCCATGCGGATCCAAACCGAAGTAACAGTGCACAGCCGAGACGCGTTGGCCGGTGCGCCTTCTTCGCGACTGAAAAGGGATGGAGCCGATGGCTCAGCTAATGGTGTCGTGGTCTATCTATGATGGCGATATTCGCGTGCATGCCATCAACGCCGTAGGCCGTCGCAAAGGCCGGATCATCGAAGTCGAAATAGTCGATACCGGCGAGCGGTTCCACGGCTCCGCCCGGAGGCTGGAGCGATTGGTGCAGACGCTTGGAAAGTCCGGCGGCGAGACGGACCATGCGCCAGCCTGGACATCTGACACGACCTCTTGAGCCTCAACGTCAGGGAATTGTTCGAAGACTGTTGCGGACAATTTGCATCTGTCGCCCGCGACATCTGCGCAGCCGTCGTCGATCAACCTGTGACACAATCTTATCACCCCCAAGATGTGTTCGCTCGGCTAGCGTTCGAGCCTTGGGAAGGCGCTTGCGATGCGCGAACGGCAGGGGTGCCGTTCGGCAAGCATCGAAGGCGATACGGGTGACGCGGGTGATCGACGTCTCTGTAGTTGCGCGCTCGGCGCGGGGACGGCTGCTGTCAGCACCATCTCTGGTGACGGCAGACGACTGCCTGCTCGCCGGACGCCTTGGCGTGTCTTCCCTCCCAGTTGTGGCGTTCCGATAAGCGACCAAGTCCGATAAGCGACCAAGGGGGAGTACTTCAGATGACCACCGGTATTGAAGATGTCGTGACCTTGGATGCGGGCGCGCCTGTGCTGCTCGCCCCAGTCAGCGAACCGGACGCAATTCGCGTCCTTCTCATCAAGGACGGCGCGATCGATCGCGGATTCCTGGCCAGCGAGCTGTCCAAGCAGGGCTTTGCGGTCCGGCAACTTGCCTCGCTGTCTGGCGCACCTAATGCCGCGCGTGATGCCGATGTCATCGTCCTCCATTGTGACCGGGTGAAGAATTCCAGCATCGACCTGTTGGTCGAGCTACACCGCCAAGGAGTCGACGTTCCCGTCGTGTTGCTGACTGACCGGGCACCGCCGGCCCATGAAAGTCTGGCTCTCGACGAACGCCCGATCGACGTGATCGGCAAGCCACGAGGCTCGGAGGTTCTGGCCAAGCGCCTCAGAGGCGCCGTCAAGGCTTTCGGGCGTACGGACCAACCGCGGGCCGGCGGGTGCATGGCCCAGGCCGGCCAGATGGTGGCGCAGGCCCAAATGATCTGCGGCAAACTACTTTTGCGACCCGATGTAAGCAGGGCCTATTGGAAGGACGCGGATCTCGACCTCTCCCTCGGAGAATACAACATCGTCTACCTGCTGGCTTCGAACGTGGGTCGGTACGTGACATACCGGGCGATCTACGACCGGCTGCACTATGAGGGTTTCATCGCCGGAAGCGGGGCCGACGGCTATCGGGGCAATGTACGGTCCATCATCAAGCGTATCCGGAACAAGTTCCGCAGCTTCGACCCGACCTTCGACGAGATCGAAAATTACAGCGGTTTCGGGTACTGTTGGAAGAAGCCTGACTAAACCGACCGGTGGCATGATCGGACGCGACAAATAAGCCGATCCGCGCGTCATTAAGCTTGTGAAGATGGCAGGAGGATTGCTATGGCCTCCCTCGGGGTTGGGGAGAATAGTTGCCATGGATCTGGGGGTCGGCCGTCGTGACGAGACGGCGGCGGCGAACAGCATATTGGCCTTCGCGGCAGGCGTCGTAGCGGCGCCGAACTTCAGTGACCGCACAGCGGAGGACGCGCCGGATGACTTCGAACGAAACGTCGCCGCCATTGCAGCGCATGTTGCGGGCTTGCCGCTCTCACTTTCGGCGCTCGCCCGAATAGCATCTGGCCTCGAACCGTCCGGCGATGCGGACTGGGGCCCGCTCGCGGCGGAATTGCGCCAGAACTACCCGGACCTCTCCGACCTGCATTTCGCGGGCGTGGCTTTGGCAGCGGTCGAGGCGATTCGCGAGCGCGCGCTCACAATGCCGGCAGCAACGCTCGTCGATTCGAGCGCCCGCCTCAGGCTTTTCGCGATGGGATTGGGCGTGGCGCCGGAGCGTCGAGAAGCCATCCGGGCATTGCTGGTGCAGGACATCGACACCCTCCTGAGCGTGAGGAGGCCAGCCTATTCATCCTCCGTCAAACCCGATGGCGGGGGCGGCAGGGCGGCGGGGTGTTGACAGGCCACGATTAGTGCGAAGCTGGGGCGAACGACGCGTCAGCGCATGGCGGTGGCGGACGCTCTAAGCCAGAGCCAAAAAATGACAAACTTCGTGGTGGCCGATCTGTTGATCCTCGATTGGGGCCTTCCGAATGTCTTGAGCCTCGGCCTACCCCTCGATGCCGAGGGAGAGATTTCCGTCGCGAGCGCTTCTCGAGGAAAGCGGGAGACCATGTCTCGATGCCGCAGCCATCCCGCACAAGTGCGGCGCCCCGTGCAAGCGCCGCTTTCATCGTGAAGCGCCCTGTAACCGGCTTGGACGTTCAGCACGTCTTCGACGATGACGGGTCGGACACTGAAGACGAGCGAGCCTACGTAGGCGTGCGCTGCCTGGTCTGCACGCGTATCCATTTGGTAAGCCGCAAGACGGGCCGTTTTGATTGCAGTAGCCAGCTATGGGGAATACCGGGTGCCGCTGGCCGCTGTCACCGAAGGGTACCGCCTACAAGCTGAGGGCGCGCGGTGGCCTGCGATCAAAGTGTGACCTGCGAGCCGCTTAGCCGATTGGTGTGTTGGCGCTGTCCAGCCAAGGGCGATCAACCTCGCATCAACGCATTTCAGCGCCCGTCACAGACCGGTAAATCTGTTCTGCCGGTAATGTCGCAGACAAAGTCTTCCACAACATCAAAGACCATAGCGAAACCGCCGTATAAGCACGCTGCGACCAAGAGAAGTCCGACAAAAGACAAGATCCACGGCGTGCGGCGCGCCATGGACCGCTCGGTCCTGCGGTCCGCGTTGCCCTTTGTCGGTCGGGCAGCCAAGGCCCAATCTGGCGATCCGACCAAACCTTCAATGAGCTGCCGATACAAGTGCCGGTCGATGTCAGGCAGTGCTGACCATTCGGGGTCACCCTCAACTGGATCAAGTTTGATCAGGTCGGAGTAGAGTCGCCTTGCAAGGCGATCTACAGCCTCGCTTGAGACAAGGGTCGCCGTCTCTTGATTGTCAGCCATCATGTGACCCTCCACGAAGGCCATCATCTCTGCGGCATGCCCCTGCACGGCAATGGTGGCCGCTGTTCGGGGGGACCACGAGCGGGTCTCCACGAGCGGGTCTCAATGAAGAGACTTGGGAGATACCCCATAGAGCCGGCCTAGGCCCCTGGCTGCCACCCGAGAACGATCTAGCTGACAGGATTGGTGCAACCAGAAGGCTCGCAAGCAACGTCTGCCCGATGGGAGATTATCACCTCAGGTACGTGAGGCTGAACGGCTTGCAAGAGGTACCTCTTGGGTGCCTAACCGGGCGCAGACCCTCTACGCCGCCGGCATTAGCTATTGCCCAAAACTCGCGGCTATGTGGAATGCCGGATGAAAACTGCTTCACCGAAGCGCCGATCAAGCCGACGAAGCGCGCCAAAAATTAGCGCGGTCGAGAAGACGGCGATTCGCATCATGCACAAACTTTATGAAGCGACCGGCGGTCAGCAGCAGCGATGGGAGTTCCTGGGCAACTTGGGCGCCATCGAGGCCGACGCCGCCGGCATCGCTTACGCGATTGAAAGGAATTGGCTCATCATTTCTGGTGGCCTGCGCTCACTCCATGCAGGTGCTGTTCATTAGAAGGTGTCGTAACTGCTTGGTGATGTAGAGGTGTCGGCCACGCGCCGGCCGTTCACCACGGTGCCGGCGTCGCACGTCACGGCCCAGCCATCGCCGTGCGGATGGGTCAGCGAGGCGCAGAGATTGCGTCCTGGATGCCCCCCAGCGCGCCCAACACGACAAGGTCGAAGCCGTCGGCCGCCCTTGCGCGCGGACCCTCATCGCCCCAGGCCCAAGCATCGCTGCTGATTGGGAAAAGCAACACCAACGCAAGTAGAATGCGCCGCGCGCTACTTCCCCAAGCAACAAACCCAGCATCAGCCGAAGTTTCATCTAGCCCCCGCATCGCTCGGTGCCAACATTTTCGCACACGACGAGTTGGGAACGTATCTCGTTCGCTTAGGACTAAGCGCCTAGAGGTCGTCTTTGCCGGCAAAGCAGACCGCGACAGGACGGTTGTTCTTGTGGTCATAGTCAACCTGATGACACCCGTACCCGCTACCACTTCCAATAACGTCATGCTAATCCCGGCCATGTTAAAGCTCGTCAAAAACTCTGTCCTCAGAGTTAGCCGTTTCTTCGGTTATGAAATCGTGCCCCTGCGCGAGATGAAGGAGCGGGACTTTGCCCTTCATCTGCGCGCCGTGCTGGCGCATCAGAACATCGACTGCATCCTCGATGTTGGTGCAAATGTTGGCCAGTATCACGACTTCCTGCGCGACAAGGTCTTGTACGGGGGGCCGATCGTCTCGTTCGAGCCCGTCAGTCGCAATATCGATCGGCTGCTCGACCGTGCGCGGTTCGACAGCGCCTGGCACATCGAGGGATACGCGCTCGGCGCAGCGGAGGGCAGCCTGCCGCTTAACGTCATGGTTTCCGACCAGTTCAGTTCGTTCCTCGAGCCGGACAACAGCCGCGCCCAAGATCTAGGCGAGTTGAACATGCCCAGCCATGTCGAGACGGTGGCGGTGCACACCCTTGATACCGTGCTGCCGGCTCTTCGGGAGCGGCTGGGTTTCGACCGGCCCTACCTCAAGCTTGACACGCAAGGTTTCGACATGGAGGTGCTGCGCGGCGGCAGCGATAGCCTTTCCACGGTGCTGGCGCTGCAGACCGAAGCGTCGGTGATCGGCATCTACAAGGGCATGCCGACCTACATGGAGACGATCGGCTATCTTGGCGAGCGCGGCTTCCATCTCAGCGGCCTCTACCCGGTGGCCCGCGACAGCTCGCTCCGTCTGTTCGAGTTCGACTGCGTGATGATAAGAACGATCGATAGTCCTCCGATCCCAAACCAGGCAGCCCGGTAGGACCGCTATCCGCTGTCAGAGAGATCCGATCACTGGAACATTGCGACTGTCGTGGGCCACCCGAGTCAAAATCTGACTCAGAACGCTTTGCAGGGTCCAGAGACCCCCGCACTACCCGCCGAGGGGTAGTTCGGTTCCACGGGCAGAAAAACGACCCTAGCGGCAATGTCGCCTTCTTGACCGTCCCTTCGGCTCAGCGTCACTCATTCGACGGCGCCGACCCGACGAAAGCTCTAGTCTTTCCAGGCGCTCCAGGAGTCGGGTGACGGTGGTGAGGCGCCATTTGCCGCCTCGTGGTGCTGCTATCCCTCGCTCGTTCAACTCGCCCGCGATGGCCTTGATGGAGACAAAGCCCGCTTTGCGAAGTTTGCGAATTGTCGGACCAAGGGTCTCGGCTCGCACGTCCGCGGCCCGCTTGTTTTCCAATTCATCGCTGATCCTGCCTCCGCTAAGCAGCGCCACGCGTCTAAGCAACCTCGCTACAGTGGTGCGGTGCCAGTTACCGCCACGGGCAGTCGTAATTCCTCTTCGGTTCATTTCATTCGCCAGCTCACGTTGGGAAACGAAGCCAGCCGCCATAAGCGTCCGAACGGTCGGCAGCAAAGCAAGCGCGTGGGCGTCTGCGCCCCGCCTATTCGCTGAGGCACCTTTGCGGGATGCGCTTTCCTCACCTAGTTGCATCATTGAGCCATCATGGCCGAGGCTTGATGTGCTCAGCTAGGCGGCGGCTCAGTGTTCAAAAGGGGTAAGCCGAACGGGAACGGCGGCGGTTTTTCTGGATGCTCGCACGTGCCTTCGATCCCACACGCGGCTGAAATGCTGAGATTCGTGATACGGAAAATCACATGCTCCGTAGGACAGACGCGTAGCCGCACGGGGGGCGCTGCTTGTCGAAGCCGCGATCCAACTAGATCTGATCACCCCCAAGCAGGCCGAGGCGCTGGTCGAAAAGGGCAAGACGCTCGGAGAGTGGTCAGTGGAGCAGGAGAAGAACGAAGCGGGCGAGCCTCGGAGAGCCAAACAAAGGATGCTGGATGCATTGGGGGTGCTCGCACTCATCCTGTTCAATCTCGTAGTGCTAGTAGGTTTGGGGTGGATCGTACTGCGGGTCTTGAGGTCGCTGTAACCGATCATCCGTGGCGTGCGGACCCCGGCGGGTCGGGACCGTTGAGACGCCAAGCAAGTCTCGCGGTTGCTGGCTGCCTGAAGGTCTTGCAATGCTCGACCGGTGGTCTTGCGCATCGTGATGGCAGAGGTATTTGTGGTTACCTCTGCCGCCCGCGCCTAAATCGAATTTGCGCAGGCAATCGCAACCGCAATTGGCAGTATATCAAGGTCAGCCACTCCCTGCTCACTTCCCAAGCCAGCAGCGAGCGGTTAGGCCCCTCACAGACTTCCCACACACCCACTGTGTGGGGCCGCCCCGGTTAACGCCGTGTTCGGCATCACACTTCGACACATTATTCGACGTGAAGACAGGGGCGCACGTGCCGACACGTCGTGAGGTCCATCACGACACGCGCCCCCTGCGACCCCCGACCTCTATGGTCTCTTTAGAGGTACTACTTGTGTCTGGCGCTCGCGCCGTTGCTAGCCGAGGTGACCCTTGGGCATCCTAACTTGGTGGGAAGAGGTGCTGCTGCTGCGGCCGTCGGAGCCGCTTGCCGGCTACACCGTGGGGGCGGCGGCTGGCCTGTGCCGCCCCCGCTTTGCCCTTATCCGGAAAGCCCCTACACGCTGGCAGCATCCGCCACATGCTGGCAGGCTAGCCAGTCCGGTTACAAAAGAAGCGTTGGATGCAATCGACATCGCAGCATCCCGGTGATATCGAGGGGGTGTGTGGAAGGCTCTGATGTCCGAACGGTAGGGGTATCGTTCGACAGCGTCAGGGTGGGGCTTGGGAGAATTCCGGTGAAATTATTCGCGTGGATCTGCGCGCCTTTCGTGTGGAAAGTCGTGCGCCAACGCAACGGTTACACTTACTTTGAGAATGCAGTCACGGGCCGGCGCCGCTGCCGCTGGGATGGCATCTGGGACCACATCGATTACAGCTTCATGCGATCGGGCAATGTCTCTTGCGGTCCGTTGGATCGCCAGGTCTTCGATTAGGAAGGCCCATGGTCGAACAGCATCCTGTCACGGCGCTGCCGTGGTATGCCCGTGCCGACTATCCAGCTCTGTTGAGGCTGTTCAGCGACCCCGACAAGTTGCCGGCGACCTACGACGCATGGCTTCAGCGCGCTGAGCAAGTTGAGCATCAGTTGCAAAGGGCAGGTTTGGCTGTGGCCAGGATCCGGATCCGCCCGGTTCCCTTTGCGACCTGGTGTAAGGAGCACAATATTTCGCCCGATCAAGCGGCGCGCCTTACATTCGCAAATGAGACCGCAAGAATCTTTCCCGCACGGCGCTAAAATGCCCGCATTTATGCTGCAGTTATGCGTAACCGCAGATTGAACAATATTCTTTCAATGGCTATGCAGCTTGAACAATTAATGGCGCCTTCTGGGAGCCCATGCCGCAAGAGCAATCGTCTGCCGCGCCGGTTGTGCTGATCGTCGAAAACGACGTTCTCTTACGTCTGGTAACGGCGAGCAACCTGCGCGAGGCGGGCTTTGAGGTCATCGAGGCAGCTAATTGCGCTGAGGCACTCCGCGTCCTGGATTGTATCCCGGTAGATGTGTTGTTTTCTGACATCGACATGTCGGGCAACATGGACGGTCTTGCACTGGCGCAATGGGTGCACCGGAGCCAGGCTGATACGAGAATTATACTCACTTCGGGTGCGGCGAGGACGCCAGGCGAGGTCAAGGAATACGCGTCTTTCCTTCCCAAGCCCTACGCGGAGAAGGACGTTGAGCGTCTCTTGCGAAGCGTTCTTCCTTCATCCTAGGGAGAGCAACAGGCAGCGGGGGAGTTAATGTCCGAACACGCGGCGTACAGTCCACCACCGGTTGTCCTCGTCGTGGCAAACGACATCTTCGAACGAATGTTCAAGGCGGCAAATCTTCGGCGCCAGGGGTTTGAGGTATTCGAAGCGGCGGATGTATTCGAGGCGGTCACAGTGCTGAAAAAAATCGCGGTGGACCTTGTAATTTCTGACATCAGCCTGATCGACGGAGCGGTGCTGGCGCAACTGGCTAAGGAGCACCAGCCCACCACGCAGATAGCTTGGACTTTAGACAGCCGACAAAGTTCCGTCGAGACTACCGTAGTACACTGATCTGGCGTCCCAAAAGCCGTCCAATCACTACCGATGACGAGCGCGCACGATAATCATCGGTGCAGATCAGGCCCATGATCAGCGCGTGCGGGCGACCGGCATAGGTTTCGGCGTCTAAGGATGTCATCGGCCGCTGTGTCGTAGAGATCGGGGTGACGGTCATGCTGCGCAAAGCGCGATCCTCGTTCGGCCATCGGTACGACGATGTTCAGCGTCTCATCCGCCGACAAGATATTTGTCCCCCTTCGTCGACGGCAGCTTGACCACCGTCGTCGTGGTATCGGTCAAAGCCTCGAAATCGGTGGCCTCTCCGGGCTTCACGACGACGATATCGCCCGCTGCGAATACGCGGCCATTCATCTTCACCTGGCCCGATACGATCATTGTCAATTCGGTCGCGGCCTTGTGAACGTGAGCTACGTCCTTTTCGCCGCTCTTGTAGTGCTTGACGGAAACCTCGCACGCCGCCGTTCGCAACGCAGTGGGTTCGAAATCGCCGACAAACCAGCCTTTCACCATGTCGTCCAAACGATAGACATCCATCAGACGGCTCCCACTCGTCGTTCTGTCAACTCGGCCTGAAAGTCATGGACGCCGTCCGGGTTGGCAAGGAAACATAGGCCGATTTGGATACCTTCGCGATGCCGATGCGTCGGCAAGGCCTTGATGTCCGAACGGTAGGGGTATCGTTCAACAGCGTCAGGGTGGACTTGGGAGTACCGATGAAGCTGCTTACGTGGATCTGCGCGCCTTTCGCGTGGAAAGTCGCGCGTCAGCACGACGGGACACCTACTTTGAAAATGCAATCACGGGCCAGCGCCGCTGCTACTGGGACGGCAGCGTCTGGGCCACATTGATTACAGCTTCCTGCGTTCGGGGGATGTCTCTTACGGGCCGTTCGGCCGTGAAGTCTATGGCAGGTTTAACGGCTTCGATCGGCTAACCGGCTATAGCTGAGGTTGGTTCAAGAGGTCGTGTCGGGCGTCCATGGCGAGACTCGGTCCAACTCGCCTCTGGCCCCACGGAGCGCGTGCACGAATCGCGCCAGTTTTCGGGCCGAGCCGTGGAACCGCTCACGTGAATCGACCACTTCGACCTCGATGATACGGCCTTTGCGCCGGCCCACAGCGTTGATGGCATGCACGCGGATCGCGCCATCACAGATAAACCATGACACCACTAACTGAGCCATTGGACGTTCCCATTTTCAGTCGCGATGGAAGCACACACGCTTAAGGCATCTCGGCTGCGCACCGTTTTGCATCACGGTGGGTTCTTGCACAGCATAGCCACTGAACAAGGACGCGCATTGAGTAGCTCGGAAGGCCGCTGCGACCATCCGGTGACCGCAAGTTTTTGCGCTCGCGGCTGCAAAAGAAATTGTTGTTGCACCTGCGCAAACTTGTGGCCGAAATGCAGCGAAGGTGGTTAATTTGCGCATGACCCGGACCGGCGCCGCCCGACGATATTCGATTGAAATCAAAGACGCCAAGGGCTCAATCGTGTTCTCTGCGGTTGCTTGTTGGGACGACAAGGACAAACGTCTCGCGCTTGCACAAATCGAACGCCTCGCTCAACTGCCGGAGGTGAACTTCTACACCGGCCCCGCGCATGAGCCAGACTCTGGTACTGGCAAGCGGCGGCCGAGGCTCAGAATGGTGCGGCTTCGTCGGGAGCCCTGACTTAGCGTCGCCGGATGTCGAACCTAGCCCTTTCCGCTAATTCGCGGAGGCCCAGACGCTCTAGTACCAACTCTCACTGAACGGCGAGTCGTGACTGTCACCCCGAGCGAAGCGAGGGGTCTTTACGGATGCAGAAAGGTCCCTCGCTACGCTCGGCATGACAATGGGGCTGTAACTGGCATTTGTGATTCCAGATACTAGACACCGCGCAGGATCGACGTGCCGGCGTAGCGCGCCTGGGTGCCGAGCTGCTCCTCGATGCGCAGGAGCTGGTTGTACTTGGCGAGCCGGTCCGAGCGCGACAGCGAGCCGGTCTTGATCTGGCCGCAGTTGGTGGCGACGGCGAGGTCGGCGATGGTGGCGTCCTCGGTCTCGCCAGAACGATGGGACATCACGGCGCCGTAGGCGGCGTGGCGCGCCATCGCCACGGCCTCCATGGTCTCGCTGAGCGTGCCGATCTGGTTCACCTTGATCAGGATGGCGTTGGCCAGCCCGTCCTTGATGCCGTCGGCCAGCCGCCTGGGGTTGGTGACGAACAGGTCGTCGCCCACGAGCTGGATCTTCTTGCCGAGCTTGTCGGTGATCGCCTTCCAGCCGGCCATGTCGTCCTCGGCCATGCCGTCCTCGATCGACACGATCGGGTAGCGCTTCACGAGGTCGGCGTAGTAGTCAACCATGCCGGCGGCATCGAGCGACTTCTTCTCGCCCTCCAGCTCGTACTTGCCCTTCTTGAAGAACTCGGTCGAAGCAGGATCGAGCGCCAGCATGACATCCTCGCCCGGCTTGTAGCCCGCCTGCTCGATCGACTTCATGATGAAGCCCAGCGCCTCGTCGGCCGAGGCGAGGTTGGGCGCGAAGCCGCCCTCGTCGCCCACGTTGGTGTTGTGGCCGGCGTCCTTGAGCTGGCCGCGCAGCGCGTGGAAAACTTCGGAGCCCATGCGCAACGCCTCGGCGAAGCGGTCGGCCTTGACCGGCATGATCATGAATTCCTGGATGTCGATGGGATTGTCGGCGTGCACGCCGCCGTTGATGATGTTCATCATCGGCACCGGCAGAAGCGAAGCCTGGCTGCCGCCGACATAGCGATAGAGCGGCAGGCCGCACTCCATCGCGGCGGCCTTGGCGACGGCCAGCGAAGCGCCGAGGATGGCGTTGGCGCCCAGCCGCCCCTTGTTGGGCGTGCCGTCGAGCTCGATCAGGGCGCGGTCGATTTTGATCTGCTCCAGCGCATCGAGGCCCGAGAGCAGGTCCATGATCTCGCCGTTCACCGCCTGGACGGCCTTCAGCACGCCCTTGCCGCCATAGCGCTTCCTGTCGCCGTCGCGCAGCTCGACCGCCTCGTGCGCGCCGGTCGAGGCGCCGGAGGGAACGGCGGCGCGGCCCATCGCGCCGCTGTCGAGTTCGACCTCGACCTCGACCGTGGGATTGCCGCGGCTGTCGAGGATTTCGCGGGCGCGGACTTCGGCAATGGCACTCATCGGCAGCTCCTTTTTGGCGCGGCCTGTCTAGCCGTGCCCCTCCCCCGGAGCAAGTGACGGTCATCCCGAGCGTAGCGAGGGACCTTTACTGCGGCCCAAAGGTCCCTCGCTACGCTCGGGATGACAATTTTTGTGATCCGGGATCAGCCCTCAGCGCCAGGCGCTCTTCAAGGCCTGGTCGGTTTTCCATTTCTCGACGGCCGCGACGTCGTCGCAGGAGAAGGCCTGCGTGTTCTTGCGCGGATTGCCCTCGATCCAGGCGAAGACCAGGCAGTGCGACTGGCTGTTGCCGTCCTGCTTGGTCTCGAGGAGGATTTCGCTCGCCACCGCGGCGCCCACCTTGGCTTCGCCGTAGTCGTCGATGATCGGCGCGATCTCGCCGACCTTGCGGCCGGCCGCCTTGTTGTCGGCATACCACTTGGCGAAGACCGCGAACTGGTCGCCGGCCACGCCCTTGCCGTCGGCTGCGACATAGGCCTTGAGGTCGCGGATCAGCGACTGCGCCGCCGCGTCGGCCTTGGGCTCCGCCGCCTTGCGGCGTTCGGCGAGGCGGGCGTTCAGCGCTTTCAGTGCATCGGCGTTCGACGGCGGAGGCGGCGGCGGCGGAGCCGCGGCCGTCTGGGGCGGCGGCTCGATGCGCTTGATGGGCGTGCGGCTCGCCTCGGCGTTGAGCTGCTGCGCTTCCTGCGGCGTCAGCTTGCCGGCGACATGCAGGCCATGCGCTCTCTGCCAGTCGCTGATCGCCTTTTCCGTCGCCTCGGACTGCAGGTTGCCGTCGATCGGACCGTTGTACTTGTCGAGCGTGTGCAGGGATTCCTGGATGCGCCTTCGATCCGGTTCGGGACTCTGCAGCACCGTCGTGTAGTCCGGCGCCGGCGCGGCCGGTCGCGTCGCCGCGACAGGAGCACCGCTTGACGGCGCCGGCACGGCAGGAGCTCCGCCGCCCTGGCCGCACGCCGCCGGATTCTGGAAGCAGCGCTCGACCTCTCCCGCGCTTTGGCCGAACGCCGTCGCCGGCGCCAGGGCAGCAAAGGCCAGGAGCATCCAGGTGTGGCGCATCTCAGATACCGCCATATGTTGCGACGGCGAGCTGAGCCGGCAGTCCGATCACCATCACCACCGGCTGGCCGCGGCCGGTCTGGCCGCGCGCGATGATGTGGTCGTTGGGCGCGCCGGTCTTGCTCTGATAGCTGCCATTGCCGCTGAACTTGCCGGCAAAACAGGACAGCGAGAACAGTCCGCTGGCCGGCGCGCTGTTGGTGAAGGTGCCTTCGCAAACCTGCTCGCCGCGCTGGTTGTCGACCGAGAACCTGACCGACCGGTCGCGGCCGATCAGGGCGCCATACTTGGCGACGCCGTTCACGCGCGCAACGTTGCCGCCGGGGTCGCGATAGAAGATCGACACCGGGCCGTAGGAATCGTCGGGCAGCGAACTGCGCGGCACGACATAACGCTCGTTGCTGACCACGACCTGGCAGCGGCAATCGGTGCTGTAGTTCTCGCCGAGCGGTCCCAGTTCGGCGAGCTTGTGGTTGCAGTTCGAGAGCGCCATCTGCTGCACTTCGCTCTCGCTCATCTGCCCCTTGGTGTAGGAGTCGGCATAGAGGAAGGCGCACTGGCGCGGCATCGGAACCGCCACCACCTTGTGGCTCGCCGCGGAGGTGTCGGTGCTGACCCAGTAGCGTTCCGCCATTTCCGGGAATCGCAGGAAGATCGGATCGCGCCGTTCAGCCTTGGCCTGGGAGGATTGCGCGGCCGACGGCGTCCAGGCCGCCGGCACCAGCGCCGCGGCGGCGAGCAGGATGAGGGCGAGAAAGCGTTTCATGACAGCCCACTCCACCCGAGAAACATGACGGAAATACGACTCGGCCGCGCCCCGGTCTAGACCAGCCGGCTCTGGTTCTTGGCGGCGCCGATGAACGAGGTGAACAGGGGATGCGGCGCGAACGGCCGGGATTTCAGCTCGGGATGGTACTGCACGCCGATGAACCAAGGATGGTCCGGGATCTCGACGATCTCCGGCAGGATGCCGTCGGGCGACATGCCGGAGAAGCGCAGGCCGACCTGCTCGAGGCGGTCCTTGTAGTTGACGTTGACCTCGTAGCGGTGGCGGTGACGTTCGCTGATCACGTCCTGATCGTAGATCTCGTGCACCTTGGTGCCGGGGCGAAGATGCGCCGGATAGGCGCCGAGCCGCATCGTGCCGCCGAGGTCGCCGTTGGCGGCGCGTTTTTCGATCTGGTTGCCCTTCAGCCATTCGGTCATCAGCCCGACCACGGCATGTTCGGTCGGGCCGAACTCGCTCGACGAGGCGTCCTCGATGCCGAGCAGGTTGCGCGCCGCCTCGATCACCGCCATCTGCATGCCGAAGCAGATGCCGAAGAACGGCACCTTGCGTTCGCGCGCGAACTTGACGGCGTGGATCTTGCCTTCGGTGCCGCGCTCGCCGAAACCGCCCGGCACCAGGATGCCGTGCACGTTCTCGAGATGGGCGACGGCATCGTCGCGTTCGAAGATCTCGGAATCCATCCACTCCA
>Ga0210408_10003442_pt1 | contig 14643 bp, 14 predicted proteins | sample IncBWH4MmetaG_FD_155471 | JGI IMG/M metagenome (GOLD analysis project Ga0210408, IMG submission 155471) | Forest soil microbial communities from Barre Woods Harvard Forest LTER site, Petersham, Massachusetts, United States - Inc-BW-H-4-M | ecosystem: Environmental > Terrestrial > Soil >...
CGTCCGTCGAGCCGCCAAGCTGCAAATTGATATCCACAGTGAGGACTTGGTTGAGGTCCAGGGCGACACCCTTATGGACATATTTCTTGAAGCCCTGGATGGTCAAATCGATTTCGTAACTGCCGACCGGCACCTCAATAAAGATGTATTCGCCGTTCGCGCCGGACTGCACCTCGCGAGTAGCGTGCGTGGCCTCGTTGATCAGCGTGACATTCGCGGCCGGAACCGCGCTGCCGCTGGGATCGGTCACCGTACCGCGGATGCGGCCGCCGGTGCTTTGCGCGCCGCCGAAAGGCACCGCGAGGCACAACCCCACCGTGAAAACTGTGGTGGAAAAGATGCCGCGGCGACACGTGGAACGCAGTCGCCGGAACCGTGCGTCAATCTTCATGACCTCACCCCTATGCCGCGAAGATTCTTTCGAGGACTAAATCTTCGTGGTTGCTGTGCCTCTGAAACCTTACTATAATCCTGTAAACTTAGAGAAAGCCAGGACCCGTGTCAAGCAGAAAGAATCTATCCGACGCATCAGCGGCGCGCAAGCCCGGGCGCATGCTGCGCATCAGCGAAGTGGCGCGCCGCGTGGGCATTTCCTCCTCGGCGCTGCGCGCCTGGGAAACGCTCGGGCTGGTCTCGCCGCAGCGCACCGAGAGCCGCTACCGGCTCTTTACCGAAGCGGACGTGCGCCTGCTGCAGCGCGCGATCTTCCTGCGCCGCGCCCGCGGCCTCAATCCCGCCGCTATCGTTCACGTTCTCAAGCGCCAGGGAGTCGTCACCGCCCCAACCGAGAACTCACTCCTTCCCGGGCAGCGCTTCCGCCGATTGCGCACCCGCCGGGGCCTGTCGCTGGCGCAAGTGGCGCGCGCCACCGGTGTCTCCATCGGCTTTCTCAGTGCGCTCGAGCGCGGCCAGATGCGCTCCTCGATCGCCACGCTGCGCCGCATCGCGCGCTTCTACCGGACCAACATTCTATCCCTCTTCGAAACCGCTGGCGATAATCCTCGCCTGGTGCGCCCGCATCAGCGAAAAATCCTGGAGACGACGCCTGACGTGCGCATGGAGTTGCTGGCCTGGGGAAACACGGTGATGGAGCCGCATCTATTCCGCATCAAACCCGGAGGCGGCAGCGGTGAATCCTACTCCCACGAAGGCGAGGAATTCCTCCACGTGCTTCGCGGAACTTTTGAGATCTGGCTCGACGCCGAGGAGCATTATCATCTGAAGCCGGGCGACAGCCTATACTTCGAGAGCTCGACTCCGCACCGGTGGAAGAATCCCGGACGGACGGAGACTTGGCTGATGTGGATCAACACGCCGCCGACATTCTGATCGACAGAAGCAGGTGCCGATGAAAAATCGCCGATGGTGCGCCATTCTTGCAATGCTCGCGCTTTTGCCGGGCTTCGCTGCGATGTCGCGCGCGCAAGGCCGGATCGTCGAACCGGCGGATATCATCGTCGTTCACGGCCGCGTTTATACGGAAAACCCCAAGCAGCCTTGGGCTCAGGCCGTGGCGATTTACCGCGGAAAAATCGTTGCCGTCGGAGACGATCCCGTAATCGAGCGCATGCGGGGCATAGGCACAAAAGTGATCAATGCCGGCGGCAAACTCGTGCTCCCAGGTTTCGTCGATTGCCACATTCACTTCATGGAGGGCTCGGCCAAGCTGGCATGGGTGAGCTTGGAAGGCGCCAGGAACCTTGCGGAGATTCGGGATAAGTTGCGTTCCTACGCGGCGCAAAATCCTGGCGATGGCTGGATTCTCGGGCACGCGTGGAATTACGGGATGTTTGGCCCGGGCAAGTTGCCTGATAAGAAAGACCTCGACGATATTTTCCCGAATCGAGCAGTATCTCTGGAGGGATTCGACGGGCATACGTATTGGGTGAATTCGAAGGCTTTGGCGCTGGCGGGAATCACGCGCGATACACCCAATCCGCCAAACGGAACGATCGTGCGCGATCCGGCGACAGGGGAAGCCACTGGCGCGCTGGAAGAGTCGGCTACCGATATGGTCGACCGCGTGCGTCCCCCGATGACTCGCGCGGAAAAACTTCTGGCCTTGCACGCGGGGATGAAATGGGCCAATCAAAACGGGCTCACACGCGTCCATGCCGCGGGAGGTCATTTTCTCTCCGGTGACTTTGAAGATTTGGACCTGTACGACGAAATGCGGAAACGCGGCGATCTCTCCCTCCGCGTGCAAATCGCGTATTTCCTCGATCCTCCTGCACTGCGGTCCCAGGACATCGAGGCCATGGAGAATGCCAGGAAAAAATATTCCAATGATTGGCTTTCCGCGAGTGTGGTCAAGTTGCGTTTGGATGGAGTAATCGAGTCGCATACGGCGGCGATGCTCGAACCTTACACCGACGACCCTGCCGTCAAAGGCACGCTCTTTTGGGAACCCGAGAAATATAAGGCCGCTGTGGCGGAGATTGACAAGCATGGCTTTCAGATGTTTACGCATGCCATCGGAGACTATGCGGTCCGAACAGCGCTGGATGCCTATGAAAACGCCGAAGCGCGAAACCACAAGCGGGATCATCGGCCGCGCATCGAACACATTGAAACCATCGCGGCATCCGACATCCCACGCTTCGGCAAGCTCGGGGTCATTGCCAGCATGCAGCCGCTCCACTCTTATCCGGACGCCGATACTCTTGATGTGTGGGTGCACAACGTCGGCCCCGAGCGCGCTTCGCGCGCCTGGGCCTGGAAGAGCATCTCCGATGCCGGCGGGCACGTCTGTTTTGGCAGCGACTGGCCCGTCGTGACTCTCAATCCGTGGGAAGGAATTCAGACGGCTGTGACTCGCCAGACCGCCGATGGCAAGCCCGAGGCTGGTTTCGTTCCGGAGCAACGCTTGACCGTCGCGCAGGCGATCGATGGTTACACCAGCGGCGCGGCATTTTGCGGCCGTCATGAGAAGACCGAAGGCTCGCTCGAGGCGGGAAAATTCGCCGACCTGATCATTCTTTCGCAGAATATCTTTGACATCGATGCGCATAAGATTGGGGCGACAAAGGTTGTGACCACCATTGTGGGCGGGCGGCTGGTTTATCAGGCGGATGCCCAATAGCCGGGAGGAGCAATGAGATCGCGTGCCGTTCTTCTGGGAATTCTTACCCTTGCTTTGGTGTGCAGTGCTTGCAAGAAAAAAGAGGAATCGTTGAGCCTGCTCGTGTGGGAGGGTTATGCCGATCCCTCCCTCGTGCAGTCCTTCGAGGAAAGTCATCACTGCAAGGTCAGCGCGTCCTACATGGGCTCGAGCGACGAACTGGTGGCCAAGCTGCGCGGGGGGAGCGCGGCGAACTACGACGTCATCTCGCCTTCGAGCGACGTCGCCGCATCCATCGCGCGCACGGGATTAGCTGCGCCGCTCGATCTATCCAAGCTGCCGGCTTACTCGCAGCTTTCAGGGAGACTCCGGGATCTGCCGCTGGTGAAAGCGAACGGGCAAGTCTACGGCGTGCCGTTCATGTGGGGGCCGGACCCGCTGCTCTACGACACCACGGCATTCGCGCAGCCACCGGATTCGTGGACGATCTTCTGGGACCCGAAATACAAAGGAAAGTTGTCCGTTTGGGACGATCTATCTACCGTCTACATGGCCGCGCAGGTTCTTGGTTACGACAAACCCGACTCGTCGCAACTCTACAATCTGACCGACGAGCAGCTCGCCGCCGTCAGGAAAAAACTGATTGAATTGAAACCCAACATTCGCAAAATGTGGGCCACCGGCGGCGAACTCACAAATCTTTTTCAAAACCATGAAGTCGTGGCCGCCATGGGCTGGCCGCTGATGACCAATCAACTCCGCCAGCTTCATTTTCCTGTTGGCGAGACCATTCCCAAAGAAAACACCACCGGCTGGATCGATCACCTGATGATCTCGGCGGCGAGTTCCCGGAAGGAGCTGGCCACGGAATTCCTGGAATACATGATCGAGGCACAGACACAGAAAAAGGTCACCGACGTGACGCACTACACTCCGGCGAATCCCGCAGCAGCCCAGTTTCTGACTGCCGAAGAAATCAAGGGCCTGCATCTCGATAATCCTGACGCTTACATGCAGCGGATTTATTTCTGGCAGGACGTTCCTCGGCGTGCGAAGTACAACGAAATCTGGAACGAGGTCAAAGCCGCTCAGTGAGCTCCGCCGCTGCCAACTCGCAGCAACGGCCGCCGGCCACCCCTGGAACGCTCCTTGAAGTGCTTGGGATCGCCAAGCGCTTCGGCGCTCGCGAAGTCCTGAAAGGCATTTCTCTAAACATCGCCTCCGGAGAATTCCTCACGCTGCTGGGAGAAAGCGGCTCCGGAAAAACCACTCTTCTTCGTCTGGTGGCGGGATTCGAACAGCCCGCCGCGGGAGAAATCTGGATGAGCGGCGAGCGGCTGGACACATTGCCTCCGTACCAGCGCCGCGTCAACACTGTGTTCCAACACTACGCACTATTCCCGCATCTGAGTGTGCGAGAGAACGTGGCCTACGGCTTGCGCGTCAAGAGAACTTCCGCAACGGAGATTGGCGGCCGTGTCGAGGAAGCCCTGCGCATGGTGAAGATGCAGGAATACGCGGACTCCCGCCCATCCAAACTGAGCGGAGGCCAGCAACAGCGTGTGGCCCTGTCGCGAGCGCTCGTCAATCGTCCCCTGCTGCTCCTGCTCGACGAACCGCTCTCCGCGCTCGACGCCAATCTGCGCAAGCAGATGCAAGGCGAATTGAAAGCTTTACAACGCGAACTCGGCATCACATTTCTTTTCGTCACCCACGACCAGGAAGAAGCCATGGCGCTTTCCGACCGTATTGCGCTGCTGCGCAATGGCGCGCTCGAGCAAGTCGCGTCTCCTCGCGACATCTACGCGCATCCCGCGACGGCGTATACGGCCCAATTCATCGGCCAGACCAATTTGCTGCGAGGGGAAATCAAGGATGGCGTTGCAAGATGCGGGTCCTTGCAATGGCCTGTGGAGGGCCCGAGTGGCGCGGCAATATTCTCGTTACGCCCGGAGGCCATCGCTCTCGCTTCCGATGGCATGGTTCCCTCGGGAACGGCGCGCTTCCGCGCCGCTGTGCAGCAACAGTTTTTCAGTGGCGCGAGCGAATTGCTCGAAGTGAATTGCGGTGGCCAGCTCCTGCGCGTGCGAATTTCCGCGCGAGGACCGCTTTCCGGCGAACACGAATTTGTTTTCTCGATTGCGGACGCCATCCGCGTCCAGGAGTAATCGCATTTAGCCCGGCCCATGTACTCACGCGCTTACAAAACGCTCGTCTCAGTCCCGCCGATACTGTGGGCCGGCATATTCCTGCTGCTTCCCTACGCGTTGATGTTCGCGTACAGCTTTTGGGCCGTCCGCGACGGAGTGATCGTCCACCAATGGAACCTGCACAATTACGCCACTCTTTTTTCCAAGCCCGTCTACATCGAAGTGCTCCTACGCACCATGCGCATCGCCGTTTCGGTGACCGTGTGCTCCTTGCTGCTCGGCTACCCACTGGCCTATTACCTGTCGTTTCGTGCCGGCGCTCGCAAAGAGTTGCTCTACCAGCTCGTCATTGTGCCGCTGTGGGTGAGCTACCTGGTGCGCGGCTACGCCTGGAAAACCATTCTCGGCAGCGAAGGCGTCCTCAACGGCTTCTTGCAATACCTGCATCTCACCCATGAGCCGGTTGCATTCCTTCTCTACAGCCCCTTTGCTGTCGTGCTGATGCTCACGCACATCTATACGCCGTTTGTTTTTCTGCCCATCTACGCGGCCCTCGAGCACATCCCACGCCCGCTGGTCGAAGCCTCGCAGGACCTCGGCGCCGGGTCGCTGCAAACATTTCTGCGCGTCATCCTGCCTCTTTCCATTCCCGGCTTGCTGGCCGGCGCCACCTTCGCCTTCGTTCTCACCCTGGGCGATTTCCTCGCGCCGCTGCTTGTCGGCGGCGCTTCCGGCACGATGATCGCCAACGTCGTGCAAAGCCTCTTTGGCGCGGCGTTCGATTGGCCGCTCGGCGCTGCGATTTCCGCTTGCATCCTCATCCTTACCATCTCCTTGCTTTTCCTCAGCGAGCGGTTGGAAAAACGCTGGTCCTTCAAATGAATGGCCATGCTACAAATCGCCGCGCCACGTTCCTCAAAGCTTATAGCGCGCTCGTTTTTGCCTTCGTTTATTTGCCGGTCGTCGTCCTCATTCTTTATTCCTTCAATCGCGACGGCGTCGGCGGTTTCCCTCCCCGCCATCTCACGCTCGATTGGTACCGCCAACTCTTCGGCGACGCCCCCATCTGGGATGCCGTCGTAAACAGCCTGATGGTCGCCGCCGGCAGCGTGGCGCTGTCACTGACCCTTGGCTTGCTGGCCGCGCTCGCGCTCGATCGCGCCGACTTTCCCGGAAAGGCCCTTTTCCGCCGCCTCGTTCTTCTTCCACTGGTTCTCCCCGGCATCATCACTGGCCTCTCTTTGCTGATGTTTGCGGTCTTCGTCGGCGCCCAGCTCAGCCTGTTCACCGTTTTTCTCGGCCATGGCACCGCGCTCATCTCTGTCGCCGCCACTGAGCTCTTCGCAGGCCTGCAAAAAATGGACCGCGCTCAGGAAGAAGCCTCGCTCGATCTCGGCGCCACGCCGTGGCAAACTTTTTGGCGCATCACCCTGCCAAATCTCAAGCTCTCGCTGATCGCCGCCGGCCTGCTCATCTTCACGCTCTCCATGGACGAGATCGCCGTCACCTTTTTCCTGATCGGACGGGACAATACTTTGCCGCTCGAAATCTGGGGCCGCTTGCGACGCGGCATCACCCCTGAAATCAACGCCGTCTCGACCCTGATCTTCGCCGTCTCCGTTGGCCTCATCGTCATCTGGTATCGCATGCGTGCCAGCGCACTCAGTGCCGAAGCTCAGGAATTTCTCGAAAGACCTTAGGAGGCTGTATGCCGCAAACACGCCGCGATTTCATCAAGTTCGTCGTTGCCGGTTCCGTTGCCGCCGGCTGCCCCATCGATGAAACACTTCTGGCCTCGGCGGATTCGAAAACTCCGGGCGGCGCGCTCGTTCACGGCGAGCACTTTGAAATCTGCCACCAGCTTCGCGATGGCCATCCATTCGAACGGCCTGACGCCGCGCGCAAGGCCGACATCGTTATCGTCGGTGGCGGCGTCGCAGGTCTTTCCGCTGCTTATTTCCTCGGCGGCAAGGATTGGCTACTGCTCGAAAAAGAACCTCAATTCGGAGGCAACGCTCTGCAGGAAGAATTCGAAGGCGAGATTTATGGCACCGGCTCGGCCTACGCGAGCCGCGGCGATGAAGGGGATCAGCTGGCCTCCGAAATCGGCCTCCAGCTTCCTTTCATCAACATGCCCGATCCCACCATCGTCAACAAGACCTTTGTCCCCGACACCTGGAAAGCCGGTCTCGATCAGCTCCCCTATTCGAAAGAAGTGCGCGAAAGCTTCAAAAAATTCCGAGACGACACGATGAAAATCAGCGTCCGCGAGAAAATGGCTGAACTCGACGCGCAGCCCTTCTCCAATTTCACCGCCGCTTACGCCCCCGAAGTTCAGCAATGGTGGGACGCCTTCGGCCCCTCGAACTGGGGCGCGGTCACGGAAGAAAGCTCCGCCTTTGTCGGGCTCGCCAACGCGCAGGATCTCCTCAGCAGCGGCGACGCCAAGCGCGTGATTCTTCCCGGCGGCCTCGGCTGCATCACGCACAAACTCGTCGAAGTCCTCCAGCCGAAATTCAAGGAGCGCATGCTCGACAACGCCTCGGTCGTTGCCGTCGTCCAGGACAAAGACTCCGTCCGCGTCACCTACCATCACGATGGAAAACTCACCACCGTCTCCGCCAAAGCCGTTCTGATGTGCACGCCGAAGCACATTACCTCGCGCATCGTCATGGGCCTCCCCTCCGAACAGAAAGCCGCCATGCGCCGTTACCGCTACGCGCCCTATCCCGTCGTCAACGTCATCTTCGACAAGCCCGTCTACAACCGCGGCTACGACAACTGGTGCCCCGGAAATTCCTTCACCGATTTCATCGTCGCCGACTGGACCATCCAGAAGAATCCCGGCTACCGGCAAAAGCACAACATCCTTACCTTTTACACGCCGCTCCGCGAACTCCAGCGTTCCACCCTGCTCGACGAGAAGGGCTGCAAGTCCCTCGCCGCGCGAGTCCTCGCTGATTTCCAAAAGCTGACGCCTGAACTCAATGTCGACCCCATAGAAGTGCGCATCTACCGCCGCGGCCATCCCATGTTCATGGCTGTGCCCGGCCAGTACACGAAGAATCGCCTTATCGCTTCCCATCCCATGGACCGCATCTTTTTCGGCAACGCCGATTCCGGCGGCCCTGAATCGACCACTAGTGAAGCAGTCCGCCTTTCGAAAGCCGGCGCGGAGTGGGCCGAACACCTTCTCGTCGGAAAGCCCGGCGCCCGCGCCTTGGCTGAAAAAGCGCTGGCGGCCGCCTCCGGCTGACGCAGAGCGCTGCCGCAATTTTTGGTTCATAATGCTGGCATAGCCGCCGCGCCCGATTGCAACATCGTCCGGAGGAACAATGGCCGATCGCCTGGAAGATTTTCAGAAATTTCGCGCCGACCTGAACGAGGAAATCCTCGGCTGCGGCCACCTCGGCATCAAGCGCTTCTTCGCTCTCGACCACCAGGCCTACGAACCCGGCTCGCTCGGAACCAAAACGAAAGAACTGCTTGGGCTGGTCGCCTCGGCGGTGCTGCGCTGCGATGACTGCATCACCTATCACCTGGTCCGCTGCGGCGAAGAGGGCTGGAAGCGCGAAGAGGTCATCGACGCGCTCAACGTGGCGCTGATTGTCGGCGGTTCGATCACCATTCCTCACGTGCGGCGTGCCTTTGCACGCATGCGCGAAATCGGCGGCCTGCAACCTTGAGAGATCAGCCTTGAAAGATCAAATGACGACCGCCGCGTCCCATCCCGCGCTTTCCCATCCGGAGGGTTTCGCCAAGCGGCTCCGTCATCTGACCGCAGAATATCTGTTCGCTCTGGTGTTGCTAATCTCAAGAATCTTTCAGTTCAGGCGGAATCCCCGCCCTCGCCTGTTCTTCCGCATTTTCTTGGGAGTCGCCGGCGCGGCGATGGTCGTCTTGCCGCTCGGCCTGGGGGCAGGATTCGTGCCGGCGATCGCCGGGCTGGTCATGTTCATCTGCGCCATTCTTTTGCCTCCCGCAAAACCCGGCGCCAACGCCAGCGACATAGCGCGCAAATTGGGAACTCTTGTTATCGTGAGCGGGGGACTTTATCAACGGGAAGGCGCGCCGTCTGTCTCCGTGCAACTCTTCGTCGGCTCAGAACACATTTCTGTGCTCGACCGGCGCCTCCAGCCGATCCTTGAAATCCCCGTCGGCAAAATCTCCGCCGCCGCCGCCGAACAATCCAAAGAATCCTGGAGCCTGCGAATCACCTGGGCCAATCACACCGCCGAATTCTCCTTCCGCGGCATCTTTGCCGGGCGGTTCGCGCGCGCCGCCGAGACGGCCATCCACAGCGTGATGCGCCCCGCTCTCCCCGTTCTTCCCCAACGCCGCGCCGCCGGCGCTTGATGCTTTTCTTGCAACTTTTGTCTTCCGATTTGTCCGCAAATTGCGCAATTTGTGTCAAAATATATGCATGGCAAGAGGCTGGGAATCCAAGGACGTCGAAGGGCAGGTCGAAGCGGCGGAAGCGCCAAAACAGAATCCGCATTCGGGACCAAAGACCCCGGAACAACTCATGCGCGAAGAACAACGCAAGAATCTGGAACTATCGCGCATCCACATCGTGAACGATCTCGCTACCGCCACTCACCCCAACCACCGCAAGTCGCTCGAAGCCGCCCTCGCCCACCTCGACAAAAAAATCGCCGACCTAAGCTAACTGGAATTTCCGATGCGGTCCTGCCTTTTTCATTCCGGCATGCCCCTGCTTAGGAAATCCGCTGATCTGCGGCCCGCAAATCAATCCGTAAACACTACCCCCACTGCAACGTGCCCTTTTTCCGCTCCCGCATCGATCCGCACCACGTAGCCGCGCAAGTTCATCGCTTGCACCCCATCCGCGCCCGGCGCCTCCATGGTAACTTGCAGTTCCGATTGCAGCCGCGGCATGTGCTTCAGCGAAATCAGTGCTCCCTGCAGCGAAATGTCCCGGACCATGGTCTCTTCCTCAAAGTCCTTCCCGCCTTCGGTTACGCCGCAAACTTTTGCGTGGAATTGCGCTTCGCGGCGCAGCGTCGTCCGCGTTCCCGGCATGTGTGCCTGCACGCGGTCTCCCGGCGCACCGAGCGTCACTACCATACCTTCGCTCGCCGCGTACACCGAATCGAACTCGTCCCTCGCCTGCCGCAGAATCGAATCCACCATGCGGTCGGTCGAATCGGGGTCGTGATGGAAAAGCACCAGTGTCTTGGCCTCCGCTTGCCGCGCCAATTTCGCTCCCTCCAGCCAAGACGAATGCCCCCAGCCCTTTCTCGTCGTCGCCAGTTGTTCGGGAGTAAACTGCGCGTCGTTAATGAAGATGTCCGCCCCGGCGGCCAGTTCGCACAGGCTCTCGTCCAATTTCGCGTCGCCCGGTTCGTTGTCCGTGGCATAAGCCATCGTGCCCGCCGGCGTCTCGATTCGAAATCCCAGGCAACCTTGTGGATGATTCAGCCAGCGCGCCGTGATTTTGTTCTCTCCAACCGTGAACGAATCGCCCCCCTCCACCTCCTTGAACTTCCGCTTCGCGTTCATTGCCGACATGTCCACGGGGAAATAGGGCAGTGCCATCTGCGCTTCAAAGACTTGCTTTAGGCTGTCGCGGCCCAGAAATTTTGAACGGAAGCTGTAGAAATGAAATTCGTTGTTCTCCACATACAGCGGCGAAAAAAATGGAATCCCCTGGATATGATCCCAATGATAGTGCGTAACCAGGATGTGGGTCTCCGGAACTTTACCGCCATTCGGCGCGGCCCAGCGGCTCCCCAGCATGCGTAGTCCCGTGCCGCAATCCAGGATGATTTGCGTGCCGTCCGGCGCGATCAACTCCAGGCAAGGCGTGTTTCCCCCGTAGCGCCACGTCGCCGGGTCAACCGTCGGCGTCGAACCGCGCACGCCCCAGAAACTCAATTTAGCGATGGGAACTGTCATTGGCTTTGAGCGCAAAACACCTGCGTGCAAGACTCTTGTGCGCAGGCTCGTCCCGCTTCAAAACGCGCGGAACGGTAAGCTCGTTTCATGGTCGCAGCCACGGGAAGGAGCGTCAATCAGTTCGCAGAGGCGAAGTGTCATACTGCCCAATAAGCAGGGGAAAGGGCTGCACCCCCACCGTCATGCAGGTAGAATAGGGCCAATGGCCGCCCATCCTCAGGATCAATGTCACGCCGGTCATTCGCATTCCCCCGGCCACACGGATGCTGGCCACAGCCGTGCCGGCCATGCTCACCCCACGCTGCGCCCCGCTATACTGGGCTGGGCCATGGCCGCCACGCTCGGTTTGGTAATAGCGGAGGTTTTTGGCGGCATTCTCGGCCGCAGCGTCGCCCTTCTAAACGACGCGGTTCACAATCTTTCCGACGTCCCCGCCCTCGGCATTTCCTATCTCGCTATGCGCTGGGCCGAACGGCCCGCCGACACCGAAAAAACCTACGGCTATCACCGCGCCGGCACGCTGGCTGCGTTCACCAACGCTTTTGTCCTCGTCCTTCTTTCGCTCTGGCTGGGATATGCGGCTTTCGAACGCTTCCGCTCTCCCGTGGCCGTCGTCGAGAGTTGGATGATTTGGACCTCCCTCGGCGCGCTCGCCGTGAATGGTGGCATCACCCTCGCCCTGGTCCGCGGACGCGGCGATCTCAATTTGCGCAGCATCCTCGTTCACAATTTCGGCGATGCGCTCTCCAATATCGGCATCATCGCAGGCGCGCTTATCATTCATGCCACCGGCGCGCGTTGGATCGATCCGCTGCTCGGCCTCGCCATCGGTTTGCTCGTGCTCGCGTCCAGCATCGCCATCCTGCGCGAATCCTCGCACATTCTTCTGGAAGGCCGCCCGCCTGACTTGCGCGTGGAAGATGTCGCCCGCGCCATTCTGACCGTCGCAGGCGTGCAGGAAGTGCACGACGTGCATCTCTGGTCCCTCGGCGGTGGCCACCATGCCCTCAGCCTCCACGCGCGCGTCCCGGATATGCACCTCGACGAGTGCGAGCGCCTGCTCGCTTCCATCAAGCAAGTTGCTTCAAAGGAATTTGGTGTGGATCACACCACCGTGCAGTTGGAGCGTGCCGGCCTGCCCGCAAAATCCGGCTACGTCATGCCCGAACCCGTGAAAAAATAACCTTCAGGCGGGCGATCGAAAATTCAATCCGCGTTGCTCGTTGAATTGCCGCGTGGCGTCCAGGTCCAGCGCATCCTGCGTAACGACGCGCCGCAAACCCTGGCTGGTGACGTAACGCAGCGTCCCTTTTTCCCAGGAGTAGGCCACCGCAAAAAACACCGTTCCATCGCGCTTCACAAATACATAAGGCTCGTTGTCGGCAGCGGCGCTGGCCGATTCCGCCGCTGGCGCCGTCTCGGGCTCCGGCGCTCTGTAACGCCGCCCTCGTTCTCGTTGTTCTGCATCCGTGACATCCGGCGGCGCGCTCTCCGCCACGGGACCTTCGTCTCCGCTCACAGGAGAACCAGCCACGGGAAATCCGCCGTCAAAAATGGGGAAGAAAAAGCCCCCGCCAGCCCCAAACCCCCGCGCGCCCAGTGTCCCCGATCCGCACGTTGCCGCCTGATGAACCGCATCGAATCCCAGTCCCGGCGCGGAGCTGCAACCCGGTCTAAAGCGATTATCTTCGTCCTCGAAGCGATCGAAGTGCCTTCGCGTGCCGTTTTGCGTGCGCGTGCTTCGTACTGTAGGCGCCGTTGTTCTCGGCCGCACCGTTCCGCTTCTCGCTCCCGTTCGCACCGCAGGCATTGCCCGCACGGCCCCTGCGCTCCGAGCCTGCATCACCACCCTCGGCCCAACCGCGGCAGCACGCGGTGCTGACGCCATCATTCCGCGCCCTTGCCCCTGCAACCCTGCTGGAAGAAAAACCACGAAACCTGCGAGGATCATCTGGCGGACCATAATCTTCACCTGAAGGCCCGGCCTGCCGGGTCTTTCACCGACTGCCCTTCCGCAATACCCACTCATTCATAAGGATGCGCCCAGCTCATCATAGGTTTCAATCCAATTTATTGGTTTCAATCCAATTTATTCGCCGCCGTTGAATCCGGCATTCGTCAATTTCGCTCCCCGCACTCTTCGCAGCCCGTCCCATTCATTCCCTTCTGCGCACTGCTCCCCATCCACTACCCACTACTCACTACCCACTTCTTAACTATTCCCTCCCACTGTGCTATAACCATCCAGCCGTGGAACGCGCCGCGAATGGGGAACTAGCACAGGTCCAGTCCGGGCCGCCACAGTCCGCAGCTCCATCCGCTGCGTCCTTGCAGGTTGGCCCGAGTCCTGAAGCTCCTGCCGAAGATCCCTCGCGGTTTTGTCCGGTTTGCTCGCAACGCTTGGAATCGCGGCGCTGCAAACTGATCTGTTCCCGGTGCGGCTATTACATGTCCTGCGCCGACTATTATTAGCCCCGCTGGCCATTTGACCGTCGCCCGGTCTTCGATTACGATTCATCACTCCGGGATCATCCATATTTTGATAAGCTGTACGGCTCCGGCCCGGGTTGCCGCCGGAACCGCTTTCCCATGAGGAGGAATATACCGTGGCTTTGAAGATGACCAACCGCGAAGTGGACGGCGTGTCCGTGGTGGCGCTGGACGGCCGCATCGTGCTCGGCGAAGAAAGCAATGCCCTGCGCGAAAAAGTAAAAAGCTTGATCGCCGATGGTAAAAAGAAAATTGTCCTCAATATGGACAACGTCACTTTTATCGACAGCGCTGGGCTGGGCACCCTTGTTGCCGCCCATCACAGCGTGAAAATGCAGGGCGCCTCCCTGCGCCTCTGCCACCTCGGCAGCAAGTTCCAGGAAGTCCTCCAGATCACCAAGCTGCTGACCGTCTTCGATGTCTACAAGACCGAAGCCGAAGCCGTCTCCAGCTTCTCGAAGTAGTCTCCTTTTATCAAAAGCCTTTAACCCCAAGGGCGCCCGCCGCCGCGGGTGCCCTCTTTTGATTTTTCCTCGCTCGTGTCATTCCCCATGAAGTCGAAACCCAAACTTGTCGCCAAATCCTTCAAAGCCACCCTCGAGCGCATACCCTCGAGACTCGGCTGGGCACATGCTAACTTCTCAATACTTGTCGATTGTGCAGGAGGTCCGCGCGCGTTTGCAGAAGCTCACTATCCATAGCCCAGTGGATGTTGACCATCCGAGCATCAAGCAAGTTTCTCTGATACTCCATTGACGAGCGATTGCAGAAGCGTTGCTACGTCTGGATATTGGGCAATCCCAGCACTTTGGCCGGCCCATAAGGCTAGGAATTCGCTCCGTCCGGTCTGCTCCGCTGGCATGGCGAGGTTCCGCATGAGGGCCCGTTGCAGCGGGTATGGAAGAACGGCGACGCCGGGCCGGTTCATCTCTTCCAGAAGTTGATTGTGGATGCCGCGTGCCAGGCGTCCGGTGAACCCACGTGTAAGCGAAGTTCGGCTCGCCTTTCCGCTCAGGATCGCCT
>Ga0210408_10003443_pt1 | contig 14643 bp, 10 predicted proteins | sample IncBWH4MmetaG_FD_155471 | JGI IMG/M metagenome (GOLD analysis project Ga0210408, IMG submission 155471) | Forest soil microbial communities from Barre Woods Harvard Forest LTER site, Petersham, Massachusetts, United States - Inc-BW-H-4-M | ecosystem: Environmental > Terrestrial > Soil >...
GCTTAACAGCGCGGCTCTCTGAACCCTCGGCCCACAGGAGAGATATCGAACTTATGACCATGAACGACTCCAACCAACCGCCGCAGCGAATGCTCAAATGACCGGACGCTGGTTGTGGCTCTGCTGAAATCAACCGTCGTTGCACTCAATCAACCTGTGTGAGAATTCTGGGCTAGGCAGGGGCTAGGCAGCTCCTGACGGCTCTTCGAACGTCGGCTCCCTGTGCCGGATCACCCAAGCCTCAGCCCCGTCGCTTGCTCGAGCTCGGCGATCGCCTGTGGTGCGCTGACGACCTTGATCGTGGTCATGCCCATTTCGCGCGCCGGTTTCAGGTTGACGCCGATGTCGTCGAGATAGACGCAATTCGTTGGGTCGACGCTGAGCGCCTCGACCATCATCCGATAGATGCGTGGATCGGGTTTGCGCAGCCCGATCTTCGCAGACTCGATGACGTGATCGAACAGCGCCATCACCTCGGCGACGTAGAGCGAGCGCCCGCCCTGGCTGCCGATGGCGTTGGCCGGCAGGTTGTTGGTGATGCAGCCGGTCTTGAAGTTTTGGCCGATCCGCTTCAATGCCCCGACCATTTCAGGACGCAGATCGCCGACGAGCAACGGCAGCACCTCCCGCCCCCTGACCTCGGCGCCGCCGAGCGCGAGCGACTCCTCGGCGAACAGCCGATCGAAGGTCTCGACATCGATCTCCGCGCGCTCGAATCTGGCCCAGGCGTTCTCCAGATGATTGGCGGCGTTGGTGCGGCGGATGATGTCGACGGGGAAGCCGCGCTCACGCTCGAAGCGCGCGAACGCCTCGAACGGCGAGGTGGTCAGCACGCCGCCGAAATCCCAGATCACCGCCTCGATCATCGCTGCTCCGCCATCTAGAGCCTCCGTTCCGATTGAAGCGGAACGGAGGCTCTAGATTCCTGTTTTGACGCGTTTTCTTCACGCGAACCGGTACTCACTTCGCTTGAAAACGCTCTGGCCGCTTTGACGACGACCGCTAACATGGCGTGCCGGCCCCCGCCAGTGCTTGGCGATCCCGCCACGAGCCGCTATTGCTGCAACGATGAAGCCATTGCTCCGAATTGTCGCGGCCCTGTTGCTGGCGGCGACACCTGCGCATGCGATCGTCGGCGGCGCGGCGCCGTCCACCGACGCCATCGCCCGCTCCGTGATCAGCATCGTCGGCTCGCGCGGTAATTTCTGCAGCGGGGCGCTGATTGCGCCAAGGCTCGTGCTGACGGCCGCGCATTGCGTGCAGCCCGGCGCGGAATACCGCATTGTGGAATATGATGCCGGCCGCAAGCCGGAGCTGAAGGCGGTCCGGCGCGTCGCGGTTCATCCCGGCTTCGACATGCAAACCATGCTGGGCCATCGCGCGACCGCCGATGTGGCGCTGCTGGAACTCGAAGCCACGCCGCGCGAGACGGCGGCCGCGCTCTCCGTTCCGCAGACGCCGATCGTGCCGGGCGGAAAATTTGCCATCGCCGGCGTCGGCGTCACCGTGCGCGGCGACGGCAAGAGCAGCGGCCTCGTCCGCAGCGCGGCCCTGATCGCCACCGGCAGGCCGGGAAGCCTGCAGATCCGCCTGGTCGATCCGGTCGGGCAGGGCAATCAGGCGGGACTCGGCGCCTGCACCGGCGATTCCGGCGGTCCGGTGTTCGAGGATCAGTCGAGCGGGCCGGTCATCATCGGCGTCATCAGCTGGTCCACGGGGCCGAACGGCAGCGCCGGTTGCGGTGGGCTGACCGGCGTGACGCCGCTCACGCTCTATCGCGACTGGATCCTGCAGACCGCGCGGAGCCTCGGTTTCGCCCTGTGAAATCAAACGCTGTTTGGTTTCTTGCCTTGCGCGAACATGGGTTGACCATGGCCAGCAAATAAGGCCAGCCTCCACGAAGTTGATTTTTGAGCACGATCTTTTTCGGAAAGTCGCTTCGCGCTCGTCCGGATCATGCTCCAGGGAAACGCCAGAAGACGATGAACATCGAAACAGCTCGCTCGATCGATGCGTCCGTCACGCAAGCATCGGAACATTTTGACGTGCTGATCGTCGGCGCCGGAATCTCCGGCATCGGCAGCGCCTATCATCTGACCAAAGACCTTCCGGACCGGAGCTTCGTGATCCTGGAGAGCCAGGAAAGTTTTGGCGGCACCTGGTCGACGCACCGCTATCCCGGCATCCGCTCCGACAGCGACCTGCATACTTTCGGCTACAGCTTCAAGCCATGGGTCGGACCGCCGATCGCGACGGCTGCGGAAATTCTCGCCTATATGGGCGAGGTCATCGCCGAGAACGATCTCGCCAGGCACATCCGCTACGAGCACCGGATCGAGAGTGCGAGCTGGTCGAGCGGGACGAAGCGATGGACCATCGAAGCGGTCAAGGCCGGCAGCGGCGAGCGCAAGAGTTTCACCGCGAACTTCCTCTGGATGTGCCAGGGCTACTACCGTCATTCCCAGGGCTTTACGCCGGAATGGCCCGACATGCACACGTTCGCTGGCCGCATCGTGCATCCCCAACTCTGGCCCGACGATCTCGCGCTGAACGACAAGCGCGTCGTCGTGATCGGCTCGGGCGCGACCGCAGCGACGCTGATCCCGTCGATCGCCGACCAATGCGCCCATGTCACGATGCTGCAGCGCTCGCCGACCTTTTTCCGGCTCGGCCGCAATGCGATCGAGCTCGCCGAGCAGCTGCGGCAGCTCCAGGTCAAGGAGGAGTGGATCCACGAGATCGTCCGGCGCAAGATCCTGTTCGAGCAGGATGCGTTCACGCGCCGCTGCGTCGCCGAGCCTGAGCAGGTGACAAAGGAGTTGATCGGCCAGATCACCGCCGTGCTCGGTCCCGACTACGACGTCGCAACGCATTTCACGCCGAAATATCGGCCGTGGCGCCAGCGCATCGCCTTCGTGCCTGACGCCGACCTGTTCCTTGGGATCAAGAGTGGCAAGGCCTCCGTCGTCACCGACGAGATCGACCGCTTCACGGAAAAGGGCATTCTGCTGAGGTCCGGCAAGGAACTCGAGGCCGACATCATCGTCACCGCGACCGGCTTCAATCTCTGTGTGCTCGGCGACATCGCGTTCAGTATCGACGGCAATCCGCTCGACTTCGCCGACACCGTGACCTATCGCGGCATGATGTTCACCGGCGTGCCGAACATGGCCTGGGTGTTCGGCTATTTCCGTGCCAGCTGGACCTTGCGCACCGACCTGGTCGCCGAGTTCGTCTGCCGCCTGCTCAAGCATATGAAGGAAACCGGCGTGCAAAAGGTCGAGGTGGCGCTGCGCCCCGAGGATCATAACATGCCGCTGTTGTCCTGGATCGATCCGGAGAATTTCAATCCGGGCTATATGATGCGCAACATGCACCTGCTGCCGAAGCGCGGCGACAAGCCGGAATGGCAGCACAACCAGGACTATTGGGCGGAGAAGGATCAGTTCCCCGCGATCGACCTCGACGACAAGGCGTTCGTGTACGGGTGATGTTCATCGAGGTGCGTTGATCTGGCAGCGCGTACAGTGCGCGCGGCACCCCCACCCCCACCCCCGACCCCCCGCAAGGGGGAGGGGAGCGGAGAGACGTCAGCTCTCGGCTAGACAGGTTACGGCCGCTTCGGCTGGGCTTGCTGCGCCGGTGCTGGCCTTCGCGGCGACGTGGCGAGCCGGGCATTCGCGGCCTGGGCCTGCGGGTCGATCTTGAAGTCCATCTTGATGGCCGCGTCGCTGATATCGTGCAGCGTCTGCCGGCCGTCTTCCATCAGCTTCGCGGATTTCAGCTTGAACGTGTCGGCCATCTCGCGCAGCGAGCGCAGTTTTTCGAACAGCTCGTCGGCCCTGCCATCCGCGAAGCCCGGCACCACGCCCTCGATCTTGGCGATCACGGTATCGAAGCCGGCAAAGGCGTTGTCCGCCTTGTCCATGATCGTGTCGATCGCATCGCCCTTGCTCCGCAGCGACGCCGTGGCGCTCTCGAACGATAGCAGCCCGTCCTTGATCGCGGACTCGTTGGCGGCGATGACCTTGTCGACATCATGCAGGGTTTCCGTCATCGACTCCTGATCATGCAGGTCGGCGATCAGGACCGGAATACCGTCCTGATCGAGCGGCACCGGAGGCGCGGCCGGCGCGCCGCCGACCAGCGAGACGGCGGCAATCCCCGTCAGTCCCTGGAACTCGATGCCGGCAACCGTGTCCTTGCGGATCGGCGCGCTGGTGTCGAGCATCGCCAGCACGACGATCCTGCGCGGATTCTCCAGCTTGATCGACACGATCTCACCGGCCTGGATGCCGTCGAAATTGACCGGGCCGCCGCGGCGCAGGCCGGCGGCCGAGCCGCCGTCGAAGACGATGCGGATCGGGCCCTTGCTCTGCGCGCTGCGCAGCTTCTGCACCGTGAGCAGGCCCGCGAATCCGGCGGCAATCGCCGCCAGCGTCACGGTTCCGATCATCAGGTTGCTCGCGCGCATCGATGCTTCCGTGGCCGCCACGCGGCCTCTGCTAAAGCCGCATCTTACGGGCAAAGCGGAGTTGGCGAAAGATCAATGCGTTGCGGCATCCTCCGCGCTTTTTTGGGCCGCGGCGTTGTTCAGCACGATCAGCGCGTCGACCGCGACCCCGGTCCTGGCATTGATCAGGAACGGGTTGACGTCAATGGAGGCGATGCGGGAGCCGGCGTCGGCGATCAGATTGGACAGGCCGACCAGCGCCTTCACGACGGAGGCTTCGTGCAACGGCCCCTTGCCGCGATAACCGGCGATCTTGACGCCGGCCTTGGTCCGCGCGATCAGGGCCCTGGCTTCGGCCTCGTCGAGCGGCGCGCCTGACAGCGCGACGTCTTTCATGAGCTCGATGTCGATGCCGCCGGTGCCGAACAGCACCACCGGTCCCATCTCGGCATCGAGTGAGGCCCCGACCACGAGCTCGAGGTCCGCCTTGACCTGCTGCGCGATCAAAATGCCCTCGAGTCTTGGCTTGCCCTTGAGCTTCTTCACCCGCGCCATGATCGCCTCATATGCCTTCTTCACCTCGGCCGGGCTGTTGATGTCGAGCACCACGCCGCCGATATCGGATTTATGCAGGATGTCGGGGCTGACCACCTTGGCCACCACGGGAAAGCCGATGCTCTTGGCGATCTTGATCGCCTCAGCGGCCGACTGCGCGATCGCCTCCTTCGAGATCGGGATGCCGTAGGCCTTCAGGAGCTTCTTCGAGGCGACCTCGTCGAGTGCCGCGCCCTGCGCAGCTTTCAACGTCTTCTCCAGCAACGCGCGTGCCGGCGCCTTGGAGCTGGAGACCACGTCCGGCACTTCCTTCGGCAGCGACGCGTAGTTGATCAGCGACTTGATCGCAGTGACCGCGCGGTCCATGCCCTGCATGACCGTGAGATGGGCGAGCTGCCTGCGCAGGCCCTTGGTGAACTCGGTGAAACCGATCGACATCGCGCTGATATAGATCACGGGCTTGGCGGCCCGGCCCGCGATCTCGTTGACGATCCGCAGGTTGCGCTCGCGCAGCTCGTGCGGCGCTTTCGGCAACTCCGCATCGATGATGACGATGTCGGTGTCGGGATCGTCGATCATGAGCTTGATCGACTGCAGATAGACCGACGGATCGACCACGGCGGCAAATCCGGCGTCGAGCGGGTTGCCGACGATCGAGCCCGGGCCAAGCATGTTTGCGAGCTTCGCGCTCGCCGCCTGGCCGAGCGGCGCGAAATTCAATCCGGCCGAATGGAACGCGTCGATCAGGAGCCCGCGCTTTCCGCCCGAGAGCGTCACCGCGGCGAGCCGGTCGCCTCTCGGCAAACTCGCATGCACGAAGCACTCGGTGGTCTCGATCAGTTCATCCATGTTGCGTGCACGAATGACGCCCTCGCGGGTCGAGATCGCGTCAAAGGTCTCGATCGAACCTGCGAGCGCGCCGGTATGTGCCATGGCGGCGGCGCGGCCGCCCTCGGAGGCGCCGAGTTTCAGCGCGATGACAGGCTTGCCGGCGGCACGTGCGGCCTTGCAGGCATCGCGAAAGCTTCTGGTGTCGCGGACCCCTTCGAGATACACGACGATGACGCGGACCTGTGGATCGGCCGCGTAATAGGCGATCAGGTCAGGGGTCTCCAGCCCGGCTTCGTTGCCGGTCGTGACCATGTAGCCGATGCCGACGCCGCGATCCTCCAGCGTCTGGCGGATCGCCATCACGATCGCGCCGGACTGGCCGGCGATCGCCACCGGGCCCGGCTCCATGGTGACAATGCGGTCGTCGATATTGGTGAACAGTCTTTCGCCCGCGCTCAGGTTTCCGAGGCAGTTTGGTCCGGTCACCGCCAGCCCGGTCTCACGGACCGCCTGCTGCAGCTCTGCTGCGAGACGCTGGCTGTCCGCGTCCTGCAACTCGTCAAAGCCCGAGGTGACGATGGTCGCCGACCGCGCGCCGGCCGCGGCGGCGTCGCGGATCACCTGCACGGCGAAACGGGCCGGCACCAGCACCAGCACATGGTCGGGCGCGTCAGGCAGGCTCGAAAAATCCTTGTAGCAGGTTACGCCCCAGATCGTCTCCCGCCTGGCGTTGATCGGATAGAGCCCACCCTCATAACCGTATCTGATCAGGTTGTTCCAGATCCGCTCTGCATAGTTGCCCGGCTTGTCGGTCGCGCCGACCACGACGATGTTGCGCGGATGCAGCATGGCATGAACGCGCTTGACGATCTCGCTCGCGTCCGGCGGCGGCGCCCATGTGTGCCGACGTCGAGACGCAGTCGTGAGCGGAGCTTCCATCGGCGTGACCTTCTCTTTTGTTGTTCTGGCGTCGTTGTTTTGGCGTTTTCTCACCCGCCCGCGGTAAAAGGATCGCTCCGCCGCGCGGCTGTTCCTTCTTATGGACACTTGGAGGCAGCTGCAACTCACGTCCTGATCGCGCATTTTCCGCAGCGCGACAATTGATGGCGATGATTTGGCTACCAGGCCGGACGCGGTCGCTGCGGGGAGGCGATGCCGGCGAGCAGCACGGCCAGAATGCCGGTCAGGAAAATGCCGTCGAATGTTCCCGCGCCGCCGATCGAGGCGACCGGCGCGCCGAGGCCGGCGATCTTGTCGAGATTGAGCAGGTCCGCGCCGATCAACGTGCCCATCGAGCCGCCGATATAGGCGAGCGGCGCGGCATATTCGCGCGACAGCAGGAACGCCAGGATGGCCGTGATGATGACGGGCACGAACACCGGGACGGCGATGCCGACGCCATGCACCGGCGTCGCCATCGAATGGATGACGATCGCGATCACGGCAACCGCGATCGCGGCCTTGAGCCAGAGCTGGTAGCGCAGCACGAGATAGGTCGACATCAAGGTCGGGATCACCGCGCCGCCGACATTGACGGCCAAGACCGTGCCCGGCCATTGCGTCACCAGCGGCACCACATAGCGCATGCCGAAGAAATCGACGACCTCACCGGACCTGACGCTGTGTCCCGGAATGACGGAGATCGGGATGTTGAAATAGCTGCCGATCAGCGAGCCGAACAGCACGAGCAGGGCCGCGCCGGGCCCGATGCCAAGCCGCATATAGGCGTAGCGCAGGACGCGCAACTGGATCAGGATGATCAGCCCGATGAAGATGATGACCAGGATGGAAAACAGTCCGGGCGTCAGCGGCAGATAGTGAACCTGGGAATCCATCATGGCGCGGTCTCTCGGCCTCGGTGCTCTTTTCGCAAATATATGTGACAGGCACGAAGGTTTCAAAAGCCGGCGTCGAAAAACCCGGGTTCAATCGGCTCCGAGCATGGTCGCATGGACGAGATAGCGTTCCGGCCCCGGCGTGACCGCATCGAACGGCCAGCAGGTCGACAGCACCAGCTCATGACCGCGCGATCCGGGATCGATCCCAGTGGCATCGAAACGCACCACCGACGTTCCGTCCGTGCGATAGCGGAAGGTCCTGCCGTCACCGCGCGTGACGTCGATCTCGTCGCCGATCGCGACGTCCTTCAGGAAGCGGAAATGCGTGTCGCGGTGCGCGGCATAGACGGCGACGCCGCGCTCGCCGGCGTCGGCGGTCTGCTCGACATGACCCGGGCCGAAGGCGAGCGCCTGCCCGCTGCTGCCGGCGAGCACGATCGCGCTGACATCGAGCCGCTTGATCTCGATGCGCGCCACCGGCCAGGTGTCGGCCCACGACCATGGTTTTGTCGCATGCCCGGTCGCCAGCGTCTCGGTGAAGGCGCGCTCCAGCAGAACCTGAGCGAGCAGCGCCTTGGCGTGGATATAGGCGCCGTGTCCGAACAGGATGAGGCCGGCGACGGCGAGAAGGGCAGGGGCGATGCGGTTCATGGCGAGCGCTCATCGTTGTTGTCATTCCGGGGCAATGCCAACGCGGCTGCGCGAAGCGCGGCTCGATGGCATCGAACCCGGAATCTCGAGATTCTCGAGGTGCGCAAATTGCGCACCATAGTTCGCCCTGCGGGCGCCCCGGAATGACGGTGGTGGATTGCGCGCGGCGTTCGGGGCCACGCCGCGCGCGCAAGTTGCGGAGGACAGGGGGGCGCCTCCTCCGCACGCTGGCCTCAGAGCGAGAGCCTCCGGCGCCGGTTGGTCATGATGAGGAGCAGGCTGAGCGCGAGCAGGATCGAGCCTGCGATCATGCTGAGCTCCGCATCGGTTGCCGTCTTTGGCAGCGTGATCGTGTCGGTGGCTGCGACCGGCGCGGGCTGCGGGCGCTTCAGCGTCGCGAGCTGCACAGAGCCACCTTGCGTGTCGGCGCGCCGCTCCGTCGGCTGCGCGGGACGATGCGGACGCTCGCCAAAGACCTTTTCGAAGTCCCAGCCGGCCGGAAGGTTGATCGGCAGCTCGGCAAGTTTGAGCGGTTCGCCGGCCGGCCGGCTCGGTGTCCTGTCGACCGCGACGAGGCTGGTCAGGCGGGTCACAAGCTGATGTTCGAGGGCGAGCGCCAAAATCGTCTTGTCGGCCTCGTCCGGCGTGGCCTGGCGCATGGTGCGCGCGACCTCGGCATCGCTGATCTTGCGCCGCGCCCACAGTTTTGACAGGCCCTTGCCTTCGGCCGCCTGCGCCAGCGGAAGGCGGACGAGCCAGGGCCGGTCGCCGAGATGTCCCTTGATCTCCACCGTGCCTTCGGCGCGATCGAGTTTCGCGGAGAGCACCAGGGGTTCGTCGCGATAGAGGTCGGGCAGAACAGCAGGCGTCATGTCGGCCGCGCCGTTCGAGAATGTTACGGAGAGGCCGGTGACCGCCGGATTCTCCAGCTTGGCGACCAGGCCGCGCATGCGCTCCTCGACCTGGTCGACCGAGCCGATATGGGTGAAGGCGCCGCGGCCGAGCTCGGCGGCGCGCGTCATCAGATAGGTGTTCGGCGCCGAACCGATCCCGACCATGAACACCCGGGAGCGGCCGCGCATCGCCGTGATGGTCTCGAACAATTGCTGCTCGTTGCCGATGGCGCCATCGGTCAAAAACACCACCTGGCGCACGTGATCCGCCGCGTCATCAGCCGTATCGGTCAGCGCGGCGCGCATGGCCGGCACCATTTCGGTGCCGCCGCGCGCTTCCAGGGCGCTGACGAAGGCGGTGGCGCGATCAAGATGCGCGCGATCCGCTGCCACCGGCGCCGGGAACAGCACGTCCATGGTGTCATCGAAACGGATCACGTTGAAGCGGTCGGCCGGCTGCAGGCGGCTGAGCGCGTAAGTTAGGCTCGCCTTGGCCTGCTGGATCGAGGTGCCGCCCATCGAGCCGGAATTGTCGATCACAAAAATCACCTCGCGGGCGAGCCGCTTCTGTTCGGCTTGTTCGACCGACGGCGGCGTGACGAAAGCGAGCAGATAATCGGCATCGCCGACATGCTCGCGGAACAGTCCGACCGATGGCGCGCTGGCGGCAGCCGGCTTCCAGGTCAGCTCGAAGTCGCGATCGGCGGCGACCGGCCCATCGGCGAGCGTGATCTCGCGCGACGTCGCATCAACGCTATCGATCTTGACCGCGTGGTGATGGCTCTTGACCTCGCCAAGCGGAAAGCCGGCCTCGAGGTGCACGGTAATCTTCGTCGGATTGACGGGCAGGTTCTGCGCGGGATCGAGCACCGGCGGCGAGATGCGGTCGCGGTCCGGGACGGGATCGCTGCTCGTCGCGCCCCAGCCATTGCCGCCCGGCTTGAAATCGACGCTCTGCACCACTGGAAGTGGATTGTAGCGCGGTCCGACCACCATGGGCACGCGCAGCGAAAACTCGTTGCCGCTCTGCGCCACGGGTTCCTGATATTCGATCTGCACCAGGACGATCTCGCCGGGCGCGATGTTGGCGAGCGAATTGGTGAAGATGTTCGGACGCTCCTGCTCGGTCAGCGCGGCCTTCTGCCCGTTCGACTTGGCCTGCTCGTAGATGATGCGCGCCTGCTTCCGTTCCTTGATGTCGCCGACGATGACGCGGTCGCCGACCACCATCTTCAGCGTGTCGACCGCGCCGCCCGACGGCAGCGGGTAGACGTAAGTCGCCTCCATCCAGTCCTGCGTCGGGTTGCGGAAGATCTGGGTGATGCGGGCGCGCAGCGTCGGACCGGAGACCGTGAGGTCGACATCGATGCCGAGCCTGGTCGCGTCGACATAGCCGTCGTCGGTCTTGAGCAGCAGCGACCCGCTCCGCGCATCGCCGGGTCTGGTCAGGTGCTGCGGGCTCTCCGCCGACCATGCCGGATCAAAACTCAGGAACAGCGCCGTGAAGCCGACCAGCATCACGGCAAGGCCCTGGACCAGGAGAAACAGCAGCACGTTCAGCAATGCCGACAGAACCGGATGCCGATCGGTCTCGGTCGCGTCAAGGGGTGTCATCGTCGTCGCTCCCACGGGGTTTCGCTACATCCGAAGATCGCGCGGGGGGCGGTGCGCCGCGAGCGGAACGATCGGCAATGTTTTGCCGCGTCCCGTTCGGCGCCGTCGCCGTGGATACGGATTTGTGCGGTTTTGTGCCGGCTTGTCCGGTCTGCTAGAGTGCGGGCCGTCGAGTGGGGGTCCTGATGTCAGCGCCGGACAAGCAGCTTTCCGCCGAGCAGAGCGCCCAGGTGGCGGAGATGATCCGCGAGGAGATCGCGCGCCGCCGCATCTCCCGCCAGACGCTGGCGGAGCAGGCCAAGCTCAGCCTGTCGACCCTCGAGAAGGTGCTGGGCGGACGGCGGCCGTTCACGCTGGCAACAATGGTGAGGCTGGAGCAGGCGCTCGGCGTGTCCCTGCGCAAGACGACGCCCAGCGCTGCGCCTGCCGCGATTGCCAACGGCGACGTCGCGCCCGACAGCCTCGGGGCCTATTCGCGCCGCGCGGTGGCGTGGCTGGACGGCACGACCTATGTGACGCTGCGGCCGTCCTTCGGCGAAAAGGACGCGATCTTTGCCTACTACACCAGGTTTGCCTGGGATGACGCCACATCGTCGCTGTTGTTTCACGAGGGCGAACGTCTCGACGCCATCTATAGCCAATGGGGCGAAGTGGCGGTGCCGAACCAGTCGGGCTTCATCTATTTCGTCACCAACCGGCATGGCCAGCACCGGCTCATCACGGTGTCGCGGCCGACGCGGCTCGGCGAGATGTACGGCATCATCTTGACGCTGCTGGCCGGGCGCGGCTCGAATCTGACGCCGATCGCGTCGCCGATCGCGCTGGTGCCGCTTGCGAATGTCCCTGATGCGACGGTGGGGCGGATTTCGCTCGGCGCCGCCAACTATGCCGTCTATCGCGAGCACATGCGGCGGACGACGGAGGAACAGTTTGCAGTGCTCGTGCCGGGGTAGCGCTTCTGCCTCTCCCCGCTTGCGGCGGGACAATCGCATTTGAGGTCGGGGTGGTTCGCACCGACGTGTCCGCATCGTCATAACCGGGCTTGTCCCGGCCATCCACGTCTTCGCATGCGGTGACAAAGTCAGACGTGGATGGCCGGCACCCGGCTACGCCAAAAGTTTCGCCGGGTTCGGTTCTGCGTCCGGCGAAGCTTTAGCGAAGCCGGGCACAAGGCCGGGCATGGCGAGTGCGTGGGAGCAGCCGAATTCACAGGTCGCACCGGACCGGCTGCGCTGGTCGGGATGCGGCTCAGCCGCCCGTCTCGGCGCTGATGATGTCGCCGAACAGCTGCCACTTGCCGCCTTTGAACTGCATCATCTTGAGCTGTTCGAGCGGCGCAAAGTCGGTCGGGCTGGTGTTGATCTTCACGCCGGGGATCAGGGTATCCGGCGCAAACTCCTTCAGGCTCGCGGCCTGCTTCATCACGTTCGCGCGCGTGAGATCGTCGCCGCACTGCTTCAGCACCTGCACCATGGTCTGCGCGGCGGCATAGCCGTAGGATAAATTGAGGTCGGAGATGTTGGCGCCGGGCATGTATTTTTCGAGGAAGGCGATCAGCTTCTTCATGCCATTGTCGTCCTTCCACTGCGGATCGGAGGCGTCCTTCATATACTGGGCCGACAGCACGCCCTCGGACGCCTCGAGGCCGGCCGGCTTCATGACAGCCCCGATCGAGACCGACACGTCGGTCAGAATGTGCATCGGCTTCCATTCGAGCTCGGCCGCCTTCTTGATCGCTTGTGCCGCGAATTTCGGCGTCGTGATGTCGACCAGCACGTCGGCGCCGGTGCCCTTCAGCTTGACGATGTGGGAATCGATCGAGGGCTCGGTCGTCTCATAGCTCTCCTCGGCGATGATCATGCTTTTGGCCTTGTCGCCGAACACGTCCTTCAGCCCGGCGAGATAGTCCTTGCCGAAATCATCGTTCTGATAAAACACCGCGACCTTGGCGTCGGGCTTCTCTTTCAGGATGTATTTCGCAAAGATCCGCGCCTCGACGCGGTAGCTCGGCTGAAAGCCCATGGTCCAGGGAAAATCCTTCGGGTCGTTCCATTTGCTGGCGCCGGTGGCGACGAAGAGCTGCGGCACCTTCTTTGCATTCTGATATTTTTGCACCGCGGTCTGGGTCAGCGTGCCCAGCGCGTTGAAGACCAGAAGAACCTCGTCGCTCTCGATCAGCTTGCGGACCTGCTCCACCGTCTTGGGCGGGCTGTAGCTGTCGTCATAGGAGATGAAGTTGATCTTGCGGCCGTTCACCCCGCCCTGGTCGTTGATCATCTTGAAATAGGCTTCTTCGGTCTTGCCGATGACGCCGTAGGCGGAGGCCGGACCCGAATAGGCCTCGACATTGCCGATCTTGATCTCGGTGTCGGACGCGCCGGTGTCGTAGCTCTTCTGCGCGAACGCGCTTTGGGTGGCGAACAGCGAAAAAGCCGTTGCAGCAGCAAGCAGGCAGAGTTTCTTGTCGTTCATCGAGGACAGTCCTTGGTTTCTTCGTGGTTGTTTTGTGCATGTGCGATAAGGCGCAGGTTGGGCAGCGCGCAAGGACTGTCTTGCGTCGAGTTGCTGGAAGGCACTTAATCCGCTTCGCGGAATTCTGGATTCGGAACGCCAGCGACTGGACGCAAGTTGGATGCCCGTGTTCCGGCCAATTTGGCCGTCGTGACGACAGGTCCATGATAGGCACATGACAAGCCCGTTCTATACCGCCGAGCACGAGGCCTATCGCGACGCGCTCCGCCGCTTCGTCGCGCGCGAGATCGAGCCTCATGCGAGTGAATGGGACGAGGCCGGCGAGTTTCCGCGCGAGCTCTATGCCAGGGCCGCCGGCATCGGGCTCCTGGCGCTTGGCTTTCCGGAAGAGTTTGGCGGCGTTGCGGTCGATCAGTTCATGAAGATCGTGGTGTCGCAGGAACTGGCGCGCCCCGGCGCCGGCGGGATAGCCGCGAGCCTGATGAGCCATACGATCGGCGCGCCGCCGATCGCCCGTGCGGCACGGCCTGAGGTCCGCGCGCGCGTGCTGCCCGAGGTCCTGTCGGGCCAGAAGATCTCCGCGCTTGCGATCACCGAGCCCGGCGGCGGATCCGATGTCGCGAACCTGCGCACCAGGGCGCGCCGCGAGGGCGATCATTATGTCGTGAACGGTGAAAAGACCTTCATCACGTCAGGGATGCGCGCCGATTATCTGACGGTCGCGTGCCGCACCGGCGCAGAGGGCGGCTCCGGCGTCAGCCTGTTGCTGGTCGAAGGCGACACGCCCGGCCTTTTGCGCACGAAACTGAAGAAGATGGGCTGGTGGGCGTCCGACACCGCGACCCTGCATTTCGATAATTGCCGCGTGCCGGCCGAGAACCTGATCGGCGAGGAGGGCCAGGGGTTCAAGCTGATCATGCACAATTTCAACAGCGAGCGGATGGGCATGGCGGCGAGCTGCACGGCCTATGCCCGCGTCTGCCTCGAGGAGGCGATCGCCTACGCCAAGCAGCGCACCACCTTTGGCAAGCCGATCGCACAGCATCAGGTGATCCGCCACAAGCTCGTTGACATGGCGCAGCGCGTTGCCGCGTCGCAGGCCATGCTGGAAATGCTGGCGTGGCGGCTCACCCAGGGCGAGAGTCCGGTTGCCGAGATCTGCATGATGAAGAACCAGGCGACCCAGACCATGGCCTTCTGCGCCTCGGAAGCGGTGCAGATTTTTGGCGGCGCCGGCTACATGCGCGGCGTCAAGGTCGAGCGCATCTATCGTGAGGTCAAGGTCAACGCGATCGGCGGCGGCACCGAGGAGATCATGAAGGATCTGGCGAGCCGG
>Ga0210408_10003445_pt1 | contig 14631 bp, 11 predicted proteins | sample IncBWH4MmetaG_FD_155471 | JGI IMG/M metagenome (GOLD analysis project Ga0210408, IMG submission 155471) | Forest soil microbial communities from Barre Woods Harvard Forest LTER site, Petersham, Massachusetts, United States - Inc-BW-H-4-M | ecosystem: Environmental > Terrestrial > Soil >...
CGATTCGCAGAGGTCAAAAAGCCGCAATCACTGTTTTCTCCGGGTATGAACGACAAAGCTTCCTTGCTTCCCTTGTCGTGATTCGATTTCTTTCCCGGCCACGTCAGACCTACTCCCGATGACATTTCCTCTGCAATCTTCTCCTGCTCGCTGATCCAATCGAGGATAGCGTCCGGATCCAATCTCGTTGTCAACCGCGGCTTCGAGAGGAACGTGGAAAGCCAGACTCCCGCTGAAGCCAGATAGGCAGAAAGCGGAGCATAGGCCACAACTTCCCGGAGCAGTGGACCCCGGTGAAAAAAATAAGCGATATAGGCCAGCACCTGCACAATGGCAGAGGTGCCAAAGCCCAACATAATCCCAAGGTGATACCGGGTGAGTTTCCGGATGTACCGAAACGCCAGGGCAAGCAGGCAGACTTCCACCACGTATACTCCCGCCATGAATGTGCGAAAGGCAGCATTGATGGCTGGCAACGTTCCAATCCCATCCGGGCGGTGGAAACCCCACAGGATGGATGCCCCGGCGATTGTCAGAATTAGAGCCCACACGTAGAAGCGCCGAAGTCCTTGTTTCAGGTTCCACACCATTCCAAAAACTTCCTGCATGACCAACAGAGCAACGACTCCGTAAATCACCTCGGTGATCCAATAGACCCAATACAAGACGGGGCGGTTATGAAGGAAAGCGATCTGCAAAACATTCGCGGCAACAGCAAAGCAGGTATACCCAAAGAATGCTGGAAACTTGGTCACGAAGATCCTTCGGTTCAAGAAGACCAGCACCAGCACGAATTGCAGTACAGGCACGGCCCACAGAAAAACCAACGCTCCAAGTGTCATAAGGAAGGGTGTCAGCATAAACCAGGGATCAGGCGGCAGGCAAACAGGGACCTTCTATAGGAATGGCCAGCCTTGTGAACTGGCCACTACGGTTTAGATCAATTGCTGGCGCAGGTACAACTCGCGCAGCACTGTTGTGGAACGGAGCCATCCGCCAGAGCAGTGGTTGAGCTTAGAGCGAACAAGCACAGTATGACCAGAATCCTACAAACAATGGTCTTTTTCATGATCTTCGATCTCCTTCTTTTGGTTTTTGTCGTTGTGTTGCGATGTCGTCTCTCGGAACAAAAGGACTCCATTGGGAAGAGACGGAATTCTTCTGTAAAAATGGCCCAGCCGGGAGGGAACTGGCCACGGCAGATTTAGGTCAATTGATTGATGCTACAGGTACAACCCCTGCAACACTGTTGTGGAACGGAGCCATCCGCCCGAGCGGTGGTTGAGCCAAGAGCGAGGAAGCACAGTACGGCCAGAATGCTGCCAACAATTGTATTTCTCATGATCTTCAATCTCCTTCTTTATGTTGTCGTTGTTGTGGCGATGGCGCCTCTTGGGAACAAGGCGGCGCTGGAAAGAGCATAGCCCTAACCCGTTTCCGATTAGGAATTATTTAAAGTGTTTGACATCAGTAGTTTAGCGGGTATTGGTGGGGTACGAAGGAAGAGATGAGAAGGAAAAACAGTTATTCAGGTCGGGCTGAATAGCGAGCGGTGGCGAACAGGCCGAGTAATCTCGAAATATCTCTTACATGCGGGCCAGAAGCTTTTGGTCGGCCTGATAAATAGAGAGATAGGCGGCCGCTTTGAGCCGCGCTTGTTCGTATAAGCACAACAGCTCGTCGTTGCGACTGTGCCAAAGCTGAATAACCTTCGCGGCGGGCAGTAGTCTCAGCTTATCGAGCCGCAACAACAAGTTCAGCAACGCAAGCTTGACAAGCTGAAGGCGAACCTTCTTGCGAAACTGTCCTGCCAAGAAAATCGCATCGTGGATACGAGATTTACGCGCCTGGTCCTCATCTTTGATCTTTTCGGCGCGTCCGACCAACTCTTGAGCCTGACGACGGAGCCCGTAGGCACGTGCTCTCAACTCGGCCGCTTGGTTTTCATATTCAGGCAGTTCTGCATCAACCTCACAGCGTTGGGCTCCTTCCAGCATTGCGCGCGCTTCTGAAAGAGTTTCTTCATGAGCCATTGCCATGGAATTCTTGGTGGCAGCCCGCTTCTCAACACCGCCGCACAACTCGATCAGCCACGCATTGTGCTCCATGCGCTTGAAATGTTCATGGCTCGCGGCAAAGCGATTATGCAACATCCGTTGGGAGACCGCGCTGGGACGGCCGATTGCTTCATCTCTGGCGTCCTGCAGGTTGAAAGTGGATTTGACGTCCTCCCAATCCAGTGGCTGTGAAAATATGAAAATCTCTTCAGGGTATGGGTTATGCAGGCGAGTAAGATAGTTAAGAAGCCGAAGTACGGCGAGGGTCACTACGCAGCCCAATAAAATCCACAGCCAGAAATATGCGATCATTCAGGAGCCTTTAAGCTAAGCTAATTGGATCTAATGTAGCCAAAAGGTATACCACAGAATTTACCAGAATAGTCACAAACTCATAAGTTGTTCCGGGTCTGGAACAAGCCCTAAACATTAGACAGCTCTAAGATTTGTCGGCGCAGTCCTCGGGCAAGGATGGATTGCGGCAAAATGCATCGCGCAGAGTGATCCCCGTTGACAGACTCTACTCCACGCAGTTCTACAGGTGCGCCGATATCTTCGAGGGTGTCTCATGTTATAGGTTCGATTGGCCAGGCTTGGTGAGGAACTTCAATCCGCAACACTTTTCAGACCCAGGTCTATCGCCCTGCTTTACTCAAAAACCTTCCGAATTCTACTAGCGGAGTTCACCATGGCGATCCCAGGCCCATCACTTGCGCCTGCTGCAAGGAAGTTGCTACTCGTATCTGCTCGAAGGTTAAAAGGAGTTCCCAGGGTATGCTATCGTAGTAATCGATGAGCACGACTGTTCTGCCGACTCCCACTTGTTTGTTGAGTTCCTCCGTACAATTGACAGGGGTCGCTGGCCCCGTGAAGGTCGACCAATAAGAGGAATCGTTTCTCCTCACTTCCAGTTTACCTGATAGGCAATTCGTGGGCGTCACCCTTTCCAGTGGCTGGCCTCTCAGGTCCATCCCAATCGAGCAAGTAGTCCAGCAGTCCGAGTACATAGTCGCCCTAAACAGCCAGTTGTCGTGGGAGGCAGACCAAATCGTATTTTCCGTACCCGATGTTACCGAAGTTATCTAATACTCATAACAGCGACTTATGTTATAACTGTGTGCGTTTGATTTGCCAAGCGTTTACCCGGGCTCATATGCGGATCGGGGGTCTCAGCAAGTCCCGGCGATCCGCCGGGAATTGGAACAGCATATTTATTCGAAAAAAACGGAAGACTTCTCACTAGTATCTTTAACGCACTAGTTTGCTAACTCGGAACAAGAGCGACATTCTAAATCAACCCGCCTATAGCGGCTGACGTTGTAACTCAATAACCAGCCAGCTCCAATTTCTAGGAGTAAGGCTGCGGCAGTAGGTCAAATACACAATCAAGCCGTCAAGGAGATAACGGAGAGACTACGCGTTCCTCTTCGCTGTGTTGCTCGGACCTCTTCTCTTTGAACGACTTTGGCTATTGCTGGAGGTCGATTCGACATCATGAAGACAGCTTTTGTTGCGGTATGCGGGGTTTTCTTGCTTGGGTGCACTTTCACTATGAATGCACAAGCTCAGACCAGTTGCACGGTTTCCTTTACCATCGGCTCGTTTTGCACACCGAACTGCTTGCAGAACCAACCTCCCAATACCGTGTGCGACAATCCCTGCATCAACTTCTGCGGTTGCCATTACACCACGAACGCCTGTTCACCGCCCGCAGCTGCATCTGAGACCTGCACTCATTGTCTGACAGCGGGAAAACCCATTGACCTGGCAACGGGCAACACTTTCATCAGCCAGACTGACCTCAGCCTCCCTGGGCTGGGAGGAGGCTTGAGCCTGACAAGGACGTGGAACAGCATCTGGCCGGCGACGCAGACCGGAATGGTGAATTTCATGTTCGGGCCAAATTGGGTCTCGACTTATCAGGAACGGATTTTTTCCGGCAGCGACGGATATATCAAATATGCCCGCAATGATGGCAGTTTCTGGTCTTTTGGAGTAATCTCAGCCGGCAGCACGACAACCTACGGCACGGCAGCACCCACCAACGCCGGCGCCACATTGACCACAGGCGCTACGAACTGGACCATTACCTTCAAGAATGGCGAGACGAGACTGTTCGACAATACCAGCGGATCGCTTAAATCAATCATCGACCGCAACGGTAACACGACGCAGCTTTCCTACGATGGTCAAAACCGGCTGATCGCGGTCACCGATCCCGCTTCGCGCCATCTTAATTTCACCTATGTCAACAGTTCTAGCTTTCTGGTGAGCGGAGTTACATCCGATGCAGGGATTTCCCTGTCGTATGCTTACGACGCTCAGGGCCGCCTCTCACAAGTCACCAGGCCGGACAACACCACCCTATCGTTCCAATATGACACCCATTCGAACATTACCGCGGTGCTGGACACCAATGGAAAGGTCCTGGAGTCTCACACTTACGATTCTTCCAACCGCGGCCTCACGTCATCGCGCGCCAATGGCGTGGAGAGTTTGACCGTTACCTATCCCCAGTAGAAATACATGGCGGCGCCAAGAGCATCTTGCACCGATTTTCCAGGAAAAGTTTTCGGATGAAGGAGAGCAAAACCATGCGGCAGAAGTTGTTCATCTTTTTGGGAATTTGCGGCCTGCTGGGCGCAGGAGCGTTCGCGCAAACCAGTTTTTCAAGCGGCTCAACCGGAGCCGACGGAGCCTTTGCGCCCACCCAAAGCGCGACCGTCCAGGTCCCGCCCTCCGGGACATTCAATTACACCACTGTGACCATTCCGAGTGGCGTAACCATCACCTACGTGCCTAATGCCGCCAATACGCCTCTCACGATTCTTGCCACGGGCGACATAACGATCAGTGGCTCCATGGTGGTGGATGGCCAGCCTGGAAACAATGCGGGCTTTGGGGGATTGGGCGGTCCTGGAGGTTTTGCCGGTGGCGCAGCGGTTGCCGCGCAAGGCGTGAACGGCAACGTGGGTAATGGACCGGGTGGCGGTGGAGGCAGCCGGTTTGTCAACGACAGCACCGCCGGGGATTGCAGCGGCGGGGGTGGGGGCGGATATCAAAGCGCGGGGGGCGGAATTGCGGTGTCCGGACAAATCCCCGCTGTTCCCGGTGGTGGAAGCTACGGCAGCCCGCTGCTGATTCAGTTGTTGGGCGGCTCGGGTGGCGGAGGCGGCTCAACCAGAATGGGTATTAATTATGGTTATGCCGTCACCGGCGGGGGCGGTGGTGGCGGTGGTGGAGCGGTCCTGGTGGCCAGCTCTACCCAAATTGTGTTTCCGGCATCGGGCACCGCAGGCTTGATCAGCGCCAACGGAGCCGCGGGTGCAGCCGGTTCAACCAACCCTGTTTCCGGCGGCAGTAATTATCCCTGTGCGGGCGGTGGTGGAGCGGGCGGCGCGATCCATCTGGTCTCCAACAAGGTGACCGGGATCGCGCAGTTCAATGCTTCCGGAGGCGCCGGTGGCGTGGTATTCAACGGAACTCAGTCTGGCGCTGCCGGAGGATCCGGCTATGTGCGGGTAGATGCCTTCAACTTGAGCGGTTTCAGTCCGACTTCCTCAACCCTTAGCGTGAGTTCTGGTCTGCCCAATCTACGGACTCCTTCAACTCTCCCTTCGCTTCAGGTGGCCTCGGTTGCAGGAGTATCGGCGCCCTCGGTCCCTGCGGGAACATTTCAGAACCCGCCGGACATCGTTTTGCCGAGCAACCAGGCCAATCCGGTCACCGTGGTGATCAACGCCGCTAATATTCCGGTCGGAACAACCGTGGCGCTTACCGCGGTCTCTGCTGCTGGAACAAGGGCAACGGCCACGGGCACGCTCTCCGGCACTTCGGCTTCTTCCACGACCAGCATCAGCATTTCACTGTTTGCGGGGCCCACGGTACTGACCGCCAGCACCACTACCCTGTTGAGTGACAACCGGCCCATGTTCTTTAACGGCGAACCTGTAGACAAGGTCGAAGTGGCGACGCGTTTTGGTGGCCAAAGCGAACTTACCTACATTACCCGCTCCGGCAGGCGGGTCTCTGTAGCGCGTTAATCCTGGCCGCGGCAATTGGGCAAGAAGGCATGATGGAGGTTGAATGAAAGGTTTTCGGCTGCTTGCAATGGCGATGTTGTTGACGTGGGGCGCGACGGCTTTCGCCGCCCCCAGCATCAGCAGCTTGAACCCGTCGAGCGGATCGGTGGGCGACTCGGTGACCATCTCCGGGAGCAATTTCACTGGCGTCACCGGCACCGTTGCGTTCAACGGACTATCAGCCACCATCTCCAGTTGGTCGGATACCAGCATAGTTGTGGTTGTCCCGAACAATGCGACCACGGGCAACGTAGTGGTCACGGCCGGAGGAGTGGCGAGCAACGGGGTGAGCTTTACGGTGCTCACGCCGACGCCGATTCTTTCGCAAGGCGTGACTGTGAGCCTGGGCCTGACAATGCAGAACGGAGCGTCCGTCTCGGTGCAGGTGGGAGACCCCGCCGATTCGTTCAGCAAGGGCGTGTCTGTGGCCCTTGCCCCTGTCATTACAAGTCTATCGCCGACCGTCGGCGCAGTGGGCGCCTCAGTCACGATTACTGGCGCTAACTTTGGCGCAATTCAGGACCGCAGCATCGTTAGCTTCAATGGAGTGGCCGCCACTCCAACCAGTTGGGGCGCCAGCTCTATTGTTGTTCCGGTTCCCGCAGGTGCTGCCACTAATGGAAACGTGATGGTGGCGGTGAACGGAGTCAACACCAATGGCGTGGCCTTCACCGTGACACCTGCTATCACTGGCTTAAGTCCCAATTCGGGAGATCCGGGATCGACCATAGTGATTTCCGGCACCAATTTCGGGGCCTCGCAAGGCACGGGTGGGGTCACCTTCAACGGCCTGCCGGCGGCAGTCTCCGCCTGGAGTGACCGCAGCCTCACAGTGCTCGTTCCAAACGGCGCCAGCACAGGCAATGTGGTTGTCACCACCTCCGCCGGATTAGCCAGCAACGGTTTGTCATTCACCGTGACAGACACTTTTGCCATCACGCTCTTGCAGCCCATGAGCGGCCCGATTGGATCCACGGTCACCATCACCGGGGGCGGATTCGGAGCGACCCAGGGCACCAATACCGTGGGGTTTGATGGTGTTGTGGCCACCGTGAACAGTTGGAGTGACACCCAGATCGTGGCCACCGTGCCGTCCGGGGCCGCGACTGGCCCGGTGAGTGTTACAACCAGCAGCGCCGGGACGGCCCAAAGCGCATCTCCTTTTGTGGTCAATGCGACGATACAGGTCACGGACTCATTCGGCAGGGCGTCCTCTTACACCTCGGCCATCATGGGCGGCTCCTGGCAAAATACTGTCGCGACCGGTTCAGGCTGTTCAAGTTGTACGACCCGTGGCACCATCCAGAATTCGTTCGACAGCAGCGGCAACCTCATCTCGCACACCGACGAGCTTGGTCATGTGACCACCTATACCTATGATTCTGCCGGGAACATGCTCTCCGCATCGGCCCGGCTCGACTCGAGCACCACCGTTACCACTTCCTATACCTACAACAGCTTTGGCGAAGTGCTCACCATGACGGACCCGCTGGGCAATGTGACCACCAATGCCTACGATGCCAATGGCAATCTGCTTTCGGTGACTGCGCCTGCGCCCAACAGCGCCACGGCTGCCAGCGTCACCCGGTTTGCTTACGATGCCAAGGGCCAACTGACCACAATCACCGATCCACTCAACCACTCTAGTACTTTGACCTACACGCCGGCCGGGCTGATCAGCACCATCACCGACGCTCAAAACAACGTGACCACGTATCAATATGACAGCCACGGGAACCGCACCGCCGTAATTGATGCTCTGCAAAACAAAACCAGCTTTGCCTACGACGCGATGGACCGGCTAACAACCATCACCTACCCCGACCTGACGACCACGAGCTTTGGCTATGACGCCCGTGGCCGCCGGACATCCGTGATCGGACAGAATGGAAAAGTCACGACTTATGCCTTTGACGATGCTGATCGGTTGGTCTCAATTACCGACGCTGCGAACCTTGTAACGCAGTACGGATATGATACGGAAGACAATCTGCTCAGCATTACCGATGCTGCCGGGCATGCCACTTCCTTTTCCTATGACACCTTTGGCCGAGTCACGCAGACCTCGTTCCCGTCTTCGCTGTCGGAAACCTATACCTACGATGCCGTAGGCAATCTCAGTAGTAAGAATGACCGCAAGGGCCAAAGCATCCTGTACGTTTATGACGCGCTGAATCGCGTCACGCATAAGGGATACCCGGATTCGACTGGGGTTGATTGCGTCTATGATCTCGCGGGAAGGGTCAAGCAAGTCAGCGATCCGACCGGCCTCTATGGATTTGCCTATGACAACATGGGCCGGCTAACTGGGACGACGACACAGTATTCGTTCCTGCCGGGAAACCCATCACCTACGTTCTCCAACGCGTACGCGTATGATGCGGCATCGAACAGAACGCAGTTCACGGCACCGGACGGCAGCAGCAATACTTACCAGTACGACACGCTGAACCGTCAAACCACATTAACGAGTTCTGTCACCGGCCAGTTTACGTTCACTTATGACGCACTTGGCCGCAAGACCGGTCTTAATCGTCCCAATGCGGTCAATACCTCCTACGCCTATGATTCCCTTTCTCGGCTTTTGAATGTCTTGCACCAGTCGGGCGGGGCTACGACAGATGGGGCGAGCTACACATATGACAATGCCGGTAACCGCACGTCAAAGATCAATAAACTGAATAATGTCGCCGAGCAGTATGTCTTCGATGCGATTTATCAGCTCAAGCAGGTGACCCAGGGTACAACGACCACAGAGAGCTATACGTATGATGCCGTCGGCAATAGGCTTTCGTCCCTGAACGTGCCTTCGTACAGTTACAATTCGTCCAACCAGCTTACCTCAACGTCGACGTTCTCGTACACCTACGACAACAACGGAAACACCTTGAGCAAGACGAGCTCAGGCGCCACAACACAGTACATCTGGGATTTTGAAAACCGTTTGCGTTCGGTCGTATTGCCGGGAACGGGCGGAACAGCGACATTTAAATACGATCCATTTGGACGGCGGATTCAGAAGTCCTTCACGCAGGGCACAACAATTACCACGACAAACTACCTTTATGACGGGGAGAACAGCACTGCGGAACTTGATCAGAACGCCAATGTTCTGGCTCGATATACGCAGACAGCCGTGATAGACGCGCCCTTGGCGGAGTCTCGCTCTGGGGTCGTCAGCTACTACCAGCAGGATGGTCTTGGCTCAGTCACTTCCATGAGCAGCTCCGGCGGGACTCTCGCCACAACTTACATCTACGATTCATTTGGAAATCTCACGGCGTCCAGCGGCACAACGATGAACCCATTCCAGTACACAGGACGCGATTACGACCCGGAAACTGGCCTACGATACCATCGGGCCAGATACTATGATCAAAACACAGGGCGTTTCAACAGCGAGGATCCAATTGGGTTTCGCGGAGGCGTAAATTTCTACACCTATGTCTCGAGCAATCCAGTCCGGTTCGCTGATCCTCTAGGCTTGCAGAAGGCTCCTCCGCCTAGGCCGAATATCCTCGGAAACTGCTTGTCATTTGCCCTGGCATATGACCAAGAATTAGGAACGATCGCCGGTGGTTTTGATGAAGATTTGCCAGGCTTAGGGATAGCGACCTCTAAGGACCCGGACTGGCCAAAACACTATATGCCTTCACTTGGCTGCACGTCTGCCAATTGCGATGACAAGGTAGATTGCAAAAAGCGGAGGAAGATCGTTCTATTCGTAGACCTCAGCAATTCCCTGAACTTCCACGCTATGCTCCAACAATGCAATGGCCTTTGGGCCAGCAAGAATGGTGAGGATCCGCCGGTCTTCGATATCACCGGTCCTCCGATTGACTACTACAAAAAAATATATCCGACGAAAGGACAAATTCGGACAACGTGCTGGAACTGTCCAAATCGATGAGTCCGAACGAGGGCATAACCTGTGACATTGAAGATTGGCAAAGCATTCTCGAAACTGCCTTTTGTATTTGTTGTCTGTACACAATTGGTGCTGGCTGAATCACAATCTCCAAAAAGCGAAGCGGCGCAAATGAAACGAGTGGAGACTCGCGTTGATGGGGCAGGCTCGACAACCATCTATCCGCTTCTTTCGGCCTGGCTCGGCGAGTATAACCGTGCGCACCCAAGGACCCCGATTTACTACCAGGCCATTGGCTCGAAAGCCGGAATCTACGCACTCACTCACGGAACAGCCTTCTTCGCTGCGACAGATGTGCCAATGACCGATGATCAGCTGGCAAACGCGAGCGGGCGAATCCTGCACATTCCCGTGGCTCTGAATGCTATTGTCCCGGCTTATAACCTTGCCCACATCCCTGACTTGCGCTTTAGCCCCGATACGCTCGCGGGCATTTTCCTGGGAAGGATTACGAAGTGGAATGATCCGGCCATAGCAGGAGACAATCCTGGAGTTGATCTGCCGGAACTGGAGATCAGAGTCTTCCATCGCTTTCCGAAGGGGGATCCGGAGACGTTTGTCATGGCAGATTATCTTGCGAAGGTCTCGCCAGACGTCAAAGCGACACTTACTAATTCATCGGGCAACTGGCCTTTGTCGCGCAACAGCTATCGAGGTGCCCTAGGGGCTGCAGGATTCGTTCACGATACTCCCGGTGCCATCGGGTATGTTTGGCAAAATCTCGTCCTCGGGGTCGAGCAATACGGTGTTGTGAAAAACGCGAGTGGTGAGTTCGTAGCGGCTTCGCCAGAGTCTCTCCGTGCTGCCGGCCTATCGGCGGCTCTAAGTATTGATGCGCAGGCGAGGGATTTCCGTGTTTCTATAACAAATGCTCCAGGGAAAAAGTCCTATCCGATTGCATCGTTTGCATGGATTCTTCTGTACGAGGACTCCAAGGAAGGGAAAAAAAACGAGGTCATGAATGATTTCGTGAAGTGGGTCCTCACCGATGGCCAACGGGTCGCGATGAAACTTGGCTATCCTTCACTTCCCAGCAATCTGGTCGAAATAGAACTCCAGCGCCTGAAAGCTACCCCTAAATAACGCTGGAGATGTCCATGATCCGGATACTGTTAGCGATACTTCTCGTTACGGCTGCGACTAGTCAACTGCAGGCTCAGTCCAAGCCGTCGTCTGTCAGGAGTGACGCAACACGACAAGAGGGAGAGGCGGCATTGACTCGCATTAACGGAGCAGGCGCGTCCATCGCTTACCCGCTTCTCTCAGCGTGGTCCGAAGAATACAACCACCTGCATGCTGACCGCAGAGTCTCTTATCAGGCCGCTGGCTCGGGAGTTGGCATGCGCGGCCTTACCGAAAAGACAATCTCGTTCGCAGTGACGAGCTGGGCGGTTTCTGCGGAGCAGCTTGCGTCGGCAAACGGTCTAATTGTGCAATTCCCCGTCGCGTTGAATGCGGTGGTTCCGGTTTATAACCTGGCACAAGTCCCGATGCTGCGCCTGAGCGGCAGTACCTTGGCAGAGATATTTCTGGGCGGCATTACGAGGTGGGATGACGCAGCTATTGCGATTTCCTTAAGTGGATCCTCGCTGATGGCCAGAGGTCGGCTGCTAAACTCGGCTATCCTTCACTTCCAAGCAATCTGGTCGAAGTGGAACTCCAGCGCCTCAGAAACAGCGGAAAATAATGTTGGGGGTAGCCATGATCTACACAGCGTTCGCGATACTCCTCGCGGCTGCAATTGGTCCACTGCAGGCGCAATCCGAGCCGCCGACCGTCAGACGTGATGGCACGCGACCAAATACAAAACCTGCGGAGACTCGCTTTAGTGGAGCAGGCTCGCTTGCCCTCGGCCCCTTACTCTCGGAGTGGATCGACGAATATGATCGACTGCACCCTGGCACTCGGATGTCTTATCAAGAGCTTGGATCTACGGCTGGTCTTCGTATGCTGACATCGGGAACAAACTCCTTCGCTGCGATCGATATTCCCATTTCTGAGGATCAACTTCCCTCGGCCAGTGGGCGACTTCTGCAGCTTCCTGTGGCTGTAACGGCGGTGGTTCCCGTGTATAACCTTCCCGAAGTTCAGGAAATGCGCCTCAGCAGTAGTACCTTGGCTAGCATCTTTCTTGGCAGGATAACGAAATGGAATGACCCGGCCATTGCGAAAGACAATCCGGGGGTAGAGCTGCCACGGATGGATATTAAGGTCAAGCACTACTTCCTGAACGGAGGCGTTGACACGTATGTCATGGCGGACTATCTCTCGAAAGTGTCGCCGGACTTCAAAGCCACCCTTGGTAAGTCATCCGGTAACTGGCCTCTGACGAGCATCAGTAGATATCACTCATGAAAACTTACATCTGTGTCTGGATTTTGGAATTGGATTCTTAAGTTCATACACTGACAACTTAGCCGCTTTTGTGAGACCAAAATGGGATTTACCGTGATAGTCTGCTGCCGGAGGAGTTATCAGAATGTCGACTCAGACGTTGCAAGGCCAGTCAATGCAAATCCAACCACCACAAGATCAACCACTGGATTTTTCTCAGTTTTCTAAGCTGATTCAGCCCACATCAACCACAACGCAGACATCGCCCCTAACATCCCCTGGTTCCCAACCCTTCGATCCTAAGATTGCATTGGTCTTGGGCCAGTGCTGTACAATTGCTGATCTTCAGTACAAGGACCCCAAGAACTACCCTAATTTTTCCTCCCCTCTGAACCCGCCAGATTTTAAACCCCTAGAGGCGTTGGGATGCACCCCACAACCAGGTCCAACCTGGAGTTCTACACCGTTGAAAGGCGCTCATAATGCGGGAGATCTTTTCAATCAAAATATTGTCTACCCCCCAGTGGGATTCATCGTGCAACTCAAGCACAACGGTAAGCCTATTATTGTTGTGGCTTTCCGCGGAACTGAAACCAGCGAGGAGGTTCAAGCTGACCTTAATAGCGCTATCAAGCCAGCCGCCTTTCCATTTAGCGCCGCTGCCGACTCCTCGCTGAAATTGGGTTCGGTATGCCAACAATTTTATGATCTGTACGTAAAAGGGTGGAATTCGGATTCCATTCAAACCCAGGTGAAGACATATTTCCAAGACGCCAGCAATAATCTCTCCAGAACACCTGTAGATGTATATGTGACAGGGCACAGTCTTGGGGGAGCTTGGGCTGTCTTCTCCGCTCTCGATATCGCCATCATGAATTCCAATTCTAGTTCTAAGATTCAAATTTCTTCAGTCTCGATGTATAGCATGGAGTCTCCACGTGTGGCTGCTGACACCTGGTCCTTTAGCTCGCCCCAAAATCCTCCCTCATCTCCGTTGACATTCGTTTCGAAATACCAGTACTATGTCCCCAACAGCTATCGCATTGTTAACGTAGCCGACCCTGTACCGCTCAATCCTCCGAACAGTACTCCGACAACCGACAAAGCAGGCGTCGCTCGTGCGCACGTCACCGATGGTCAATTTGACGCTAACGCCATTCTCTACTGCGCCTACAGTCGCGATAGCGATTTAGGGGCAAACCATAGCAACATGTACCTGCCTTACTTGCGGTGGCTTGCAAACACAGTTAAATAGCCTTAAAGGCTGCTGATGGGCATGTGAATTCCGGAGCTGAAGGCTGGATTGCCTTCAGCTCCGTTATGCCTCATCTCAAAGGGCAGGGCTATGATCCTGCTCGTACCTCAGAGAGACAACCTCATTCGCGGGATTGGGATTCACACAGAAGAAAGAGGGACTCATCTTCCGTGCTACGTGAATTGCTCTCCCGTTGGCCAGTCAGAGGACTCCGGAGAAGAACAGAGCGCCGTTGTGGCCGATTTCCTTAAGTGGGTGCTCACTGATGGACAAAAGACAGCAGTGAAACTCGGCTATCCGCCGCTTCCGAGCAATCTCGTCGAAATAGAGCTGCAGCGCCTTGGAATTGGCGGTAAATAATGCTCAAGGCGTTCCTCATTCGCGCTGGGTTCGCGATACTCCTCGCGGCTGCAGTTGGTCCACTACAGGCTCAGTCCAAGCTGTCGACTGTCGGGCGTGACCGAACGCGGCCAAATACGAAAACAACAGAAACTCATATTTACGGAGCAGGCTCGTCCATCGTCAACCCGCTTCTCTCAGCGTGGGCCGATGACTACAACCACCTGCATTCTGGCCGCAGGGTTTATTATCAGGCTGCTGGCTCCAGAAACGGCTTGCGCTTTCTCATTGAGCAGAGCAGTTCGTTCGCGGTGACAGACGTTGCGCTTTCTGCTGAGCAGCTTGCGTCGGCAAACGGTCGAATTGTGCAATTCCCGGTGGCCTTGAATGGGGTGGTACCAGTTTATAACCTCGCGCAGGTTCCTGCTCTGCGCCTGAGCGGCAGCCACGTTTAACAACAATGCCGGTCACGACGAAGCGACTTAACGGAGACTCGTTTGTAAAGGTCGCTAATGTTTCGCTCTGGCGCAATGCGCTCGTCGATTTTCAACAATTCACCGACGCCGTCAAGACAATCGGAATGTTTTGGGCCGTAATTAACCAGGCATCTCCCCCGTCTTAAAGTGACTCGCGGCA
>Ga0210408_10003446_pt1 | contig 14628 bp, 12 predicted proteins | sample IncBWH4MmetaG_FD_155471 | JGI IMG/M metagenome (GOLD analysis project Ga0210408, IMG submission 155471) | Forest soil microbial communities from Barre Woods Harvard Forest LTER site, Petersham, Massachusetts, United States - Inc-BW-H-4-M | ecosystem: Environmental > Terrestrial > Soil >...
TAGCCGGGTTCAAGAAGGAGAGCCTCATGGCCTGCAATCGTTTGGTAGCGACGCTTTATCTCGTGTTGGCTGGCTGCGCCGTCCTGGTTGCCCCCGCATCCGCGCAACATTTCAAACAGGTCAATGGCTCCCTCACGCAGGTCGCCGCCGGCCGAACCGAAGTTTTTGGTATCGGCCTGGCAAACCAAATCTATCGCTACAGTCCTGGAACCAAGGCGTTCGTCCTAATACCGGGATCGCTCGCGCAGGTTGCCGTGGGAGGAGGCAGCCTCAGCCAGAAGGATGAAATCTGGGGAGTGGGCACATCCGGCCAGATCCTTCACTTTAGCTTTGGCTTCAAAGCGTTCGTTCAAGTACCGGGTAGCCTTGCACACATCGTGGTCGGTGAAGGCAGAACGGGCACTTGTCATTACTATGAAGTCTGGGGGGTAGATGCCTCCGACAATATCTTTAGGTACGACTATTGCGCCAAGCTGTTCAAACAAATTCCCGGTTCTCTCTCGGTCATTGCTACCGGCGGAGGCAGTGTGTGGGGGCTCAATGGCTCGGCCCAGATATATTATTACGACTTCAACGCTGCTTCTTTTGCACAGATTCCCGGTTCCCTGCAACAAATCGCCGTTAGCGGGAATGCTGTTTGGGGCCTGGACGGCTCCGGCAACCTCTACCAGTACGAAATCCGCCTCGGGCAGTTCGTCAACTGGAGTTTTGGGATTGCCCAAGTCGCAGCTGGTGGGGATGGCAGCTGGGCGATCTCACCTAGTCCTCCCTACGTGGTTAGCTTCATTGACGTCGGAACGTTCACCGATAGCGTTTCCATGTCACAGATCGCCGTCGGGTATGGGGCTGGAGTCTGGGCGATTGATTCGTCCAACCGTGTCTATACGTTCGTCCGACCGTAGATGACCGGAAAATGGCTGGTTCCATGCGGCGGAATTAGATCAAAACTTCTGCGCTCGCCGCGGGCAGTGTGAGCAGTCAAGAAAAAGGAAAGCCTATGAGCCGCAATCGCCTGTTATCGACGCTTTATTTTCTGCTGGCTTGCTGTGCGGCCCTCGTTGCCCCCGCATCAGCGCAACATTTCAAACAGGTTACCGGCGCTCTCACGCAGGTCGCCGCCGGCCGAACCGAAGTTTTTGGTATCGGCCCGGCAAACCAAATCTATCGCTACAGTCCTGGAACCAAGGCGTTCGTCCAGATACCAGGATCGCTCGCGCAGGTCGCCGTGGGGGGAGGCACCCTCCTGCAGAAGGATGAAGTCTGGGGAGTGGGCACATCCGCCCAGATCTACCGCTTTAACTTTGGGACCAAGACGTTCGCTCCAGTGCCGGGCAGCCTCACGCAAATCGTGGTCGGTGAAGGAAAGGTGGAGACGGAGAGCTGTCATCCCTATGAAGTCTGGGGGATCAATGCTTCCGACAACATCTTCAGATACAACTATTGCGGCAAGAAGTTCGAACTGATTCCCGGTTCTCTCTCGGAAATTGCCACCGGCGGAGGCAGTGTCTGGGGGCTCAATGGCTCGGCCCAGATATACTACTATTCCTTCACCTCGCAAGCGTTCTTGCAGATTCCAGGTACGCTGCAACGAATCGCAGTTAACGGGCCTGATGTGTGGGGTCTGGACGGCTCCGGCAATCTCTACCTCTTCGACCCCAGCCAGAGGGTGTTCCTCCTTGCTGCCTCTGGGTATTCCCAAGTCGCAGCAGGTGGCGATGGCGTCTGGCTAATCTTCAGTTCCGACGTCGGTCCCGAAGTCGTTAGCTGGACTCCCAGCAATGCGTTCATCTATACCACTCCCATGGCACAGATCGCCGTCGGGTATGGAGCCGGGGTTTGGGGGGTTGATTCTTTCAACGCTGTCTATACATTCGTCCGACCGTAGTTGTTCGGAAAGTAGCGACGCGGGATTTGATGACCGCGGGATCTTACAGATCACGCTCATCGCTTCGTGGTTCAACTACATTAATCGTGTAGCAGACGCGCTGGGCGTGGGCCGGGAGCAGCTCCCACCCGTGCATTCTAAATGAGGCTAGGCCGGAAGCACTGATTCCGGTGCCGCTTCCGGATTCGCCAAGCCATCGTTCGTGGCACCCTCTCCCGATTCGGTCGCCCAGATCCAGACCCTGACCCCGTGCTCGTCAAGGAAACTGCGAGCCTCCGCATAGTCCACCAGGCGGTTGAATACCGTGGTGATCGAAGCAGCCAGGTCTTTGTGGCGTTCGCCTAACTCCGGAAACCTCTGCAGCAATGCCTGGCACCCTTGTCGGGCGCGCAGAGGCGTGCGAGATTCCATGAGCACTGTCCGGCAGGCCCGCGTAAAGCCCGATCGTCGGCTGGACACTCCTCGATTGAGAAACGCGAGCAGTTCATCATCGAGAATCGAATTGCCAAACAGGTTCGCCATGCCGGTCAGCATCTGTTTGATGGTGCCGACACGCCGCATGATTTCGGCTCGCTGCTGGAGTAGCACGGACAGCTCCTGTTCGGCCGTCCGAATCACCTCCAGCACATGTGAAGGCGGGGTGTTGGTGCTTGTCGTTTCCAGTGCTGCTGTCGTGTTCATCGAAACCCCTCTGGCTGTTGCTATTTGCAATGGAAAAAAGTCTGGACTTGTTGCCGCCCCGGGGTGACGGGCACGGTTCCGTGTGTTTGCTGCCGCGCAGCCATAGTGGCTGTTTTCGGCGGTGCCAACTCGTATCCAATCCGCTCGTTTTCCAGCCAAACCTGAATCAGAGCGTGACCGCCGTCCGCGGTGGAGAAGGCCAGCTTCGAAAATCGGGGAGCGGTCCGCGATTCCACGGAATGAGTAATCACCTGCGCCAGGACGCGGCCTTGTGAGTCGCGCAACTCAAGACGCGACGGCGTGGTGCGAACGACGGTGTAGTCCCCGGCGGGAAATACCTTGTCGCTCACGCTAAATTCAAAAGGCGTGGTTACTTTGAACGTGCGCTGTTCGTACTGGGCGGCGGCGACTCCCGCTAACAACAACACAGTCAGCGACAGTGGTGTAAGTATTCGAGTGATCAGTGCCTTCATAACAGAGCCTCCCGGATTTCTTATCGTAAGTGTCTTGCGAATTGCACTGGCTTTGCATCACGCAAAACGAGTGTGGTGTAAGGTTTCTTGCAACGCTATCCGCTTCTTGCGATCAATGTCGATTCCGCATCTGAACATTGGATATTTTCTCCGCTATGAAGATTATTGTTTGTTTTCATTTCATGGATGAGATATGTTCATATTGGCAGTGATCGATATATACGCAGGTAGAACCGCTATCAGTTGTTTCGTCAACGTGGCCTGGAGATCTATCTCCCGCACGGCAAACTTTCTACTCAAGAAGAGCGCCGGACCAGCTTCGGTGATACCGCCGTCTTCCGCGACGGCGGCCCGCAGCTTCAGATGGCGGATCCTCCGAATGGTTGTGGCTGGCCCGTTAACCATAAAGACGATCCGATTCGATCTTCCACGCAGCACGTCATGCCGTCCAATGATTTCTTGGGTACATTTTGATAACCTACGGTTATGGACGTGGAACTGCGGCAAATGCGCTCGGTGGTGGCCCTCGCAGATCATCTTCATTTCGGGCGCGCGGCATTAGCCCTGCACGTGTCGCAGCCCGCACTTACTAAGCAGATTCGCAAAATCGAGGAAGCCCTCGACGGGCCGCTTTTCATCCGCAAGCCGCGACAGCTTGCGCTCACTCGCGCGGGCGAGGTCTTTGTTACCCGTGCTCGCACGCTCCTTCAAGATGCACAGCTTGCGGGGGACCTCTTTCACAGCGCTATGCGTGGCGAAGCTGGTCTCCTGCGTGTCGGCTTTGGAATTGCAGCACTCGCCAGCGGGCTTCCCGACCTTATCCAGGGTTTTCGCAGTCGCTTTCCTGGAGTGCAAATAGCCATGCGCGACATGTCCACCCCCGCCCAACTCGATGCCCTCGAGAATCGCACGCTCGATGTTGGCTTCGTCCGTGTCCCGGTCTCCACTACGCAGCTTTCTGCCTTGCCCCTTTTTCGCGACCGTCTCGTCGTGGCTATAGGCCCAAATATCCGCAGTGGCCTTCGCCGCGGCTTAGAGTTCTTTGCGCGCTCGCCTTTCATCGTGGTGGCGCGGTCCGCCTCGACAAGTCTTTACGATCACATCATTCGGACCTGCCGCGCCGCAGGCTTCACGCCTCGGATCGCGCAAGAGGCTGGTGAACTCTTTACGGCTCTTAACTTCGTTCGCGCAGGTGCCGGAATTGCACTTGTCCCAAACTCTTCGAAGGTGTTGAAGGTGCCTCACGTTCGCTACGTTGAAACAGGTGTGCCATCTGCTGTCTTTGACATAGGCCTAGCCTTCCACAAATCGAGCACCGCCGACCCGATCGTCAATAATTTCTTATCAGTAGTGCGGCAAACGTATCGTTCCTAGCGGCTTGCCCAAGGGATGTAATTGGCACTTCGGATACATGAAGATTTGTATTTGTTGTCAGTTGATGGATGAGATATGCTCATATTGTTGCTCATCTATCTTCGGGGCGGTGCGGAGACCGATGTCCACCGTTTTATCTACCGCACGGATCACAATCAGACCACAAGAAGAAAACGAACTATGACACCGAACCGGGATGTGAGGCTGGAAATCCGCCATCTAAAGCTGCTGGCTGCCGTCGCGGAAGAGGGCAGCGTGACCGAGGCGGGCCGCAAGCTGCACGTGACCCAATCGGCGCTGAGCCATCAGCTGCGCGACGCGGAGGAGAAACTCGGCACCGCGCTGTTCCTGCGTCTAGGCAAGAAGATGGTGCTCACACCCGCCGGAGAGAAACTGCTTGTCTCCGCGCGGAAGGTGCTCGACGAATTGCGCTGCGCCGAGGCGCAGATCGAGGGACTGAACGGCGGGACACGCGGCGTGGTGCGCGTAAGCACGGAGTGCTACACCTGTTACCACTGGCTGCCCCCGGTGCTCAAGAAATTTCAGGTAAAGTTTCCCCGAGTAGAAGTGGATATCGTTCTGGAGGCTACCGCGCGGCCGATCGCAGCTCTGCTGGAAGGCAAAATCGATGTGGCGGTGACCAGTTCTTCGGTACGCAATAAGAGCCTGCGTCTCACTCCAGCCTGTGAAGACGAATTGATGATCGTGTTGTCGCCGAAGCACCGTTTGGCATCTTCGACTTACATCGAGCCACGCGACCTGGCAGGAGAAACGGTTCTTTGCTATCCGCCGAAGGAAGAAAGCACGCTCATGCTCAAAGTGATGCGGCCGGCTGGGATCGAACCCGAGCGTGTGCTCGGGATCCCTCTGACCGAATCGATTGTTGACATGGTCGCCGCCGGTCTGGGAATTGCATTCCTGGCGCACTGGGCCATCGGTACCTACGTGCACGCAGGCAAGATCGTGGCGCGTCCTTTGAGCAAGAGCGGTTTCCGCCGCCGATGGTATGCCGCAACCCTGCGAAGTGGTACCGCGACTCCATTTTTGACTGAGTTCGTGAATCTGCTGGCGCGGACCTGCTCGCTGGACTCCCATAACTAGGCGCTCCGATCGAACAAGCCGGCATCTCGCATGACAGAACGCAACTCAGTTGCCGACTACCTTGAAGACTTCCAGGCCCTGGGCAACGCATGCGTGTACGTCCACCGCCGCGGATATCACGCCGAGCGCACGTCGTACCGCCGCGTTGCCGAGACCGCATTCCGTTTTGCGCGAGAGCTTGAGGAACGAGAGATTGGCAAGGGCGAACGCGTAATGCTGTGGGGCGAGAATTCCGCGGAGTGGGTCGCGGCTTTCTTCGGATGCGCGTTGAGTGGCGTAGTCGTTGTTCCCATGGACCATGGCGCCTCCGCCGATTTCGCAAGGCGGGTGGAGGCGCAAGTCAGCTCGCGGCTTTTACTTTGTTCGCGTCGCCACGCGCACGAACTCGTGAAATGTTCTGGAGCAGACGCGCCAGTCTTGATTCTCGAAGATTTGATTCCGACGCTGGCGCATCACCCCGCGGCGGCTCCAGCGACCAGAGCCGGCCTCAATGACATTCTGCAGATTGTCTTCACCTCCGGCACAACCGCTGATCCCAAAGGCGTGGTCATCACTCATGAGAACGTGCTGGCCAATGTCGCGCCGCTCGAACAACAGATACGCAGTTATCAAAAATATGAGCGCCTGGTACATCCCGTGCGCTTCTTGAATCTTCTGCCGCTCAGCCATGTGTTCGGACAATTCCTGGGAATGTTTCTGCCCCCGCTCCTGGGCGGCGTGGTGATTTTTCAGGAGGAACTCAATCCCTCGGAGGTGATCTCCACTATCCGGCAGGAGCGCGTATCCGTCCTGGTCAGCGTGCCCCGCGTCCTGCAGTCGCTCAAACAGAAGATCGAGCGTGATCTGGAAGATCAAGGGAAACTGGAAGACTTCAAGCGGAGTTTTCGTTGCTCCGAGGGCAGACACTTTCTGCGCCGCTGGTGGATCTTTCGCAGCATCCATCGCCAATTCGGCTGGAAGTTCTGGGCGTTCATTTCTGGTGGCGCCGCGCTCGACCGCGAGACAGAAGAATTCTGGGGACGCCTGGGGTTCGCGGCTATCCAGGGGTACGGCCTTACCGAGACAACTTCTCTCATCAGCGTGAATCATCCGTTCAAGCTGGGAAAAGGGTCCATCGGAAAAATATTACCCGGGCGAGAGGTGAGGCTCGCGGAAGACGGTGAAATTCTGGTACGCGGCGCAGGTGTGGCCTCGGGATACTGGAGTGGAGGCATGCGACAGGAGGTCGTCGATCCTCAGGGCTGGTATCGCACGGGAGACATTGGCGCACTCGACGAAGCTGGCAACCTATATTTCAAAGGCCGCAAGAAGGAAGTGATTGTCACCACGGGCGGTACGAACGTGTACCCGGAGGATCTCGAAGCCGCCCTGCGCCAGCAGCCAGAAGTAAAAGACTGCATCGTTGTTGGCATCGAGCGCGGAGGCAATGCCGAGCCCTGTGCGGTTGTGATTCTGCGAGACAGTGGCGATGTCGAGTCCGTGGTGCAGCGCGCCAATCAATCGCTGTCCGAGTACCAGCGCATGCGCATGTGGATCGAGTGGCCACAGGAAGACTTCCCCCGCACGAGCACGCAAAAGCCGCGCCGCAACCTGATTCGCGATCTTGCTCAAGTCCAAATGATGCAATCTGCCACGAAGTCAGCGGGCACGAACCCGGGAGAAAGCCCTCTCGCCGAGTTGATCTCGCGTATCGCTGGCCGGCCCGTTCCCAGTCTTAAGGCGGACGCAAATCTCGATTCCGACCTCGGACTCAGCTCGCTGGATCGCGTCGAACTGCTCAGTGCCCTCGAAGATCGCTACCAGGTCGATCTCAGCGAGACTCGATTTAGCGCGGCCCACACCGTCGGCGACCTGGAACGACTGTTGCGCGGCGAAGGCCTTCGGCGCGCCGCGTATCACTATCCGATGTGGGCCTTGCGCTGGCCAATCACTTGGATACGTTTTTTTGCCCACTATCTATTGCTACGGCCCGCGATTCTTCTGCTCGGCTGGCCGCGCATCGAAGGCCGAAGCAATTTGCGTGGCTGCGCCGGCCCTCTCCTGGTGGTTTCCAACCACATCGACCATGTCGATGTGGGCTTCATCCAAACCGCATTGCCCGCCCGCTTTCGGCACCGGATCGCGACCGCGGCAGGGGGCGAGGCTCTGGAAGCTCTGCGCACGCCTCCCGCAAGCCGCGGATATTTCGGAAGAATCTATGACCACATGCAGTGGATTCTGGGGGTTTCGCTTTTGAATGTATTTCCGCTTCCGCGCGAGGCGGGCTTCCGTCAAAGTTTTGCGCACGCAGGACGGGCCACTGATCGCGGCTATAGCATTCTGATTTTTCCCGAAGGCCGGCACACCGTCGACGGAAAGATGAATCCATTCCGCGCCGGAATCGGCTTGCTGGCGAGTAGTCTGGGCATTCCCGTCCTGCCTATGCGAATTATGGGATTGTTCGAAGTAAAGCAGGCGGGCAAGAAGTTCGCGGCTCCCTGGAAAATCCGCGTACGTATCGGGCAGCCAATCCAATTCAAGCCAGGAACTGATCCGCAGCAGATCACGAAGGAACTCCAAAAAGCGGTGGAGTCTCTGTAGTCAGGGTCGAATCCGCGAGATCGATCCGCGCTACTCCTCGTCGGTCTGCGGTTCCGCCTGGCGCAAATCCGGCTCGATCTTGATCTCGGACAAACTAGCGCCGCGAAGTTGCCGGTTCAGCGATGAAAGATCCGAGGTCTTGAATGTTTCCCAAAGTTTCATTACCTCCGCACCATCATGCTCGATTGCTGCGACCGCATCCCGTTGAGAAGAGGTGGGCGCAGCATCAACCTGCCAAACCTGCGTGTACACCGTGCTCACTTGCCCGTTCACCCGGGTCAGGGTTACGTTGCCGGTCGATGTAGCCGCTGCGCCTCCAGTTGCGCCCAGCATCGCAGCCAGCTTCTTCTGGAAGGTTTCAGCCACATCCTTCGGCGCCTTCGCCTGATCGCCCAACTTTTGCAGCTGATCTCGAATCGAACCGCCTTCGAGAATCGCCCGGGACGTCTGGCTCAGGATCGCAGCCAGGCGCCTCTCCGCCTCGAACTTCTTCTCTAGTTCTGCCCCCGAGATCTTCACTCGTGGGTCCATCTTCACCGTCAATGGCGCGGTGAAGCTCTTGCCATTCGCACTGAAGCGAACCCGATACTGTCCCGGCATGGCCGTCGGGCCGAGCGGAAGCCGCGGCGTGTCGTGCGGAATCGCAGCAATGGGATACTCGTGCCGCGTCGACGTCGGAGGCGGATAGTGCAGACCCCACACCAGGCGGTGCATGCCGGCACCGGACGGGATCGCTTTGAAGGTGCGAAGCCAGTACAGAGGAATCAGCTGCTTTTTCAAATCGTCTTCCGAGATCCGGGGCCGGTCTGTGCTCGAAAAGCGGCGAACCAGTTGACCTTGGGCATCCAGGATCTCCACCGTAACCGGGCCTGAGGCGTCGTGCGCAAGGTAGTAGTCAATGATTGCGCCAGCGGGAGGATTCTCCCCCGCAGGCTCGTCGGGAGGAAGCGGCGTGTCGGTGTTGGTGTCCCGCATGATGCGATAGGCCGGCGCAGGCGCAAAGAGATGCGCTTCCGAATTCGCGATCGCCGCAGAAACTTCCCGCAGCGGTGAAATGTCGTCAAGAATCCAGAACGACCTTCCGTGGGTAGCCACAATCAAATCGTTATCGTGAATCCAAAGATCGCGCATGCTGGTGTGCGGCAGATTCAGCTGCAGTGACTGCCAGTGATCCCCGTCGTCGAATGAAACCCAGACTGCATTTTCAGTCCCGGCGAACAGCAAGCCCTTGCGCACCGGATCCTCACGCACAGTGTCAACTGGGCCGAAGTCCGGGAGGCCCGTGGTGATCAGCTTCCAGGTCTTGCCGCCATCATGCGTGCGGTAAATGTAGGGATGAACATCGTCGATGCGGAAACGGCTCACCGAGGCGTAAGCCGTCTCCTCGTCGAAGTGTGACGCCGAAATCTGGGTGACCTTGCTCCACGGAGTCAGTTCCTTCGGCGTGCTGTCTGTCCAGTTCTTCCCGCCGTCATGAGTGAGCCACAGCAACCCATCATCTGTCCCCGCCCATAGCGTGTTAACGCTCTTGAACGAAGGTGCAAGCGCGTAGATCACGCCACGCTGCTTGTCGGCTCCCTTGAGGACGAGTTCGCCCACGCTGGCCGGCACACCAGGATTCTCCCGCGTCAGGTCCTTGCTGATCGCCTGCCAGGCGCTTCCGCTATCCGTCGTTTTGAACAGCACATTGGTCGCGTAATAAAGAAGGTGTGGATCGACCGGCGAGAACATCGTCGGTTCACTACGGTTCGCACGATACTGGCCGCCGGGCAAGGGAATGGGCGTGATGTTTTGTACTTGGCCAGTAGACCAGTGAAACTTCGAGACTTCGCTCCGCCCTCCACCGTAGACGACGTCGGGATCCAGAGGATCAGGCGCAATGTAGCCGTATTCAATCACGCCCACCGGATGCCAGTCGCGAAACGTGATCGCGCCGTCATTGCCACGGCTGGAGATACAAACGGAACCGCTTTCCTGTTGTCCTCCGCAAACCAGGTAGGGAAATGTATTCGTAACCGAGACGTGGTACAGCTGCGCCGTGGGCTGGTTATACCAGGAACTCCACGTTGCACCACCGTTCACGGTGACCAAGGCACCCTGGTCGCTGACGAGCAGAATTGTGTTGCCGTCGTGCGGATTGATCCAGATGTTCTGGTAGTCATCGCCGCCCGGCGCGCCGCGGAACCCTGCCCACGTCTTACCGCCATCCGCGGAGCGCATGGTGACTGTGCTCACGCTGTAGACAATGTCAGGATTTTTCGGATCGACCTTCGGAATCGGCAGATCGCCACCACCGATGCGCCCGGCGGGGCGAGGATCATCCGTCGCGAGCGACCAGCTTTCACCCGCATCCTCAGACCTGTAGACCGCAAGTTTGCCAGAACTCATCGCAACACTGGCATAAAGCCGCCGCGGATCGCTGGGCGCGATCGCGACATATATCTGCGCAAGATCCTTCTGCAACCCGCTGGTCAACGCACGCCACGTGTTTCCTCCATCTGTGGACTTGAACAAGCCTCCGTGAGTTCCGTTGAACATGTTGTTGTCCTCCCACGGACCCTCACGCGCCTCCCACATCGAGGCATAAACCACATCCGGGTTCGACGGATCGATCACTACGTCGGAACCGCCCGTGTTCTCATCCTTATAGATCGCTTTCTGCCACGTCTGCCCGCCGTCGGCCGAGCGATAAATTCCACGCTCCTGATTCGGACCGTAAGGATGGCCAAGCACCGCGGCGAACACACGATTGGGATCGCGCGGATCTACCGCCAGCGCTGGAATTTGCTGGCCGTCACGCAGCCCAAGATGCGTCCACGTTTTGCCGGCGTCAGCGGATTTGTAGATTCCGTTCCCTACAGAAAGATCGGGACGATGCAATCCTTCTCCACTGCCTACATAAATGATGTTGGGATCGGATGGAGCCACGGCAATCGCGCCAATCGACTGTGAGGATTCATGGTCGAAGATGGGAGTCCAGGTGCGGCCGTAGTCGTCCGTCCTCCAGACTCCACCATTCACCTGGCCAACATAAAAGACGTTCGGCTGGCTGGGGACACCGGCGGCAGCCCGCGTACGCCCACCGCGAAACGGCCCAATCATCCGCCAACGCAGTTCCTTGTAAGTGTTTTCCGGAACCTGTTGTGCTTTGCTTGAGGCGGTGAACTGCAGAACGACAACTGGAAGAACAAAGGTCGAGAGAAACACACGAAGCACCGCCCAGGATCGGATCACTTGAGCCCTCTCAGCTTCCCGAAGCCAAACGCCTAAGAATAAACCAAAGTGCGTGCAGTTGGAGCCAGCGCCACTTGATAGTTACGGGGCGGCTTCCTAAATGGAACTCGCCGTCAGACTTGCCGCTACAATGGCCTGAGCATGATTGCCCATCTGCGCGGAAGGTTGTTGGCCAAGCATCCGAACCAGGCTATCGTCGAAACGGCCGGAGTCGGCTACGACGTAACCATCAGCGTGCCCACGTTTTCCGATTTGCCCACGGTTGGAGCGGAGGTGTCGCTGCACATTCATACCCATGTGCGCGAGGATCTGATTGCGCTTTATGGATTCCTGCGTCCGGCCGAGAAGCAGCTGTTCGAGAAACTGATCACCGTGAGCGGAATCGGTCCCAAGCTGGCGATCACCATCCTCAGCGGAATGGCTGCCGACGAAATGGTGGGCGCGATTCGTGGCAACGACGTGGCGCGCCTGACCCGCATTCCCGGCATCGGCAAGAAGACTGCCGAGCGCATGGTGCTGGAACTGCGCGATAAGCTGCCAGTAGCCGGACCGTCCGCCCCAGCAGCGCCGCCACTGAATGCCGCGGAAGAGGACGTACTTTCTGCTCTGCTGAACCTCGGATATCAGCGGGCTGCTGCTGAAAAGGCGCTCGCAGCAGTTTCCCGTGTAGGAAATGCAAAGTCCTTCGACCAAATGTTCCGGGCAGCTCTGGTGCAGCTCTCGAGATAGATGGGCGATATTTTGCTGGACACGCTCTGCGGCTTGCGCTTTAATCCTGCACCATGCAAACGCTTGGCCTCTCGGATTCGACTCCCCGCAGCGAAAGCCGCCTCAAAAGCCTTTTCTGGCCGTCCATCCAAAGCGGGGCGGACGTTGATTACCTCGCGGTGCAGGGTTTCTGGGTGTGCACGATGGTGGGCGTAATGTCGCTCGTTTTTTTGGCGCTCGCACACCAACCCATTACCGGACTGCTGGTCTTCCTACTGTTTCATCTCGGCGGCGTTGGTGTTAGGGAACACAACCCTTTCGCCGCAGCGATCATTCTGATCTACTACATCGTCGACTTTTTGGCATCGGTTGTTTTTCTGTTCGTGAACTCGCCGGGCATTGGAGTTCTCAGGATCATCATCATGGCGCTGCTCCTGTCGAATCTTCGCGCGACATGGATCGCCGGCAGTTGGAAGCCCGATTCTGAAGAAGCTGCTTTGCCGCCCAGGATGTCAGAAACGTTTTCCGACAAGCTCTCCGATATGTGGCCAGCGTTCATTTGGCCGAAGGTAAGAGTTTTCTATTACATCTTCTCGCTTGGATTCCTCGCGCTTACTGTCGCTGGGCTCATCGTAATATATCTCCGCGTTGGTCATCTCTAGGCGAAACGAAGGCCAATCTCACGCTTTACTTTCCAATGCAGAAGCTACTGAAGATCAAATTTAGAATGTCATCCGTCGTAGTCACGCCCGTGATCGCGTCGAGCGGCCGCAGCGCGTTGTAGAGATCAAGCAGCAGCATCTCGTGTGGGACTTTCCCAGTCACGGCGTCCTGCGCCGCGTCGAGCCCCACCAGCGATTCTTTGATCAAACCCTGATGCCGGACGTTGGTCAGGAAACCGGACTCCGCCTGGGTTCCAGCTTCTCCGCCAATGTGCCGCAGAATTTCGGAGCGCAGTTCCGCGATGCCTTCCCCGGTAACAGCTGACGTGCAAACTTTCTGACCACTAATCACTGACCACTGGCCACTAGTCCTCAGATCGCTCTTATTCCCCACCACAATCGTGCGGCGAGTGTCGACGAGGCGCAGCAATTCTTGATCGTCAACAGTTTCCGCCTGCGAGGCATCCAACACCACCAGCACCAAATCAGCGTCAGCGAGAGCTTCCCTGGACTTACGAATCCCAATGGACTCTGCCTCATCAAGCGCCGGGCGGATGCCGGCGGTGTCCACCAATTTGACCGGAATTCCGCCAATGGCAACGGTCTCGCTGACCAGATCGCGCGTGGTTCCCGGCGTTGCGGTGACGATGGCTCGTTCGCGCTCCACCAGACGGTTAAACAAACTCGACTTGCCGACGTTCGGCCTGCCTACGATGGCAAGCGTCAGCCCTTCATGCACGATTTTGCCGTAGGCGAAGCTGGCCGCGAGTTGGTCGAGTGGCTGCCGAACTTCGTCGATATGGCGCAAGATCGTCGCATCCGGCAGAACCGAAACGTCCTCTTCCGCAAAATCGATCCCGGCTTCGAGCAGGGCGATCAGTTCCACAAGCTTCTGCTTGACGGGCTGCAACCGCCGCGAGAGCGCTCCCTCCAGTTGCTGGGCCGCAACCTTCGCCTGGTAAAGCGTTTGCGAATCGATCAGGTCGCGAACCGCCTCAGCTTGTGTCAGGTCAATGCGCCCGTTGAGGAACGCGCGCATCGTGAACTCGCCAGGCTCGGCCAGGCGCGCCCCGCTCGCAACGCAAAGCTCAACAATATGCCGCAGCACGACCGGAGAGCCGTGCGCGGAAATCTCAATGACGTCGTCGGTGGTGTAGGAGTGTGGCTTGGCGAAGTAGGTGACGACAACCTCGTCGATGCGTTCCGTACGCTCGATGATCTCTCCAAAAACTGCTCGACCCGATTCCAGTTCATGCTTGAGGCGCAACATAGGCGCGGCGATCCTGCGCGCGTCGGGCCCGGCTAGCCGCACTACGCCGATGCCGCCGCGCCCGGGTGGTGTCGCGATGGCGATGATCGTGTCATCCAGATTCACACCAAGGTTCACGGGCCGATTGTAACGGGTAAACTACTGACAACCAATGTGGTGAACTTCCAACTAACTGGGTTAAGGAGCGCCGAGAGTGTCCGTAGCCGACGAACTTCTACAAGCCAACCGGGAATTTGCCCGTAACTTCAAGCTGGGAGAACTCTCGGTTCGCCCCAAGCGGCATGTCGCTGTACTCGCATGCATGGATTCCCGCATTCTGTTCGAGCACTGCCTGGGCCTGCATCCCGGGGACGCGCACATGATCCGCAACGCTGGCGGCATCGCCACCGACGACGCCCTGCGGTCGCTGATCGTCTCGCATCACCTGCTCGACACGCAGGAGTTCATCATCATCAACCACACCGACTGCGGACTGCTGGGCGTGCGGGAAGACGAACTCAAGCAGAAGCTGGAAGCAAAGATGGGAACGTCCTCCGGTGCGCCGGCGCATTTCCACGCTTTTGCAGATCTGGAAGAGAACATCCGACGGCAGATACTCCGGGTTAAGTCCCATCCGTGGATTCCAAAAAGCATTCCGGTGCGAGGATTCGTCTACGACGT
>Ga0210408_10003448_pt1 | contig 14627 bp, 33 predicted proteins | sample IncBWH4MmetaG_FD_155471 | JGI IMG/M metagenome (GOLD analysis project Ga0210408, IMG submission 155471) | Forest soil microbial communities from Barre Woods Harvard Forest LTER site, Petersham, Massachusetts, United States - Inc-BW-H-4-M | ecosystem: Environmental > Terrestrial > Soil >...
GGTGTCGGCGCCTTCCTTTTCTGGGCACCGCGATCCCATAGCGAGTGCCGCGCGTATATGATCGCAGAGCGTCTTGGTTGTCGCCTCTTCTGTGCCGGCGATCTCTAGCCATTCGGCGCGTCGTCCAGGCGTCCACGGCACGCCTTCATGGAACAGCAACACAAGCCGCAACGATTCCATCACGCCCCAGCGCGGTTCTTTGGTGTAGACCGTCTTGCGAATCATTGGAGCGTCCCCGTTCATTGGCACAATTAAGCCGTTCCTGTTTTTTGTCAATGTCACTTTTGGCTGTTAAGAGACTTTTTTGTGCCTCTTGCACGTTTCAACTAGATATAGTAGGCACTATTTCTCTCTAACACATTAGGAGGGCCTGATGGCCTCGAAGAAGAAGACCAACGGAACGAAGCGGAAGGCCAAGGCCACCGCAGATGTCAGCGAAAACAAGGCTGTAGAGGTGCGCCAGATTTCGGCGAACAAGCTTAAGCGGGCGATCACCGACTGCAACGCCATCCTGGAAGACAATTCCGCACGGGCCGGCGAGATCGGTGGCATCAAACGCGAGGCGGCCGAACAGGGCATGGACCCCCAAGCTTTCGGCATGTTGCTACGACTATGGCGGAAGGCCAAGAACAACGCGCATACCCTCGGTGCCATCCTGCGTTCGTTTGACTACGGCCGTGAGGTGCTTGGCCTTGATGCCATGGTGCCGGCTGACTTCTTCGAGGAACCGACTGAGGGCAAGAAGACGCACCGTCGCAAGAAGGCGGCCGAGGAACCGACCGATCCGAATCAGACGGATCTTGAGACGGCTATCGAAGAGACCGACACCAATGTCGAAAACCTCGACGAGCACCGCGCAAGTGCGGCGTGAGCCGGTAACGGGACGAGTGCTAGCACCACCGGACGCAGCACTTGTTTTGTTCAAGGCGGCCACAGCTTTGATTGTGGCCGCCGAACGTCAGGGATTCGATGACAGTTGGTTCCGAAACCAGCGCCAGACAGAGTTTACGTCTGAGGAAGAGTGTGCGGCCTATGATCGTGAGTTCCTTAGGGGCGAGCAAGAGCGGGCGCAGGCAGATGCATGGGGCGAATCGCCACCAAAGAAGCGCAGATGAACGTCCGGTCGATTTGGCATTGCCGCAAGCTTGACAGCAAGCGGCGTTGGCTTGCCCGCGCTAGGCTTGGCAAGCTTATTCCCCGATGGGCTATTGCAGAAATGCGTGATGGTAGAACTTTTGTAAATAGATTGGAATCTCTGGGTTGTGTTTATCGAGTAGCAACAGGCGGCATGCAGAAGCCAAGCGATGGTGATCGTGTCTGATAAGCCTCTCGTGGCATCATTCGATCTAGCTACAAGTTGTGGCATCGCTCTCGGCCGCGTCGGCGATAAAGTACCTCGCGTAACGACGTGGGACTTGCGTTCAGTAGGACCATCGCGATCGCGCCGCCTGCTTCACTTCTCAAACATGTGTGACGAACTATTCCGTAGGCACGCGATCGATGTGCTGCGTTACGAAGCGCCGATGTCCATTGCGGTGGCGAGCAAGATCGGCGCCAGTGAGGATGTGATCCTCATGCTTCGCGGGTTGGTGGGCATTCTCGAATGCTGTGGGGCACGGGCGGATATCAAGGACATTCGTTCCTTCAACGTACAAGACGCACGCCAGCATTTCTGCGGCCGGCGCACCTTCCCGAAAGACGCCAAGGGCAAGAGCACCGCGAAGGCGGAAGTCATGAGGATTGCTAAAATGCTAGGCGTTAACTGTCCTGATGACAATTGTGCCGATGCGTTTGTCGGTTGGTCCTACACCTGTGCGCTTCTAAACCCGAAACTAGGCCACTTGTGCACCCCCTTATTTGCGAGAACAGCATGAACAAATATAAAGAACAGCCTAATATGATGCAAATTGCAGAAATAGGCGGTTTGCCGGAATTAACTAATGAACAAAAGGAAGGTATTGCAATCGCAGCATGGATTTGTCGTAGTTATGGTGCCGGGGATATTTGGGCCGAGGTTATTGAATGTCATGGTGAGCAACAACGTGCTAGATATTGGATGAAGATTAGTGAGCGGACTACATGAAGCGTTATGGCGATTTCATATTGAAGGCGAGAGAAATGCAACGTTTTCTCAGCACTCGCTTCGAGGACATCGATCCGTGTCCGCAGTGTGGTGCGATCGACCTAGATTACCGCAGGACTTGCATCCATCGGAACGATGATCGGTTTGGATCGCCGCGTTGCGATAATGGCCTCTGAGTGTTCGTTGAGATCGTCCCACGAGATCCTGCGCAACTCGCATGGGCCTTGGTGGCCCAGATCCCAGACCATCCAAGCGAATGCCATGCCGCTGTTCGCTTTGCGGCCTTCCCATCCAGCCCTATGCATCATCGGCAGGCGTCGCCTGAAAACGTAGACGCGAGCCAAAAGACCGCTGTCAAGAATTGAGCGGCGGACCTCGGATTCGAGAAAAGCTAAACGCAAGAGCATAACGATCTTGGGAATCCCAAGAGTCAGCGCGTGCGCTACGAACTTATTGGCCAGCTTGAACGGTGGATTGGTGACGATTGCACCAACGGCAAAAGACGGCGGTCTTTCGAAGAGGAAGTCAACGCCGCTTTCAGATTCCGGGCATCCATAGTCAACCAAGTCGGTGGCCCAGACCTTGTGTCCGGCGGATCGCAGGACATTAACGATGCGCCCGCTTCCGCAGGCGCACTCCCAAAGAACGTCGGGTAACGGTTCGTGCCGAAGCAGAGCCGTTACAGCAACATCGGGCGTCTCGTAGAGATCGTCCTTGCGGTCTTTGAGATGCGCCCGCAGATTACCGGTGGATAGGCTGATGGTCACCCTGCGGCCCACTCGACGCTAGGAAATTTGGGGTTATTGACGCCTTCAGCGATCAGGCGTTTCACCCATAGAGACTTAATGCGGTTGTAGCAAGCACCGCGGTCGCGGTCTGAAAGTTTACGCGCAGCGAGCCAGTCTATGTAGTGGCTATCCGCAGATAACGACATCATGCACTTGGAAAACAGTGCCGCGTTCAGAATGACGAAGCGTTTCGTGGCTGGCCGCGTTCGTTCCAGCACAAGACGGCGCCATAGCCACATGCACATTGTCATATTCAAACTGGCCCAAAGTCGTGCATAGGTTGACTCTCGTCCCCATGCCCCGTGGGCAATGTTCAAAAACTGGGTCAGTTGTTCAACCCCTTGGGCATCAAGACTCTCACTGATGGTCGCGGCCGTAACCGCAAGAAGTGTCGGCGTCTCTGCACCACTAGCCCACCAGCACCGCAACACTTGCGACATACTGAGGATAGGCGCGTATTCGTTTCGACGAATGTTGTCGTATCCGACGTAGGCGCAGTGTTTGCGGATCTTTTGCAGCACAGGGTTCGCGCTTTCCATCCCGCGTAGCACGTCGTCCGGCCGCATCTTGACGAGCGCGGTGTTCAGGCGAACGAACTCGTCAGCCATCTCGGCGAGAGTGTCAAAGTCGCAAATACGGACATCCGCGATGGTTTCTTGGATGCCGGAAAGCTTGAAGGCTTCGATCCGGTGCTGGCCGTCAACAATCCATGTCTTGCCGTCAAATTTACCAAGCGTCAGGACTCCGGTGATGATTCCGCCGTTGCCCTTGAGTTGTTCCGCCGAGTCGCGCACGCGATCGTTGATGCGGATCGGCCGCTGGAAGGGAGGACGATGCCAATTTTCGGCCTCTTTTACCGAGAAGATGATCGTTTCCATGCGGCTACGGACGGCCTTGGGCGCCTCTCGTGTGCCACGCAGTTGTAGAATCATTGCCATTCATATCCCCTTTGCGGATTGACGATGGCACTGAATATAGCCACAGGAAAAATAGTGTCAATAGGGTTGGCCGCGGCCCTTCCCGGAGGCTTTCGAGATGTCGAGTGGTGACATGTCCGAGATGTCTAGTTCGTACAAGCGGCCGTGAGCGGGACCGGCCCAAGACATCTACCGCGGGGATTCTTAACGCAACAAAAGAACTTTAGCACAAACCATACCATCCCTAGTACAATTCACAGCCGAGTCATCAACGACGAATCGAGGCCGACGACGCGGACCACGAACCGCAACGCATCGTCTCGTCTTTCAGACGGAAGGACCATCCCGGCTTGCAGCGCAGCTTGGCCACTAGCGAGCGCAGAATATCGTGAGCATTGTCAGCCATCGGATTCCTCTGTGAATAGAATGGCCGAGGGTGGTAGCGCCTAAGCTACTCTAGGAGGCCTTGACCTTACGGTTTCCGCACCCTCGAACCACAAACAACAAAAGAACTTTAGCACAACACACACTATCCCTAGCCCAACTCACAGGCCGAATCTCTATCCGTTGTGTCAAGCTAAAATGCTTGTTGTTCTGTAGTTGACAGGGCGATGACGTTGTGCAGAAATGGCGACGCCCGCCGAGTATGGTGAGCGGCGGGCGTCTCGATCCGAGAGACGTTGGGACATCGGATCGTCGGGGTGATTAATATCGCCCGAGCGGCTTTCTATGTCAAGTAGCCGTGACGATCTTTTCCCGCCTTGCAATCTCGGAACATAGCCAGCCCCCCTATGGGGCCGACACCACATGGTCTGACTCAGAAAACCAGCGTGTGGGGAGATGTAGATGAACCGCAACCCGAGAACTCGCGCTAGGCAGTAGTGCCCCCCGTGGCCGACTGTCTCGCGGTGCGATCAAGGGACAGGCTACCAGCGACTGGTTTAGAGGCTCTGTTAGGAAGGTTCACGGGCAAGGGCATGCCGTCGTAGGGCTCGCTGGAGCACCCATCATGGACTCCGTCGATTCCTACTAGGCGTTGAGAACATTAGAGCCACCGGCAAGGTGGCGGGGGCCAGGGGGGGGCGGGCCTGATGAGCATAAAGGCTTGGACAGAGTGTGAGGATAGGTACGGCTACCGATAAAGGAAGGAAGCTAGATGAACATCGAACTTCAGGGCGACAAAGTGATCATCACGGTTGATGTGTCGAAGGCGGCGTTGTCCGCTGCGCCGATGAGTAAGACGGGCAAGTCAAAGCTGGTAGCCACAACGGGCGGATTTGAGAGGGTGGGGCCGGTCAAAGTTTCTCTGAACGTGATTTGTTGAGATGTGGTCCCCCTGGGAGACGGTCAATGAGGTCCGCGATGAGGGCGGTCGCCTTCTCTCGTTTGCGAGAACCAGATCATTGATCACCAAGGCAGGCGGCCCATCGGTCACTGCCCGCCCGGCAAAGCCATCGGTGCAGATGATCTGCGTAATTGGGCTAGTCGGCGGCTTGGTGGGAAATCTGGTGTGTTTAATCGCAAAGAAGCAAAAAGACTCAAGCGATTGAAAGCAGGAAGTCGCAATGTCTAACGATCGGACGCAAAAGTTGTAGTGGCGGAATGGGAGGTTGTAATGGATAAGAGAAAGGTTTTGGTCTGTAGCCTATGCCTCAGAGCTTCATGCTGGTACGGCATGTTCATATGTGAGGACGCGCAGTCGGCTGGGCTGAAAATCCTAACAATCAATGAGTTGGACAAGCTTGGCCGAGAGCATCCAGACTATTGGAACGACGAGACTATGATCGAACAGTACGGCGACGCCAGCCGGGAGTTTCGCACATGAAAGAGGACAAAACGGCGTTGTCGTGGTGGTTCCCGCGCATAGAGGCGGCTGGCCTACCGGTTCCTCGCACCAAGATCATCAAAATGCCGCCAGCCGCCCAAGAGGACATCTGGCATGCGTTTGACGGCGAGGATGGCTCTGGTGCCCTAGCTGAGTTTGGCGCGCACCTACGGGCTTCTGCCGAGGACCTCGGGGTGCCGTTCTTCCTGCGCACGGATCACACATCCGGCAAGCACGAATGGAAGCGCACATGCTTTGTCGCCGATCCGGCCGAGATAGCCGTACACGTATTCGCGCTCGCCGAGTTTTCCGAAATTGCTGGCGGCCTTATGGGCCTTCCGTGGGATACGTGGGTGCTGCGAGAGTTCTTGCCGACGCGTCCGCTTGGTGTCTGTCCGCACTACGGTGACATGCCGGTATGCCGCGAGTTCCGGTTTTTCGTTGATGGCGGAACGGTACGTTGCCATCACCCGTACTGGCCTGAAGCCGCGCTTGAAGAGGGTGGCTGCGCGGCGATCGATTATGAAGGTCTGTGCAGCACGCTGGATGGTGACGCGCTTAGGGCGCTCGCTAGTGCGGCTGGTAAGGCGTGCGGTGGCTCATGGTCGGTAGATATTCTCGACACTGATCGCGGCTGGGTCATAACCGACATGGCTGAGGCGCATAAATCCTTCCATTGGGATGGGTGTCCTACAGTCGCGCGCGCTGCATAACAACGAAGCGGGGAGGACGGACATGAAACGCAAGGCACTGGCGCTCTATCAGCCGTGGGCATGGCTTATGGTCAACGGCCACAAGGATGTCGAGAATCGGGATTGGAAAGACACTAACCCAGGCTTGCGATTTCGTGGGCCGTGCCTTGTGCACGCCAGCAAGGCGGTTGATCACGAAAGCTATTCGTTCGTCGCCGAGCACTTCCCCGAGATACGCAAGCAAATGCCTATTGTTCGTGACTTGCCGAGCGGCGGCATTGTCGGTGAGTTCGAGATTTACGACTGCGTGACGGCGCATCCGTCGCCATGGTTTTTTGGGAAATACGGGTTTCTCGTGCGCAATGCGCGGCCTCTGCCGTTTCATCCTTGCCGCGGCATGCTTGGGTTCTTTGGTGTGGATATACCAGAATGAACCGCGAGCTTTGGGATCACCAAGCGCAGGCGCTTACAGCGCTTCGTCAGTCGATCGGGCAAGGCGTGAAGCGAATCGTGCTGTCAGCGCCGACGGGGTCCGGGAAAACACTCCTCGCGGCGGCTGTCGTCGAAGGTGCGCAGCGCAAGGGCAACCGGCTGGCGTTCGTGGTGCCTAGCATCCAACTCATCGATCAGACTGTCGAGAAGTTCTACGCGGAAGGCATCCGCGATATCGGCGTGATCCAGGCCAACCATGAGATGACTGATTGGTCGCGCAGTGTGCAAGTCTGTTCCGTGCAAACACTGAAAAGCCGGCAGGCGTATCCCGAGGCAAAGATCGTCGTCATCGACGAGTGCCATGCGCTGCATAAATTCCACGCCGATTGGTTGATGCATCCTGATTGGCAGAACGTGCCGTTCATTGGGCTTAGCGCGACGCCCTACACAAAGGGGCTCGGTAGATATTTCCATTCACTGTTGATCGCGGCGACAACGAAGGAATTGATCGACAAGGGCTTGCTATCGCGGTTCACTGTGTACGCCTGTCCAAAGGCAGACTTGAAAGATGTCAAGGTTGTTGCTGGCGACTACGTCAAGGATCAACTCTCTAGCGCTATGCAGGACGGCACGCTAACTGCCGACATTGTGAAAACGTGGAAAGAGCGGTGGGGTAAGGACAAGACATTGGTGTTTGCCGTCGATCGCGCTCACGCCGAGACGTTGCACTTTCGGTTCATTGATGCCGGCGTGCGGTCGGCCTATCAGGACGCAAACACGTCATCGGCCGAGCGTCATGAGATCGAGCGGGGGTTTCACGATGGGCGATATCAGGTTGTCTGTAACGTTGGCACATTGACTCAGGGAGTGGACTGGGATTGCCGTTGTCTTGTGCTGGCGCGTCCGACGAAGAGTGAAATCCTCTATGTCCAGATTATAGGGCGAGCGCTGCGCACCGCACCAGGTAAGGACATGGCGTTGATTCTTGATCATTCCGATACGACGCAAGAGCTTGGCCTAGTCACCGATATCCATCATGATCATCTTCACGACGGGAAGAAGCAGACGGCGCGTGATGTCGCCGAGAAACCTCGTAAGCCGCTTCCGCGTGCGTGTCCGCAGTGCGCTAATATCCAACCTCGGCTCAACCGCGTATGCCAGCAATGCGGATTCAAGCTTCCTCTGATGAGCGGCGTAACAGAGCGAGATGGGATTCTCGTTGAATTTGTGCCAGGAAAAGTGCCAGTAAAGGGCAAGGATCGCGTATGGACGCACGAAGAGAAGGCGACGTTCTATGCCCAATTGCTTGGCTATGCGCGTGAGCACGGTTACAGGGACGGCTGGGCGGCAAACAAATTCCGTGACAAGCATGGGGTGTGGCCCAATGGGATGAAGGGTGTTCGTCCGATCGAGCCGTCATTCGAAGTCGCGAGTTGGATTAAGGCGATGAACATCCGTTGGGCGAAGAGCAGGAAACGCGCTGAGATGATGGCAACACGACAAGCGGCGGAGTGAAGGACATGGCGGGAAAAGTCGTAGCGATTGGCGATCGAGATGCGCGATCAATCGGAGTGCTTTACAAGAAGGCGCGCGGGTCCGTTACAGAGACAGCGCGCTGTTTGTTGGAGACTGGGCGGGCACTGCTTGAGAAAAAAGCATCTATGTCCCACGGTGAGTGGATGCCATGGCTTACTGACAACGCTGATGTGCTCGGGTTTGAAGATCGTACTGCACGAAGATTGACGAGGCTTGCAATTGACAAAGTGGACGCTAGCGTCCCTTTGACTAACGAAGAGGCGACTGAGATCGTAAATGCAATCTGGGGTCACGGTGGTAGTCAGTTAAATCAACAGTCCCTAAGCAACGAGCACTACACGCCTGCGAAGTACATCGAAGCGGTGCGGTCAGTTCTTGGCGAGATCGATCTTGATCCTGCCTCATGTGAGGAAGCTAACAGAGTCGTCAAAGCGACGGTGTTCTTTACCAAAGATGATGATGGTCTAGCGAAAGAATGGGTGGGTCGCGTCTGGTTGAATCCGCCATACGGCGACGAGGTGGGCAAGTTTATCGCCAAGCTGACGAGCGAGATCAACGCTGGGAATGTTGACGCTGCGGTGGTTCTCGTCAATGCTCACTGCACCGACACCATTTGGTTTCAGCCTCTCTGGGATGGATGCCAATGTTTCACAAACCATCGTATAAATTTCACTGGTGATGACGAAAGAAGCGGGTCAACGCACGGCAGCGTGTTCGTCTATTTCGGGCCAAACGAATCTGCGTTTGTGAGGCACTTTACGCAGTTTGGTCCAGTTGTGGCGAGGATTGAGTAAATGGCACTCAATGATAAGCAAAAGCATGCAGATTCGAGGTGGGATTTCACTCGTCTTGATGCGCAACTAACAGAGGGGCGCAGGTTCTCCGATCAAGATGCGATTACAACACACGAGAAGAGCCGTTGCGCGCTTTTGGTTGAATTCAAAGATACCAAGATCTCGCAAATACCGCCCGGTCAATTCCGCACGTTCAAACAACTCGCCAAGCCTGGGACTAGATTCACCTCACTGATTTTGCGAGGCGAAGTTGACAATCCTAAATTTATGTCAGTTTTTCATCCTGGGCAGACTCTTCTTGAGCCATGGAAGCCATGCGACTGGTCAGATGTTGAATTGTTTGTTCGGGATTGGGATCGGCGCGTAACACAAATCAATCTTGAAGAGCGGTTGATGGCAGTGATTCATGAAATATGGGGGGAGTTGTCGTTAGAGGCACAATGTCAATTGTTGCGAGAACTGCCGAAGCCATGACTGATCGCATCCCCCTCGCCGAGCAACTTGATGAGATCGCGTCCGAGTACACCAGACGCTGCCGGGCGTATCCGATGCTGGTGTCGCGCGGCGAGATGCGTGCCGATACGGCAGAGTGGAAGATCGAGCGCCTCGGGGCCGCTCACAATACGTTGGCGTGGCTATTGAGGCATGCCGATCAGGTTCGCGAGTGGATGCAATTTACGACGCATGTTGTGACTGCGGAAGAGCGTGCCGCGATAGAGTTTGATGCGCCGATGGAAGTAGATGGCGGTGAAGAAGCGTCTGACGAGAGGGAGGCTGCCGAATGAGTGGATGGGAATCAGAGTTGATAAAGCAAGCAATGTTAGAGCTGATCCCAGACGATGGCACTTGGCATCGTCGCCTGCGGCGATGGAACGTGCGGCATAATTTTGTTATCACATTTGCGCTTTGGTGGGCATTAGTCGTGTTGGTGTGCTGGTTGTTGTGGTGGTGAACGGGTGGGCTGGGTTCGACGAGAACGGCTTGTTCGTGCACACCTGTTGGGTTTGCGGCAGGGATGCTTCGTTCGGGTTCGGTGTGTGTTTGAGAAAAGGTGAGTTCGGACAGTGGTATTGCAGGCAACATCTACATGAACGGGAAGGGATCAAAGGATGAGACAGGACGACGATACGGAACGCCGCTTTCGTGATCAATTGAAATTACAGGACTTGATGTTCAAGAGAGCTATATTGGCGGCCCGCAAGGCTGGGCTAGAGCGCGTTGTGTTGGGCGTGGTGCTCGACGGCACGCCGATCCCGCCGTCGTATCGGCGGTACGACTTGGCGCCACCGGTTATGGTGACTCAGTCTGTTGCCGGCGAGTGTGTGGATGCGGGGAGGAGCTACGGGTCATGAACTGGGCTTGTCGCCGTCGCTGGTGCTTGAGACGATGATTTGATGTACAGGCACATGCTCGATGAGGTCTGACACGTTATCACCAATGCGACAAAATCCGGTCCCAAAAACCATTGTGTCCATGGTGGCTTTGAGGACTTCGCGCTTGGTGATTCTTATCTGACGCCATAGCATTTTCCATGTGGCGCGGTTCATTGAACGGGGCATCATGTCCATGTCAAATCCTCCGGCGAGCGTGTGGATGCGGGGAGGAGCTACGGGTTATGACGCCCGATCTTTTCTGCTGAATTTATCAACACTGTAGCTCCAACAAGTGTGGCGCCTGCTACGATGCAGCATACCCATGGTCCATATTCTGCCCAACTCCCAATCACCAACAGTACAAATCCGATTAGAACCGCCCATACCCTTACATCTTGAGTAGACATCATAGCCCTCCCGTTCTTGGCCTGTTGCTCTTTATTAGCCCTTTGTTCTTTGGCCCAAGCCTCGAACTTCGCAACTCTTGCCGCCGCGGCTTCTGCGCTGTCGTATTCACTCATCAAATCCCTCCCAATGAACGCCTAAACGCCATCCGTCGTATAGCCTCTGGCCGTGACGGCTTATCCGGCTGATTCCTAGCGAAGACCTCAACCTGATAGAGTTGCTCTGGCGCTAGTCGTACTAGCACCGGAACGCTATGCTTTGGCGGCCGCCCTCTACCGTTCTTTGACACTTTTTTCGAAGCCATGACACTTTTTCCTCTTGATCTTTTTCCGATATCGATTAAATAGGAGATGTGAGAGCGGATGGCAAGGAGGCAGGGATGGATTTCCGGAGTCAGGCGCAAGGGCACTGGTCCCACGAAAGCGGAAAGAGCGAGTGGGTGCGAGATGGGTGGGACATTCGAAAGTTCGAAGGGACAGGGACGGCGATCGAGACGGTTGGGCGGCCCCTCCATCCCACGAAGATGACGGCTTGGGGAGCCAAGGTCGAGATGCTGTGGGCCACGGAAGAGGAGGCCAACAAAGCGGCGGCGGCAGCCAACGCCGGGAAGAAAGAGGGGATTTCCTTCGCCAGTTACTCAAACGACTGAAGCGTGAGGGCACTGAGAATAACCCAGGAGGGACTGATGTACCACCGCGACGATGAGGACGAAGAGTTTCACGAGGATCGTGATTACGAGGACATCTTTGGCGACGATCGCAGAGTTTTTGCCGATCCCGGTGGCCGCTCTGCGCTTCGAGCCGCTAGCAAGCACAATCCTCGCAATCTGCCGTGCCCAACTTGCGGACAGCCCAACAGGCTGACGCCTGCCGATCGGGCGCGGGGCTATCAGTGCGATGCCTGTGCTGATCGCGCCGAGGGCAACTTTGGCTGCTGTTCTTACGGCGAATACTGATCGCAGCCTCTACCGCTCACGGGCGGTAGAAACGGCGAACCTGCCGAAGCTGGATGGCCCAGTTTGCGGATGATTGAGGGGAAGTCATGATGAATGCGGAAATCACCAAGATAATCGCTGATCTGGCCAACGATCTACGGCCAGCGATTGCGGCGCTTGAAACAGCGCCGGCCGCCACCAAGAATCACTACGGTGCCTACATGGGAATCCTGAACCGTATGGCTCGAACTAACAAAAACTATGCCAAGGTCGCAGTGTTAGCCATGATCAAGGCTGGTGCCAATCGTGAAGGTGTTGCTGCGGCCTACAAATTGTTATTCGGGGAATGATCCCCATTGAGAGCGGAGGGACAGCATATGAGCGCTTTTGTAGTTGGACACGATCACATTGACGGGCTGCTGACATTCGTTACTGGTCACAACGGCGGATACGGGCAGCGGCAAACCGTCAGCTATTGGGACTTGAATGACGAGCGCTGCCAGATCACGCAGGACAATGCCACCGAGATCGGTCGCATCCTGTTGCGCGAGAACGAGCGCAGCGTGATGGCGCGCTATCCCGATTGCAGCGAAGGCAACATGCCGGGCACGATTGGGGAAGCCTCGCAGGATTACGTGTTCAAGCCCTGGATGATGAGTAACCTTGACGCTGTGATGATCCTCAAAGCTTGCGCATGCTTTGACTATCAGGCTTGCGAGACTGGCGACTACGACAAGACCTTGGCGTGGCGCATCATTCACGCAATCAGAATGCACGCCATTCACCGGCTTCCGCGGTATTCTGACTCGCCGGGCTGGGAACTGCACCGTCCTGCAGCCCGCAAGTCAGCTTGACGGGAGGTGCCAATGGCAACCGAGCCCATGCGAGTTCGATGGGAAAACGGCTTCTGGGTGGTCGAGCTTCTCTCGGCCGCCACCAAGCGCTGGATAGTCCAGGGCGAGCACCTGACGAAGGAGGCGGCTGAGGCTGATCGGAAAAGCTGGTTGGTGACGCGTGGCAAGTGGAAGGACTGGCCTGAGATGGAGGGACCGATGCCTTTGGAACTTATTGACTGGTCGGAGCGGTATCCGAACGAGAGTTCGCGTGAGATAGCGGTACGGCAAAGCACGCTTTGCCTCTGTGGGCGCGGCAAGGAAATCGGACGCAAGCGGTGTTGGCGGTGTGACAATGCTGCCAAGATTTCGCATGGTGCGCTTCCCGAGGTCTCTCGCGCCTCGCACTATTCGTGAAGGAGGGACAAAACCATGGAAATGTGGAAAGTGTTGGCGCCCTATTATCCGAGGCAAGTAAAGAGAAGCCCGCTGCTGGCCGCACCGTACGTATTTTGCGCGGCAAACACAAAGGCACAATCGGCCAAGTAGAGTGCCATATCCGCTCAAGGTACGTTAATCCTTATCGGTACGGTTCTAGCGCACAACACGCTATGACCGACGCCTGTGGGCGCTATGGGTTCGCTGTTCTGGTAGAGGGACGATGGACAGACGCGAACAACGTAATGGTTTGCGTGGAATGACAGTCTTCGATTTTTTGGACAAGTACGGGGCAGACACGGTCTTTGCCGTGGCCTTTCTCATCATGGTTGCAGGGTGGGCTTTCAGGAGGAGGAATTTATGACGACAGCGCTTCGACGTTCTGAAGAAACCCACGGCGAGTTCTCTCTGTACTGGTGGGATCCACAAGGAGGTCAACACGAGGAACTGCGCTACGTCGATGCCGGGCGCGCTGTCGAGCGCGCTGGCACTCTTTCCCGTGGTCCGGCGGCCCAGCTCGGGATAGTCAAGCGCATCACGATAACGGACGGCGGTGACTATGTCGTGTTCGAGTGGACGCACGAGGACGGCATCACGTTCCCGCCAGAGCGAAAGGGATGGCGATGACTAACCTATTTGCGGTGCGTAATGGCACAGGCTCGATTGTTATCGATGGGTTCGCCACCAAGGCCGCTGCCAAGAAAAAGCGCGATGCGCTTGAGTATGAAGAGTTGGCGCGCAATGCCGTGCCATTGCCACAGCGGCAGTGGTTCGTAACGCTGGGGCCTGACCACAAGAAAGGCTGAACGATGAAAGAGGTTTCTAGCCTACTTTACCAAGGCTCGCAGGAAGACATGGCCAAATACTTTGATGGTTTCCGCGAGGCTGCGGAACGGCGAGCTGCCAACGACAGCTACAACGTCACCGAACGCAAGCTGGCCCGACGTGAGGTCTACTGTTGGACTGAGGCGGCACGGATCGTGCGGGCAACGCAGATCGTGCGTCCGAAGACTTGACACTATTTGCGATATCATTACTTATAGAGAATCGGCGCCTCGCGATATGACAGGGGCAAGGAGAACATGATGGTAAATCATCCAAATCGTAGCAAGTCGAACGAGCAATCTGTGGAAGCACAATGGCCACTCGATGGGGAGCGGGCTGTATTAGTGACAACGGTCCATAAGGGTGTTTTTTTCGGCTACGCCACGGAAACCGATGGACCGCAGATTAAGTTGCGGCGAGCGCGGAATTGCATCTCGTGGCCAACCGAGAACAAGGGCTTTATGGGCCTTGCGAATATGGGGCCTGTCAGTGGTGCGCGTGTTGGTCCTCATGCCGATATCACATTGCGTGATATCACGGCCGTTGTTGAGTGCTCTGCCGCTGCGGTTGAGAATTGGGAGAAGGCCCCATGGGTGCGTTGATTCGTGGCGATATCGATGAAATGGTTAGGGTGCCCGTTTGGGCACCCAGCGACGGCTCCGGCTCCGGCTCCGGCTCCGGCTCCGGCTCCGGCTACGGCTCCGGCTACGGCTCCGGCTCCGGCTACGGCTCCGGCTACGGCTCCGGCTACG
>Ga0210408_10003449_pt1 | contig 14619 bp, 13 predicted proteins | sample IncBWH4MmetaG_FD_155471 | JGI IMG/M metagenome (GOLD analysis project Ga0210408, IMG submission 155471) | Forest soil microbial communities from Barre Woods Harvard Forest LTER site, Petersham, Massachusetts, United States - Inc-BW-H-4-M | ecosystem: Environmental > Terrestrial > Soil >...
CGGTTATTATCGCAGCGGCCTCCAAAACGGCTCGGAGAACATCGCGGAATCAGTGCGGAATGCTTTTCTGTCTGGGCCGACACCAACGCCAACGCCTAGTCCGACTCCAACTCCGACACCGACACCCACACCGACACCCACACCCACACCGACACCCACACCCACACCGACACCCACACCGACACCCACACCCACACCCACACCCACACCGACACCCACACCCACACCAACCCCGAGTCCGACCCCAACCCCAACACCTTGCCTTCGCGGCTGTGGGCCAACACCGACACCAACCCCAACTCCGACTTCGACGCCAACACCGTGCTCTACCCCAACGGGCACTCAGATTGCCGGCGTTGGTTCAATCGCGGTGAAAGGCGGCCAGGCCAATTTCAGCTTCCATGTTCAACCCAGCGGTCAGAATGCGAGAAGCTCATTCAACTATTCCGATCCCGCGGCTGGCATCGGCTTCGAAGCGACGACCATCACTAGCTTTACGATTACCGGGAATCATGCGCAGTTTTCCGGCACGGGGAGAATTTCCCGCCGCAGCGACGTCACGTTCACCGTGGATGTGCTTGATTTCGTTAGCTGCCCGGACCACTTCTCCATTCATATCAGCAACGGCTATTCTGCGGCCGGGGACGTTATCAACGGAGACACTTCAATTCATAACTAGGTCAATGCGGTGCAGGCGGATGGCACGCCTTTGCCGATCCAGAAAACAAAATCAGTTTCGCCTACGTGATGAATCAGATGGAGCAATCGGTTCTGCCTAACGAGAAAGCGTTGCGACTCGTCGATGCGATTTACGGCATTCAGTAAGTAGACTGCCTAGACTGCGTGAGTTACAAATTAAACTTTTTTGCCGGTAGGTTCTCTTTCTTCAGAAGTTTTTGCTGCGAATACGCGATCTTTCAGTTTCCTAGGTGACCCGTCGGGGCGCGCTATCAGCGCGGAAAAGCAACGCTTCGGTTATTCCCCAATGATTGTGAGCTGGACGCGCCGCCGGTGCGGGTCGCGCCTGTGCTCAAATAGAAAAATGCCTTGCCAGGTGCCGAGCTGTATTTTTCCGCCGTCGATCGGAATCGTTTCGCTTGTCCGCGTGAGGACCATTCGAATGTGCGACGTGCTGTCGTCCGCACCTTCGTCGTCGTGTTCATAATCGGCGTCCTCGGGCACGAGCTTCTCAAAGAATTTCTCCAAGTCGCGCCGCGCTGCCGGCGCGGCGTTCTCCATCAGCGTCAAACTGCAACTCGTGTGCTGAACAAAAACCGTGACGATGCCGTCGTCGATCTCGCACTTGTCGATCTTCTCCTGAATCCCATCGGTGATTTCGTAGGTACCTTTCCCGTTCGTCCGCACTTCTAATTGCTCGTGCTTTACACGCATCTATTTAGATTAGCATTTGGATTGGAAGTCGCGCGTTGATCTTTCGCGTGAGCGATGGCCTAATAAAGAATCGTGCAAGACGATCTCGACCGCGTTTTGTTTGATGAGCCGACGATCCTGCGGCGGCTGGATGAGATCGCCGCGCAAATCTCAAACGATTATCGCGATCGCGAATTAACCGTAATTGCGGTTCTCAACGGAAGTCTCGTTTTCATGGCGGACCTGATGCGGCGAATTCCTCTTCCGATGCGCCTGGATTGTCTGAGCGTCGCCAGTTATCACGGCAAGGCTCAGACCAGCGGTGAAGTTATTTTTGATCAGGTGGCGCCGCCAGACGTGAAAGATCGACATGTTCTGATCCTGGACGACATCCTTGATAGCGGCCACACGTTGGCCGCGATCCGCGAGAAACTTGAAACTGCGCAGCCGCGCAGCATTCGAGTTTGTGTCTTGTTAAGCAAAAAGAAAAAACGCGCGCGAGCGGTGGATGCCGACTATGTCGGCTTTGAGATCGAAGACAAATTCGTGATCGGCTATGGATTGGATTACGACGAGCGCTATCGCAATTTGCCATGCATCGGAGTTCTTAGAAAAGAACTTATGAAATGAAAGTGCGATTCTTCGCTCAACTGCGCGACCTTATCGGAAGTGACACTCTCGATGTCGATCTTACGAACGGCGCGACGGTTTCTGATCTGTTGGAGCAAATTTATAAGCGATTTCCTGCCCTTCGCTCTCACGACAAAAGCATTCTGGTCGCGGCGGGACTCGAATTCATTGATCGCAACTACAAACTGAAACGCGGCGACGAGATTTCGATCATGCCGCCGGTTCAGGGCGGCTAATCGCGAAAATTCTTGAAACTTGCCGCCACGCCGAAGTCACGGCCGCGGATAAACTGGATCACCGCCTGGAGCTCGTCCTTCTTTTTTCCAGTCATGCGAATTTGTCGATCTTGCAGCTGGCTCTGAACTTTGAAGTTCTGCGACTTTATCGCATGGATGATTTCCTTGGCTTTCTCACCCTCCAGTCCCTGTTGAATTTTCAATTCCTGTCGCGCGTGACCGACGGAAGAAAGCGCGGGCTCTTCCTGTTTCACGTTTCGCAGGTCGACGCCGCGCTTGGAAAGTTTTCCGATCACAATTTCGCGAAGCGCCCGCAAATGATTCGCATCGTCCGCGCTGAGAACGATCTTTTCTTTCTCCTGAACAATCTCGGTCTTGGCGTCCTTGAGATCGAAGCGGGTAGCCAGCTCTCTACGCGCCTGGTTGAGTGCGTTGTCGATCTCCTGATTATCGACTTCAGAAACGATATCGAATGAGGGCATGAGTATTAAAGGCGGAGTTAGGGATTGTGCTCTGCGATTCTAATGTTTCCGTCCTGCGCTTCGATTTCAATTTTCGGCTTCTCCGCGCCTCCAACTAGCATGTTGATCTGGTTGGTCGATTCCGCGTGGCGTTGTTCCATTTCCTCAAAATCGTTGGAGATCTTGCCGGTGACGGCGTGGGCGGTCAGATGAAACTCTGCTTCCGCTGGAAGGTAGGCAAAGGCATTCCCGTCTTCGACCGCGCCGCGGATCGTGAAGTCTTGTTCCTCCCACCATTCGTAAACCAGCGCGAGATTTCCGGTCTTCACGCCGATGTCGAGATTGCCAAAGCAATTGTGAACGAAGAACCGGCCAGTTCCCAATTGCGCCTGCGCCTCCGCGCTACGGATTTCTTCCAGTAGCACCTCGCCGTTGCTCAGCTCTAACTTTGCGATCCTGATGTTTTGCGGCACGACGATGACATAATCGACAGTGCCGGAGCGATCGGCGAATTTGCCGCCCGCGTCCTTCGGATAAATCGTATCGATCGAGATCGAATTTCGTTGTGCGGTCACTCGAATTGAAATCGCTTTCAATCGCTCGGGCGTGTACGCTTTTTTCACCGTTTCGACTCGGACCTCGCGCACGTCTCCGCCAGCCCCGTAGATTTGAATAGAACCGTCATGATTCGTAACGCTAAGTGTCGCCGCGGTTGGATCAATCGGGTAGCGCCGGTCGGAGAGTTCTTCCAAGGTTGAGTCCTCCGGAGGCCGGCAACCGCCGATCAAACAGGCAGCGGCTCCCGCTGCGAAAACAATCCATCTGGAAAGACGCGTTCGTCGCATGTCGGCTGGAGCCTAGCTCAAGCAGCCGGCAGCTGCAGGAAGTGAATGATGACTAGCGCGCCGCTAATGAAAGTGAGCGCGAGCATGGCCGTAAGCACGAGAAAGAATGCGGCCTCGACCAGAAAATTTCGTCGCGCTTCGTAGCGGAAATACTCGCGGCTGATATTTAGAAAAGACGAGGCGCGATTCCGATCCGCTCCGCCGTAGTAACGATCAAGCGAGAATGCCTGATAGTTGCATTCGACCATCGGTAAGATGGTTCGTTTGGATATCACAGAGAAATCACTCCCGCTTCGGCGACCGAACCTTTCCGCGATCGGTTTCATTGTGGCTTCCTCTATTTAGACGCCTCCAACTCGATTTCGGATTCAACTTCCCACAAAATCGGCTCAAATCCACAAGGTCCGGTCGAAGGTGCGATATTGAATCGCCTCGCTGACATGCTCCGGGGAGATGTCGATCTTGTCGTCTAAATCGGCGATCGTCCGGGAAACTTTCAGGATCCGATCGTAAGCGCGCGCGCTCAGGTTCAGCTCCGTCATCGCGACCCGAATCAACTCCTGAGAATCGGCGCTCAATTTGCAATGCGTTTTCAGATGGCGCGTGCTCATCCGAGCATTGCAATTAGTTTTTGAGTCGCGGGTGAACCGTTCGTGTTGTTTGTGTCGCGCTCCGGCGACCCGTTCGCGAATCGTCATCGAATTTTCTTCCACGCGTTCGCTGGACACATCGCGATACTCCACCGCCGGCACTTCAATGTGGAGATCGATTCGGTCTAGTAGCGGCCCGGAAATGCGCTGGCGATAGCGTTGAACCTGGATCGGACTGCAACGGCACTCGCGTTTGAGGTCACCAAAATATCCGCAGGGGCAGGGGTTCATCGCCGCCACCAGCATGAACTCGCTCGGAAACGTGAGACTGCCAGCCGCGCGCGAGATCGTGACCTTTCCGTCCTCCAGCGGCTGCCGCAGCACTTCCAAGGCTGAGCGTTTAAACTCTGGAAGCTCGTCCAGAAAAAGAACGCCGTTGTGGGCGAGACTCACTTCGCCCGGCGCTGGGAATGCGCCGCCGCCAAGAAGTCCGATATCGCTGATCGTGTGATGCGGCGAGCGGAACGGGCGCGTCGCGACAAACGATTTTTCCCCGTCCAGAAATCCGGCGATGCTGTGGATCTTGGTGCTTTCGATTGCTTCGTCGAGCGACATCGGCGGAATAATTGTCGGGATGCGTTTCGACAACATCGATTTCCCCGAACCGGGTGGACCAATCATCAAAATGTTGTGACCGCCGGCGACTGCGACTTCGATCGCGCGTTTGACGTGCGCTTGTCCTTTCACATCGGCAAAGTCGACATCGTAGGTTTGGTGCGTCGCGAAAAATCCGGTGAGATCGCCACGAGTTGGAAGCAGCGGAATTTCGCCACGCAGAAACTGGAAGGTCTCGCGCAGATTGTGCACGCCGTAGATGTCGATCTTGTTGACCATCGCGGCTTCGAGCGCGTTGGCTACTGGCACAAACAGAGCTTGTTTACCGCGGCGTCGCGCCTCCAACGCCACCGGCAGCACGCCTTTGACCGGACGCACGCTGCCGTCGAGCGCCAGTTCGCCGACAAAACTGAACTTTTCGAACGCTGATGTATTCAGTTCTTCGGCGACGGCAACCATGCCGAGCGCGATCGGTAGGTCGAAACTCGGTCCTTCCTTTTTTATATCAGCGGGTGCGAGATTGATCGTCGTCCGTTTTCGAGACCAGCGGTAGCCGCTGTTCGAAATGGCTGTTCGGACTCGATCCCGGCTTTCTTTCACAGCCGCATCGGGCAGACCGACGATGACCATTTTCACTTCGCCCCCGCCAGCGTTGACCTCGATCTCAACTTCGTAAGCGTCGACGCCGTAGACCGCTGCGGAATAAATCTTTGCCAGCATGGGGAGGAACCGGATTGTGACTAGGTTTGCAGAAACCGGCGTGTTGGAAAAGCGGGAAATCTCCCAAGCCGGGCGCCGTTTACCGGAGCCAAATCACCCTGAAAAACTGTTTTAGGAAAGATTGAACAAAGCCATCCGTATAAGTGTCAGAATTCGAATATTTAACCTTGTTAAATAGTTTCCCTGATGTTAAGAAATCCGTTTAAGGAGCCAGCCACGAACACAAAAGCCGACAATTTGTCGGAGCAGCCCCCAGTTTTTCATGAAGAGAGGTTATATGGCCGCTGAAGATAGCGATACAGGAATAAAGATTTACCTGCGCGAGATCGGGCAAATCCCGCTTTTGACCCCGCAGCAGGAGATTGAACTCGCCGCCAAGATCAAAAAGGGCGATCGCGAGGCGCGCGCGCTCATGATTCGCTCGAATTTGCGCCTGGTGGTTAAAATTGCTCACGATTACGCCAATCTCGGATTGCCGCTTTTGGACCTGATTTCCGAGGGCAACATCGGTTTGATGAAGGCTGTCGAGCGGTTCGATCCGGCCAAGGGCGGCAAGCTCAGCACGTACGCGGCGTGGTGGATCAAGCAATCAATCAAGCGCGCTCTCGCGAACCAATCGAAGACGATTCGGTTGCCAGTTCATCTCGTCGACAAGATTTCCAAGATGCGCCGGGTCTCGCTGCAAATGAGCGAAGAGCTCGGCCGCGAACCGACCGACGATGAACTTGGTGAGGAAATCGGAATCGCCGCGGGCAAAGTCTCGCAGTTGAAGACTGTTTCGATTCGCCCCGCTTCACTTGATGCGCCGATCAGCGACGATGATTCGACCGAGTTCGGCGAAATCGTTGGCGATGAAGAGGCGCAGACGCCATTCGAGCTGTTGCGCGATAAGAATCTGCGCAATGAGGTTGGCGGTTTGCTCGATGTGCTCGACGATCGCGAGAAGAAGATCATCTTCCAGCGCTTCGGCCTCGACGGCGGAAAGCCAAAGACGCTAGAGGAAGTCGGCAAGAAATTCGGCGTGACCCGCGAGCGTATTCGCCAGTTGCAAAATATCGCGCTGTCGAAGTTGCGCCGGGCTCTGAGCAAGAAAGAGAAGCCGATCGACGTCGAACTGCCGGTCGAAGCTTAACGACCGCTACAGGGTTTCGATCACCGAGCGAAGATCGACCATCGTCACGTCGCTGGAGAGTTTTGCCGAGCCGATCTTGGGTGTTACGACAAAGCGGACCTCGCCACGCGAAAACTTCTTGTCGAACTCGAGCGCATCGAAAATTTTGTCGCGCGGAAAATCCTTCGGCAACTGCGTCGGTAGTCCGAATTTCCGTAGAAGATCGACAATCCGATCACGCTCTTTCTTTGGAAGACCCACCTTTTTCATTGAGACTTCGCAAGCCGCTGCCATCCCGAAACTCACAGCTTCGCCATGAAGGATGTCGCGATAGTCGGAGGCGCGCTCGATGGCGTGCCCGATGGTGTGACCAAGGTTTAGCAACGCGCGCTCGCTTTTTCGTTCGTGCTCGTCCGCTTCCACGATGCGCGATTTTATCTCAATGTTCCTTCGGACCAGTGGCGCGAAATCAACTTTGTCAGGATCGACATCTTCCAGTTGCCGGAACATTTCCGCATCGGCAATCACGGCGTGTTTAATGATCTCGGCGAAACCTTGATTGAGTTCGCGCTGGGGAAGCGTTTTCAAAACGTCGACATCGTCGATGACTAGCGTCGGTGGATGAAAGGCACCGATTAGGTTTTTCCCCGCGCGTGCGTTGACGCCGGTTTTCCCGCCAATCGAACTATCGACCATCGCCAGGAGCGTGGTTGGAATTTGAACATGAGGAATTCCGCGTTCGAAAATCGCGGCCACAAACCCAGAAAGGTCGCCAACCATACCGCCACCGAGTCCGATAACGAATGATTCGCGATCCAAACCATTAGTCAGCATTTGCTCGCATATGTCGCCGGTTTGCGCCAGCGTCTTCGATTCTTCGCCCGGGGGGACCGTAATCAGCTTTGGTTCGTAGCCGGCGGCGATCAAACTTTTTTCAAGCTGATCGCCGAAACGGTGCGCGACGTTTCTGTCAGAAATAACGGCACACCGCGTCGGCGGGAGCACATCCTTTAGCGCGCGGCCGGCGCTCGCCAATAAGCCGGTGTCGATCAACGCTCGATAGGAATGCTTCGCCGCGTGAACTTCGATCGCAATCACGGCGAGACGGTATTGGCTTTTGCGACTGCGAAAAAGGAAAACCGCTTGGTCGCGAACCCTTTCGGAGTTGACAAAACTGGTTACACTCCTGTGTAACTACCTTATGCCCGACAAGCCGCCACCGCCGCTTCCATCCGAACCAGGGCCGAAATCGACTGGGCTGCCTTCCAATATCGCGGCGGCGCTTGCTTGCATTCCCCTGATTGGGGGAATCGTCTTTTTCATTTTGGAAAAACACGATCCCTTCGTCCGCTTCTACTCAATGCAGTCGATCGTGTTCGGCCTCGCCTGGTTCTTGTTCAACGTGGTTTCCGCGATCATTCATGTCATCTTTGGTGCCATCCCAGCAATCGGAGGGATCCTGGTGTTTTTCTGGGCTATTATCGCGGCGGTCATCCACGTTGCGTTTGTGGTTCTTTGGATCATCGCCACGTGGCGTGCATTCACTGGCGTGCGTTGGGAAATTCCCTATATCGGGCCTATGGCGAGCAAGCAGGTTGGCGAAAGTTAATTCGATTCGCCCAGCAGTTTCACGACGACCTCGGTTAAGATCACTTCGTGATCGAGCTGTGTCGTGACTAGCTGAAGATTAGCCGCCAGGCAGGCCGTCATTCCAGCGATCAACTGCTTTGCCGAAAAGCGGTGCGCGTTTTGCGCAGCGATTCCAAGCGTGTAGGCGTTGATGCTCCCATCTTTTTTGCGTGGCAAATGAGCCGTCGCCTCAGCTGGAAGGCGATTGATCGCGGAAATGAACGGAAACGGCACATGTGGTCGCGGAATTCGATGGCGTTCCATCAAGTCTTTCGCCAGCAGCAAATTTCGAACGGTTGGGAGAACTGCGACCAGTAAAATCCCGATCGCGCTTTCGCCCTGATCGAGTAATTGCCGGACCAAGTCGAGCGCGTGTTTTAGATCGCGCCCAGCGAGCGCGTTGCTCAGATCAAAAATGACGCCCTCGCGAGTGAGCGGGACAAGTTCGCGGACAAGATCGACCTTCACCGCACGTCCTTCACCCAGATAGATGTCGATCTTTTCCAGCTCGTTTTCGATCTCGCGCGTGTCGCCGCCGGTCAGCAGAACGAAAAGCTCGAGCGCATCATCGTCGAATTGTAGCTTTCGCTTTTTCGCGCGGGCCTGAACCATTTCCGTCGCTTCCTCTTCCCAGCCGCCGCGGCTCGAGTCGAGTTTGTCGAAAATCTGAAGCTCAGCGCGCTTGGCCAGGGATTTGTAAAATGAACGCCGCTTGTCGACATCGATCGCGCTGAGCAGAAAAATAATTTCCGAGCCGGGGCCAGCGTCAATCGTTTCGCTTAATTCTTGGAGCGCGGCCTGGACGGTCGCCGAACGCGCCTTCTGATCGTCGCCTAGAAAATTTGCATTCTTGAGCCAGACCAATTTTTCGCCGCCGAAGAAAGGCAGGGTCCGCAGCGCCTCGATTGTCGATCGTATCCGGGCCGCGGCCTGATCGGCATTGTCTGCCGCGCCGTCGATTGTCTCCAGGCCGAACTCGCCCGCCGCGGCGGGTTTCAACTTTTCGACAAGTTCAGCGGCGGTGTGCTTTACCTCAACGTCGTCTGAGCCGACCACGGCGTAGATCTTCGCGGGAGCTAGGGATTTGGTTTTCGCTTTCGGCACGACAAAGACTCTGCCGATCTAACGATCGTAGAGCAAGCGCATCGCTAGCCATTGTGTTAAATGCCAGTCCGGCTCGGACCCTATTCATTGCTGGCTTGTTGCACCGAAGATCCGAAATCTTTCGAAGCGTACTCACGAAACTTTTCGTCCAACGATGAAAGACTCGGGAAATTCGCAGAGTAAAAGCGAGAAAGCGTTGCTTCGAACGGGTGATGTCGAGCCAGCGCGTCCAGCAGTTTCAGAAACGCTGGCTTGTCCGTTGCGGCGAGAAATCGAACCAAACGCTCCGATTCATCATAAAATGTGTGCACTTTATCTGACGGCGGTTGCGTCAGCGCGACCAGCGTGGCGATCGGAATCAAATCCTGTGGCGCGATGGATTCCGAATGTGGCTTGCTAATGTAGCCTCGCGCCCGCTGATAGCTCGCGTACGCGTCTTTGGAAATAAATTGCGCCAGCCCCTCGTCCAGCCAGGACGGGATTGAGTCGGTGTAAAACCGATGCAGGACCAAATGCACGATTTCGTGACCGAGCGAGTTGTTGCTGAATTTGTAGGCCGGATTCCGCTGAATGAAAAGACTGCCAGCGGAATGAATGCCGCCCGTCCATTTTTCCAAGCGTCCGAAAGCCTGAAACTGCTGCCATTCCTCTGGCCGCTCGAAAATATAGATGTGCGATTTGATGTCGGTCGTCAGTTGCTCCCGCTCCAACTCTTTTGCGATGACGCGATAATGGAATTCTGCTTCAACGGAAACGGGCGTAGCTACGTAGCTGTGGACGAAATGGTAGATGAAATGTTCGGTCTCGGCATGTTTCCATTGGTCGGGACGAATCGCGAGGGCTTTCTCGCCGAGCGGGTTCGGGTCTAGCTGGCTCAGTTGCGAAAACTCAACTTCTTGCAACGAACTTGATTCGTTGATCTGCGCGTACGACGTGACCGCGCACAAGATCGATAGTACTAGGATCGACAGCCAACGCACGGCTGTTCGATGAAGCGAGTTCTGTGCGAGAACGCACTTAAACCCGCGAGCGTCGTCGTCCGGAATTGCGCGTGTACTTCACCGGCCGCCGTTTCGGTTCGATTTTCGTGATTCCGGCGCCGCTTTTCACTTCCATGATCTGGTCCCGTAGTAACGCCGCTCGCTCGAACTCGAGATTGGCCGAAGCGTGTTGCATTTCTTCCTCCAGCTCGCGCAGCAACTCGGTCAGATCGAAATTGCCCCCGGCTTCGCGGATCACGGACGATTCGATTTCGCGTCCACGTAGAATGGTGTGCAGACTTTCCTGAACCGCGCGCCGGACGGTTTGCGGAGTGATGCCGTGCTTCTCGTTGTATTCGATTTGCTTTGCGCGGCGATATTCTGAGATCGAGATCAATCCTTCCATGCTTTGAGTCACGATGTCGGCGAACAACACTACTTCGCCATTGACGTGGCGCGCGGCGCGCCCAGCGGTTTGAATCAAAGAGGTTTGGCTTCGCAAAAATCCTTCCTTGTCGGCGTCCAAAATGCAGACCAGCGAGACTTCGGGAAGGTCGAGACCTTCCCGAAGCAAGTTGATCCCGACCAAAATATCGAAATCGGCGGCACGCAGACCGCGCAAAATTTCCACACGCTCGATGGTGTCGATGTCGCTGTGGAGATATCGAACCTTCAAACCAACGTCGCGCAGATAGTCCGCCAGATCTTCGGCGGTGCGTTTCGTCAGCGTTGTGATCAGGATGCGCTCGCCCTTTTCCACTCGCTGCCGGCAAAGCTCGATCGTGTCGTCGATTTGGTTCTTGAGCGGCTTAATCGTGATCTTCGGATCGAGCAGACCGGTCGGCCGGATGATTTGTTCGACAACCAGCGGTGCGCCTGGCGTGTGCGCGTCGAACTTATCAGGCGCTTCATCAGTCCGCGAGATCTGCACTTCGCCATTGGGTGAGCGATTTTTTCCCGGCAAAACAAATGGGACGAGCTCCATTTCGCCGATGCGCTGGCGGCGGTGCGGTACGTAACCTTTGTTTCCCACCACGCTGTTTTGAATTTCGAATTCGGCCGGCGTCGCGCTGACGTAGATCAGCTGGTTCGTCGCCTTCATGAACTCGTTAAAGTTCAGAGGGCGATTGTCGAGCGCGCTCGGCAATCGGAATCCATAATCAACCAACACGGTTTTGCGCGAACGATCGCCTTCGTACATTCCGCCGATCTGCGGAATTGTGGCGTGCGATTCGTCGATCACGACCAGAAAATCCTTGGGGAAAAAATCGACAATTGTGTAGGGCTTGGAGCCCGGTGGCCGTCCGGACAGATGCCGGGAGTAATTTTCGATGCCATTGCAAAACCCCATCTCCTGCAGCATTTCGAGATCGTACTCGGTGCGAATGCGAAGCCGCTGGGCCTCGAGGAGTTTATTGTGTGATTCGAGCAGCTTGATCCGGTCCTCGAGCTCGACCCGAATGGTTTGCAGCGCTCGGTTTAACTTGTCTGCCGGCGTGACGAATTGTTTCGCCGGAAAAAACGTGATCAGATTGAGCGACTCGCGTGCATGCCCCGTGAGCGGGTCGAAGCGTGTCAGCGCGTCGATTTCGTCTCCAAAAAATTCCAGTCGCACCGCTTCTTCGTCGGCTGTCGCGGGATAAACTTCGACGACATCACCGCGAACCCGGAACTTGCCGCGCGAAAAGTTGATGTCGTTGCGGTCGTAGAGCATGTCGACAAGCCGCCCGAGCACCGCTTCGCGCGAAGTGTGCTGACCGCGCTTCACCGTGAGCAGCATTCGCTCGTAATCTTCCGGCGACGTAACGCCGTAGATGCACGAGACGCTCGCCACCACGATCGTGTCCCGGCGCGAGAGCAGCGCGCTCGTCGCAGACAGTCGCAAGCGCTCGATCTCTTCGTTGATGGACGAGTCCTTCTCGATGTAGGTGTCGCTTCGCGGGATATACGCTTCCGGCTGGTAGTAATCGAAATAGCTGACGAAATATTCGACTGCGTTTTTGGGGAAGAACTGCTTGAACTCGGAGTAAAGTTGCGCCGCTAGGGTCTTGTTGTGCGAAATCACCAGCGTGGGCCGATCCAGCTCACGAATCACATTCGCGATTGAAAATGTTTTGCCCGAACCGGTGACGCCGAGCAGGGTCTGGTGCCGATTGCCCGCTTCGACCGACTTGATCAGCTTGGCGATTGCCTGGCTCTGGTCGCCTCGTGGTTTGTAGGTCGACTCGAGCTGAAAAGGCATCCGACAATCTAGCATCACGCGTTATTGGCTGAAAGTCAGCCCCCAGAATTGACTGCGCCGGACAAAGCGCGATAAAGATCGACAATCGAATGTCGACCGATTCGGCACCGGGGGTTGAGCTGGAGATTGGCCATGTCTTGTTCATGGACGTGGTCGGTTACTCGAAGCTTTTGATCAATCAACAGCGTGAGCTGCAGGAGCAACTGGGTCAGATTGTGCGCAGCACCGAATGCTTTCGCGCCGCGGAAGTGGCTGGACGGTTGGTGCGACTGCCGGTGGGCGACGGAATGGCCCTGGTTTTTTTGCACAGCCCGGAAGCGCCGCTGAAATGCGCAATCGAAATTCACAAAGCTCTGAAGAACTACCCGCACATCCAATTGCGAATAGGAATTCACAGCGGGCCGATCAATCAAGTTCGCGATGTGAACGACCAGACGAACATCGCCGGCGCCGGGATTAACATCGCGCAGCGGGTGATGGATTGCGCGGATGGCGGACATATTCTTCTGTCGAAACGCGTCGCGGAAGATCTCGCGCAATCGGCCGAGTGGCGTCCGCATCTTCACGATCTTGGCGAATGTTCTGTCAAACATGATGTGAGCGTTTCGCTTGTAAATTTCTACGATGGCGAAGTCGGAAAACCCGAGCCGCCGGAAAAAGTCAAACGAGCGCAGGAACAACGCGCAGCCATTCGTGTCCCAGCGACGTTTCGACGGAGAAATGTTCTCATTGGCGCAGCGGTTTTGCTGGCGGCCTTAATTACCCTGCTCTTTTATCAACGACAACCACTTCGCAGTTCTAGTGGTGAGCCGATTCCCGAGAAAAGCATTGCCGTGTTGCCGTTCAAAAATTCTAGCGCCGACAAACAACAAAATGCCTTCTTTGTCGATGGCATCCAGGACGATATTCTGACCGCCCTTGCCCAGATCGGCGAGTTGCGGGTGATCAGCCGGTCCTCGGTCATGCAATTTCGGGATCCGGCAGCGCATCCGCTGCGCGAAATCGGCAAGTTGCTCGGAGTCGCGAAGGTTCTGGAAGGAAGCGTGCGCCGGGAAGGGGATCGAGTGGTGGTCAACGTCTATTTGATCGATGCCTTGAAGGATCGACAGCTGTGGACCAACCGTTACGAGCGAACGCTGGCGGATTCGTTAGGCTTGCAAGGTGAACTGGCGACAGAGATCGCGAATGAATTACGCGTGACCTTGAGTCCGAACGAGAAAGCGAATATCCAAACCAAGCCGACGACTAACAGCGATGCCTACGTCGTTTATCTTCAGGCGAACCACATCGAGCGCAATCCGGACACGTTACTCGAAGAGTACAAAAAAGCGGAGCAGGCGTATCTGAAGGCGATCGAGCTCGATCCCAAGTTCGCACTCGCCCATGCGCGACTCGCATCTACCTGCGCGGAGATTTTTCATTACTATGAACCGCTGGATAGTTGGAAAAAGAAAGCTCGCTCCTCGGCCCAGGAAGCATTGCGCCTCCAGCCAAACCTGGGCGAAGCGCACCTCGCGCTTGGCCAATGCATTTATTGGTTCGATCAAAATTACGACAGCGCGCTTGCCGAATTCGATACCGCGTTGCGATTGGCGCCGAACAATAGCGAAATCGGTGGACTGATCGCAGCCATCAAACGCCGCCAGGGAAAATGGGACGAAGCATTGGAGGCCTATCAAAAAATGAGCCGACTCGATCCCCAAAATCCGAGTCTTAACTTGTTTTTCACCTACACCTCGATGCGACGTTGGCCGGAAGCAGCCAAGGAAGCCGAGCGAATACGCACGATGGCCCCGGCGTCTTTCGTCGCAAAAACTCAGAGGGGGTACGTCGACTTCTGGTGGAAAGGCGATACGCGTCCGTTGAAATCAATTCTCGCAGAGATTCCAGAGGAAATTGATCCTGACGGTGCAGTCAGCAGTTGCCGCTGGGACGCGGCGATGATTGAGCGTGATTACGCGGCTGCTGCGCGCGTTCTCGAAATCTTCAAGCCGGATGAGTTTTCTTATTTGAATGCTGGCACCACGCCGAAAAGTTTCTGCCAAGGGTGTATTTATCTCGCCCAAGGCGATGCCGCGAAGGCTC
>Ga0210408_10003451_pt1 | contig 14616 bp, 17 predicted proteins | sample IncBWH4MmetaG_FD_155471 | JGI IMG/M metagenome (GOLD analysis project Ga0210408, IMG submission 155471) | Forest soil microbial communities from Barre Woods Harvard Forest LTER site, Petersham, Massachusetts, United States - Inc-BW-H-4-M | ecosystem: Environmental > Terrestrial > Soil >...
CTGCGGACAACCTGCTCGAGGATATCCCGGAAATCCGAAGCAGCAGGAGATAGCTCATTCATTGTCAGCATGCGTAGTTCGATGAACGGCAATTTGGGAAGACCGAACTTGACACCTACGTCACGTATTCCGGCCGGAACCCGATGTGCGGTCCTGACTGAAACTCCCTGGGCAGAACGTACCGCGGCCCACACCCCTGGAAGGCTCGGCGTCGTGAGCAGGATTCGCCATCGCAGCCCCTTTCGTTCCAGAGTCTGAAGAGCGGCTTGTCGAAACAGGCACGGGTGGTCGTACAAAACGAGTGGAAGCGGTTCGCTTGCCGCGGGCCTGGTGAATTTGCCGCTAGCAAGCCACAGCATAGGCATCGACGCAATTCGAGTTCCGTGTGCGTCTGACCCAGGTTCAAAGAAGGCGAACGCCATATCGAGACGGCCGGCGCGCACCTCGCCCTCAAGGGCGTAGTTCCGGCCGGCGCGGACCTCCACCTGAACTCCCGGCCGCAGCCGCAAGAACCGCGAAATCGCGTCGGGCATGACGTCTTCCAGGAAATCCTGTGGCAACCCTATTCGCACCGACGGGGCCACCGCCGTGGCGCCTAGCGATAAGGCCGCCTCATCGTTCAAGGCGACGATCCGGCGCGCGTAGCTGAGCAAGGCATCTCCTGCCTCGGTCGGAACAAGTCCGCGGCCGTTCCGTCGAAACAGCGGGTGGCCTGCTTGCTCCTCGAGTTTTTTCAACTGCATGCTTACCGCCGACTGCGAACGGCCGAGTTGTGAAGCCGCGCGCGAAGCTCCCCAGCTCGGTGCCGACCACCATCGTGCGCAAAGCATCCATATCGAAGGTGGGGCGCATTTTCGATTCCCTCAATTAGAAGCTCAAAGCAAATCTGTCGTCAGCGCATCGATGGGCTATACGTTGATCTCGAATCCCAAATCGACGTCGCACCCGGCGCGGCCTCCCCGCAAACCCCAATTCTCCGGTGGTACCTCGACAAGCACGATCTTTACGTCTGCCGCCGGAACGTCAAACGGTTCAAGCCTGCGAACGATCTCGCTATAGAGCTTGCGCTTCGCATCGAGCGAGCGCCCGGCGAACATCATGATTTCGATACGCGTGAACTTCTCGCCGCGATGCGGCGGGATCACGAAGTCGTCGGGCGCGTGAGAGACGAATCGCAGCACTTTGTCATCCGGGGGTATCCTGATCGCTTCCACCAGCGCCAGGTGAACGGCCTCAATCATCTGGGTCTTCCGGGCTCCTATCCAGTTCCCTCGAACTTCGATCAACACATCCGGCATCTACTCCCCCAATTCTCTCGAAAGATCTTTCGTTTGGCTCGGTCTACGCGGCACCGAACCCATCGCATTCTCCGCAAAGTCCCCAAACGGTAGAGGATATGTGCCGAACCGCCAAACCAATTTTTGTCCGCGCGGATTGAGCGAAATCAAAGTCGTACAATCGCCGTCGCGGGCATTCGCGACAATAGCCTTATCCACCTCTCGTCAAAGCGATTTCAATCGGCTTTTGTAGCGAGGCAATGATCCTTGGGCATCGGTGCGCTATGTTTCATTCCGAGGGCGGATTCTTCGTTTTGTAATCCTGAAGCATGACTTCAATAATATCTGATATTCGAAAGTGTTGGTTGTCGCTACCATGCGGTGAGAGCCGAACGGGCTGGCACGCACGAATGCGAGACAGCCGTATCGCAAGCCAAGGAGTGGTAACTTTGAAAGAGACGCTGGCCGATCAACTGGGCAAGCTCACGACGCCACATCTGGCGGACGGTTGTCTGCGGACGGACGTTCCAATCCGATTCGCGCCAGCGGGCGTCAGACCGCTTGCGGGAACTATGCGCTGCTCTGGACGCGCGCGGCCGGTTTGCCATGTCGGAAGCATCGATATATTTCTCGAAGTCTTTGAAAAGGCCGAGCCGGGCGAGGTCCTCGTCATCGACAATGGTGGCCGCCTGGACGAAGCCTGCATCGGCGACATCATCTTGCTCGAGGCGAAGGCGGTCGGTTTGACCGGCATTGTGATCTGGGGTCTCCACCGCGACGCCAGGGAGCTCGACGAGATCGGATTTCCGGTCTTCAGCTTGGGCGCGCTGCCGACCGGACCGCAACGTTTGCACGCCCGGCCGCCGGATATCTTTAGCCGGGCCGCATTCGGCCCGCATGCCATTACAACCGCAGACTTCGTCGTCGCTGATGCCAATGGCGTCCTATTTCTTCCCGAAGAACGGCTGGCCGATGTCGTCGCCGCCGCAACCGTCTATCGCGAGACCGAAGCCCGGCAACTGCGAGCCATGCGAGAGGGTCGGAGCTATCGAGCGCAAACGCGGTTCAAGGAATACCTGACGCGGCGCGAGCGGGACCCCGGTTACGGCTTTCGCCAACACTTGAAGGACATCGAAGCGGCGGGCGAGGTATAGCGCCGGCAAAGATCTGTCTTGCAAGAATGCGCAGATGCTGAGCAGAAGTCGTCGGCACGACCAGAAAGAACGGCTTCTTTCTCAAGGTGACCGGTCCCGCCCCGACCAGCTTGCGACGATCGCCGATGCAATCGGGCGATCTGGCGCTGTGACAACGTCCGTTGTCCCGCGAGGCGAACAAGCAGGCGCGGGTTGCACCGCCGGCCGCGCGTGCTACAACTGCGGCCGTCAATAATCACGACGTGCGGGATCTCTCGCGGCGGCGGTTTTCGTGGAAGCTTGAATTTGACGTCAGTCGGGGCATGACAAAGAGTATCGGCCCAGGTCGCGGCTCCGGATTCTATGCTCTCGTCCTGCGTGGTGGGCAGCAGCATGTCGGTAACGCTCAATCAGCTTACCTCGCTTGACCTGATTCGCGGATTTGTGGCGGTCGGTCGGCGCATGAGCATCACGCTTGCGGCCGATGATCTGTGCTTGACCCAATCGGCGGTCAGCCGTCAGATTCGTACGCTTGAGGACATGCTCGGGGTCAAATTGTTCGTGCGCGGCCATCGCTCGATCGTCTTCACCTCCGAGGGAGAGCGACTGTTTCGGCGGGCCGACGAGGCGCTCAAGCAGCTCCAGGATGTCGTCGGTGCCGTTCGGGTTGGCTTGGCTATGCGGCCGGTGACCATTGCCGCGAGCATCGGCGTCACCGGTCTTTGGCTGCTCCCTCGTCTCGGTAGTTTTCTGCAACGCCATCCAAACATAGACGTGCGCATATCCGCCAGCAACGAGCTCAGCGATCTGCGTAATGAAGAGCTGGACCTCGCGATCCGCTATTGCCCACCCGAGGCCGCGCCGCCTCAGGCCACGCGGCTCTTTGGCGAAACCGTGGCTCCGGTCGCTCACCCCTCACTGAAGCTTGGTGCGCTTAGGTCTGCTGATGAGCTGAGGGGGCAGGTTCTCTTGGAATTTGATGGTGAGTATAGGCCTTGGCTCAGATGGAACGAATGGCTCGCGAGCCAGGGTTGGCAAGGCGTCAAGCCGAAGGCAATGCTTCGTTTCAATCAGTACGATCAGACCATTCATGCGGCCATAGCAACCCAAGGCGTCGCTCTCGGCCGCCTCGAACTGATCGGATCAGCACTCGATGAAGGACGTTTGGTCAAATTAAGAATGCCTCGCCCCGGACCGGTCAACTCGAACGCCTACTGGCTCATCCGCGGATTCTCCGCGCATCGTTCGGAAGTAGAGGACGTCATTGAGTGGATCAGAGGAGAAGCAAGCGAAATCGCTGCTTGAGCGCAATTCGCATTCCGCTCAGTCATGCGAATGGCAAGATTTCCTTGGTTGTGCGCCTGCCACCGATCGCCTTTGATTTTTGCCGTCTCAGAGTGAGATTGTTTGAGAACTTTAAGGCTCCTCGCTAGGGGCATCGCTTCCCAAGCACGGAATGCGAGACCATGAAGACCCAGATGTTGGCGTTCTCTCCAAGCGATTCCCCACCTCGATCGCCCGGAGTGGAGATCGCCGTTCGATTTCGGAGTCTGCCGCCATGAGCGATTTGGTTGTTGGCCCTGAGTGCCTGCCCGAGATCGAATTCTGGTTCGAGTTTGGCAGTAACTACAGCTATCTCAGCGTGATGCGGATAGAGGAGGAGGCACGCAAGCATAACGTCCAGTTCGTTTGGAAGCCGTTTTTGCTCGGGCCGATCCTGCAGTCTTTTGGCGCCCACCCGTTCAAGCAAGAACAGAAGGGGGCCTATGTGCACAGCGACATGGCGCGCCTGTGCCGCAAGTACGGGCTGTCACCCTGGGTCAAGCCCAGCGTATTTCCACGATTGGGAGTACTGCCGTTGCGGGTCGTCTTATTGGCCAGCGACCAGCCCTGGATGGCAGCGTTCTGTCGCAAGGTGATGGAGCTTAATTTTGTGCACGACCAAGACATCAACCAGCCAGGCAGCATTGCACCGATCCTGATCGAGCTCGGCCTTCCGGCAGAGGACATCCTAAATCAGGCGCAAAGCGAGCCGGTCAAGGCGGGGTTGCGAACCCAAACCGAAATGGCACGCGACAAAGGGATATTCGGTGCGCCCACTTTTTTCGTCGGCAACGAAATGTTTTGGGGTAATGATCGCCTCGATGACGCTCTGCTATTCGCATCGGAACAGAAGATGTGATTGCCTGAGAGGCGATATACCTGTCGGTATTCCGCATCTGTACCCCCAATGGGTGTACGGTTTGCATCCCTCTGTGGACAGGCATTTGAATAATGCGTGCCCCGCAGTAACGGCTTCGAGAGGCGACCGATCCGGCGGTAGACCGAGTGGCGGCCAGACGTCTCGCGCTCCAGGCAACAGCGTGGTGTGGACGTTTTCGCATTACCGCAGGTGATGCGAACGCGGCAATTTCCTCGTTTGTGCGCCCCGCCAGGATCGAGTTTGCTGATGGCCATCAAAGCGTCAGTCGTCTCTGCCGGCGCCATTTTGCGAGCCGAAGTAGATTTTGGCGCACAAATTGCGAGCCTCGCCGTTTCGGCCGGCAATGCGATGACGATATTGACTCTAAGGAGGCACCTATGCCGGTTCGCGTTGAACGCGATGGTCGTGTGATAACGGTTATTCAGTCCCGTCCCGAAGTGCGCAATGCGGTCGATCCGGACCATGCCGATGCGCTGCACGATACGTTCGTGGCCTTCGATGCCGACGATGCGGCGGATGTCGCGGTACTTTGGGGAGAAGGGGGAGTGTTTTGTGCGGGGGCAGACTTGAAAAGCCTCGCGGCGCGCGGCATTGCCACTCCGGAAAACAAAGCGACGCATAGATCGTTGGAATTTCCAAAGGATGGCGGCCCGATCCCGCGAGGGCCGATGGGGCCTTCTCGCCTTCGTTTGGGCAAGCCGGTGATCGCTGCAATTGAGGGACCGGCGGTAGCTGGCGGTATGGAGCTCGCGCTTTGGGCCGACTGTCGCGTGATGGCTGAAGGCGCCTATATGGGAATTTACAATCGCCGTTGGGGCGTCGTGTTGACGGATGGTGGTACGGTGCGTCTTCCGCGCCTCGTGGGCCAGGGGCGCGCGCTCGAGCTCATCATGACGGGTCGCAAGGTAGAGGCTGAAGAATGCCTGCGCATCGGCTTGTGCGAAATGGTCGTGCCCAAAGGGCAGGCGCGGCAGGCCGCCGAGGATATGGCGCGTCGGATTGCACAATTTCCGCAGATATCGTTGCGCGCAGATCGCCGCTCCGTGCATTTGCAACATGGACTGCCCGAGCTCGCCGCTCTGGAACGCGAATGGAGCAATTCGGAGGGAACATTCAAGGCCGAAGGCGCAACGGGCGTCGCGAGATTTGCGAAGGGAGCTGGACGCCACGGCGATTTCGGCAGCGCCGGATGATTTCATGGATTACGACCGTCGTTCCGGCGGCGGATCGGCAACGAGTGGCTGGTGAGGGTCGCCGCAGATAGCAGCGAAATCTTTGCCGGAGGCCGGACCGGGACCGAGTAAACCCTTAGGCAATGGCAAATTGGGAGCCCGCGATGACGCCTGATGAGGCGAAGGCTTTCGCGTCGGAATGGCTACCGGCGTGGACTGGCAATGATCCGCCGCGGCTCGCGGCGTTCTACACGGACGATGTCTTCTACTCTGACCCCTCGATCCCTGACGGGCTCTCCGGGAAGCCTGCCTTGATCCAGTATCTGTCCAAACTCCTCACCAACAATCCTGATTGGATTTGGACCCATACGGGCTCCCTGCCACTCGAGGACGGCTTTCTGAACAAATGGCGCTTGGACGCACCGGTCGGCGATCGTGTCATCATTTGCCAGGGGGTCTGCACGGTTCAGCTACGGGGCAAGCTGATTTATCGCAACGAAACCTATTTTGACATGTCACGTCTAGTCGGCGCCATCCAAGAGTGGGGTAGTCGAAAATCTCGTTGAAATTAGTGATTGAAGCCCTTGCGAACATATAATTCCGTTTCCGGATCGACGCGTGAGTCCACCCCTTCGCGCATGCGTGTATTGCAAACTAATATAGTTCATGTATGAAGTAATGATCTGTATTCTTAGATCCCGAGGTTGGATTGCGTGACACAACCAGTTCGCGACAGCGGACTGAAAAAATTGACTCGTGTGGAGAACCCCCGGAATGACTGAGCCTGTCACTTATGAAAGAACCGGACCGGTTGCTAAGATCACGATGGACGACGGCAAGGTCAACGTGATGTCGCCGACCATGCTCAAGGCGCTGCATGGCGCCCTCGATCGGGCTCAGCGCGAGAGAGCGGTTGTTATCCTTACCGGGAGGGAAAAGATCTTTTCGGCTGGATTCGATCTGAATGTCTTCGCGCGCGGTGTGTCAGAGGAAGTCTACGAGATGATGCGGCTGGGCGCTGACCTGGCGCTTCGTGTTCTGTCATTTCCCTTGCCTGTGGTGGCCGCGTGCACCGGACATGCGCTTCCGATGGGTGCGTTCCTGTTGCTGGGCTCGGATGTCCGCATTGGCGCGGACGGCCCTTTCCGAATCGGGCTGAACGAAGTCGCGATCAAACTCACCGTTCCTTATTTCGCGATTGAGCTAACGCGTTACCGGCTGACACCGGCTTACTTCAATCGTGTCGTGACGGGCGAGACCTTGGCGCCGCGTGAAGCAGCGATTGCTGGTTATCTCGACCGAGCGGTTGCCCCTGAAGAGCTGCAGACGACTGCACACGAAATTGCCAGCGCGCTCTCCCAGGTCGACCTCGATGCCCACGCTGCAACCAAAGAACGCCTTCGTAAAGCTGCGATTGACGCCGTCCGAAGTGCGATCGACCTCGAAATCAATCTGCAATATTACCGGGAAAGAGCCGCACGCAGATTAGCGTCGGCGCAAGCGACGGCGGTGAGTAGCGCCTGAACGGACAATCGGCATTTGCCCGTCGCTCACCGATCCAGGAAATCCCGGCGACGCTCATTCATGCGGCATTTTTTGTGCCGTGTTATCCACCTAATCGGAGATTGGACGCGGCGCGCATATACACGGTGCGTGTGACACCAAGATCCTGTAGCGAGCGGTCGTCGAGCAGAGCGAGCACGCTCAACGCTTCGTTATCTTCGTCCAAGCGGGCACTCCACCGCTTAAAGAAGGCAAAAATCGATTGCCGAGGTTGCCGCGTGACATCAAATCGCGCAGGACAAATCCAGCTGCAGATCGGACTGCACTTGGCCCACGCGCCGCGTGAATGTCCTGCATACATGCGTCAACCAACTCATGCGGCTGTGAGCATGGGGCTCAACTCGCGCTCAAGGACTGTCCGAACCGCGGGTCGCTCCAGCATCCTGTCCTTGAAGGCGCTGTAGGCCAACAGTTCAGCCATCGGAAGGCCGAGCCGTTGGCCCCAGCCAAAATACACGAGTGCATAGGGATCGCATACTGTATATTGTGCGCCCATCATCCACATTTTTCCCGAAAGCAAGCCGTCGATTTCCCGGCACTTGACCCAATAAGCATTGCGCGCCGCATCCCTGACGGCGGGTTGAGTTGCGTCGTTCGTGACGAAGCGCTCGGGCCGCGCGGCGCGGCGAAACAACGGGTCGACGGCGGATGCGATCCAAGCCAGGGTCGCAATGCAGCGTGCCTGATCAACATCGTCGATGGGCAATAGCTGGGCCTTGGGATATCGGCGCGCCAAATAGGCAAGGATGGCGACACACTCGGTGATGACCTTGCCATCCACGCTCAGCGCCGGCACATGATGGCGAAGATTTACGGCAGCGTAGGCTTCGGTCTTATGCTCGCCTTTGGATATGAGAACCGGCCTGCCTTGATATGGGGCACCGGTCTCCTCGAGCGCAATGTGGGCGGCCGTCGAGCATGCGCCGGGGCAAAAGTAGAGCGTTAGCATGGGCGCCATCTCCTTCGCTGGCTTGGACGAACTCGTTGCTTCACGATCAAGCAGCGGCCCGATTGGTCGGGCCGGACGCTACGTCACTGATGTCGGTGCATCGCCGACGCCTTCATGGTATCGCGCATGAACAGATAGACGACGAGAGAGACCGCAATGCAGCCGGTCAGATAGATGTAAAACCAGCTTTCGTGGTCTTGCGACTTGAACCACAGCGCGATGGGTTCCGCCGTACCGCCGAATGTCGCGAGCGTGAGCGCGTAGGGAACGCCTATCCCCGTTGCGCGCGCACGTGTGGGAAAGAGTTCTGCTTTCACGACAGCGCTGGTGGCGGTGTAGCCGGATACAATGAGCCAGGCCGCCGCGATCAATAGAAGTGCCGCGAACATTCCGTCCGCCCTTTGCAGCGCGGTCAGCAGCGGGATCGTGAACAGCGTTCCGGCGGCACCAAATCCGACCAGCAGCCACTTTCGGCCGATCCTGTCGGAAACGCCTCCATATATGGGCTGCAGGATCATCGCAAAAACGAGCGAGGCCGCTGTCACCAACGTCGTTTGATCATCGCTGAGCTTCACCGATAGCTTGAGGAACTTCTGCATGTAGATTGTGTAGGTATAAAATGCAGCGGTACCGCCCATCGTCAGGCCGATCACGAGCAGCATTTCGCGCAGATGCTTGAACAACGCGCGACGCGAGCTGTGTGGCGTCGTGGATTTGTTCGCGGCGATGAAAAGTTCGGTTTCACGCAAATGGCGGCGCATCAGCGCTGAAAAAATCGCCAACCCTGCGCCGAGCGCAAACGGGATACGCCAGCCCCAGGCCTGCAACTGATCTGGGGTGAGGAACAGGTTTTGGAGGATCATCAACACCAGGATCGCGCATAGCTGGCCGCCGATGATCGTGACGTATTGAAAACTCGAGTAGAACCCTCGATGCTTCTCGTCCGCGATCTCGCAGAGATAAGCGGCACTGATGCCATATTCACCGCCGAGGCTGAGACCCTGGATGAGCCGCGCGAGGCCGAGCAGGGCGGGTGCCGCCACGCCGATCGAATGATAGGTCGGTGCCACCGCAATCATGAGCGAACCGAAGCACATCATCAGCACGGTAAAAAGCAGGGTGTTGCGCCGCCCATGCCGGTCGGCGAACCGCCCGAAAATCCAGCTGCCGATCGGCCGCATCAGGAAACCGGCCGCGAACAGGATTGCGGCATTCAATTGTTGACTGACCGCATCGCCGGCCGGAAAGAACGACTTGGCGAAATAGAGCGAGAAGGCCGCATAGACGTAAAAGTCGTACCACTCAACGAGGTTGCCGAGTGATCCGATCAGGATCGCCTTCAACCGAGGGGACGGCGCCGTCCGCTCTGATGAGCTGCCAATCGCTGGTGCGGCATCGATCACATTATCTATCGTCACCGCTTCCCCCTTTGCGTCGGCGTTTTCGCACGCCTGGTTGGATGCTGCTGCTTCAGTGCGATGTGTTTGTATCGCTGAACATTTTTCACACCTCGCGAGGCGAGGCGATCAAGCGGCCTTGCGGCGCCGCTCGCGCTCGGTCCGCGTCAGTCCACCGCGCCCGTAGGAGTCATGGTCGAATTGGTGCAATGTGATGTAGGTCTCGTCTCTCAACTCGCGACCGAGCACGGTGCGCAGCAGTCGCATCATGTCGGCCATGAACCGGGCCTTCTCGTCGGGAGTGTTCGTTCCCGCGCCTATCGTGGCCTCGACCTGGGCCGCGACGCTCACCGGCTTGCCGGCAATGCTCCATCCACCCTGATTGGCTTGCTCCACAAAGACTGCGGTGCCTTCGATCGGCTTGCGCATCACGGTGACCATCAGGTCCGTGGTGCCCTGCTGCAGGCGGTGAATCTGTTCCGATGTAAGGGGCGCGCCAAAGGTAGTAATGCGGATGAAAGGCATGAGATTGCTCCGGGCTCAAAGGTTGCAATGGCAACCGCTGTTTTCGGAGACGATCTTCGACCCAGGCGTCAGTTAAATAAAATGGATAATTCTAAACCGATATATAAGCGGATTGAAATTGTGCGATCTGCCTCCGGGGAACGTTCGGAGCTGCCCGCTTGCACTCAGAGCCGGGAATTCCGCGACGATCTCGCGCCGTTGGCTTTGTTGCCGAATGTCAGCGCAAGTCGTGGCTTGGTCTGGGCGTGACCTTTGCTTGAAAGCTCGTTGGGCAGGGTTTCGCGCAGGATATCGCGCAGTCGCGCCGAAGCCGGCGTCAGGGTTCGCCCGCCGCTGTCCAGGCAAAGTTCGACGGCCGGCAGTTTTGGGAGATGGAGTCGGCTCCCGACGTTTGCCAGGTGAGGCGGTGGGCTGATCGAGGTGCGCACTGTAATTCCCAAACCTGCATCGACGGCCGCCCAGAGGCCGGCGAGGCTCGGGCTCGTGAATTCGATCCGCCAAGGAATCCCGGCGGCATCGAGAGCCGCGATTGCAGCTGCGCGAAAAAAGCAGGGTTGCTCGAAAACTGCCAGTGGAACCGGCTGGTTGCTGTTCAAGGTCGTCTCGGCCCCCCCGATCCAGGCCATGGGAAATTTCGCGAGGACTTCGCCGCGGGCGCCGGTTTGAGGGCCAAGGAGAGGGCCAAGGATCAGTGCGAGATCGATTTGGCCCTTGTTCAGGCGCTCGACCAGCGAGGTATTTCGATCGACGGTGGCTTCGATGCGAACGGTCGGGTGCGCACGCTTGAAACGCCCTAGCGCCGCCGGCAACCAGGTTTCAGCAAAATCGCCCGGCATTCCGAAACGTACAGTGCCGTCGATCGCCACACCCGTTACGGCGGTGACCGCTTCGTCGTTGAGGTCGAGGATACGGCGCGCGTAAGCGAGGATGACCTCGCCCGCCTCGGTCAGCGCGAGGCCGCGGCCCTGCTTGCGAAACAGCGGTTGGCCGACGCGCTCTTCGAGCTTGTGGATCTGCTGGCTGATCGCCGATTGCGATCGTCCGACTTGTTCGGCCGCGCGGTTGAAGCTACCGAGCTCGGACGCCGTGACCACGGTTCGAAGTACGTCGATATCGAGATTGATCCGGGGCATCGTTCAGTTTTCCAGAAGTATTGCGTTAGAATTATTCATTTTTCTTACAATTTCAAGAACCTATATTTCGCCGCAACACGTCAACACCAGCGAGCGAACCATGTCATTGATCAAACTCCCCGAGAGGTCAGTCTTCGGACCCGCGCTCTTCATCCTTCTGTCGGCGTGGGCGACCATCACGACGCTGTCGGCCTTCCTGCTTCTCAGCCTCTTTATGCCGTCCTTCGGCGGGATTGCCCAGGCTCTCACGCACTTGCTGCCTACCGATCCTCTGATGTGGCCGATCTATACGACTTGACAAGAATCTCCGAGCAAACGGTGAAGGGAAACTATTCGATGACTCAGCGCAGCGGGTTCACTCCTTCTTTGTCATTGCTGTCTCTCGCTTTTGTGTTTTTCACGGGTGGCGCCGTTGCCCAGAACAGCGCTCGAGAACAGCTCATCGGAACCTGGAATGTCGTTCTGGTCGACAATGTGCGCCCTGACGGCAGCAGGATCCGGCTCTACGGACCCAATCCGCGCGGCATCGCCATGTTCGATGCCGACGGCCACTACTCCTTGCAAATCATGAGCGAGGGCCGTCCCAAATTTGCGGCCAACGACAAGAGCAAGGGAACGCCGGAGGAATACAAGGCCGCGATCCAGGGAAGCAACTGCCACTTTGGCAGATACCGCGTCGACGAACTCGACCATACCGTCACGCTTCACGTCGAAAACGCGACATTTTCGAACTGGGAGGGCGCCGATTTGAAATTGCCGTTCACGGTGGCGGGGGACGAATCCAAGTTAACGATTCCGCATCCAACGACGGGTGGAGGGGATGTCGTCGGCGAAGTCCTGCTGAAGCGCGCGCGGTGATGGCCGGCAGACGCGCTCGCCCACGCGCGAGCAGCGTTCCTGCACCATTCAGATTTACGAAAGGGTGGCGCTAGAAGTATCAAATCGTCCTCGCGACCAAACGCAGGTGCTTCGGCGCGCTCGCTCTGCGGCGCTCTCACCGCTCTACGTTTCGTGCAGGAACGCGCGCACGTCGGCAAGAATGCGATCCGCTTCATGCGGGTCTTCGACGGCGCGCGCCAGAATGATTCCGCCGATCATCGCTGCGAACGTTCCAGTCGCCTGCCGCATCTTGCCTCTGGCATTCGATTCCGGGGCAAATTGAGCAAATAGTTCGAGCCAGGCCTGCACGTTATCGCTCATCTGATGACGGGCACTGCCGCGCTCGCGCGCGAGCTCGCTGCCAAGCGTCGCAATTGCGCAACCGCTCTCCGGATGTTCGCGATGACGGGAGCTCAGATAGACATCAACGGCGGCGGCGAGTTCCGATCCATGCGATGACTTGACGGCAGTGTCCTTGAAGCGTGCGAGGCGCATCGTGTTGACGGATTTGAGCGCTGCAGCGATCAGCTCATCCTTCGATTTGAAATGGGCGTAAAAGCCGCCATGCGTCAGGTCGGCCTGTTGCATGACATCCGTCAGACTAGCACCGTTGACGCCGCGCTCGCGGAATGCCGCGGCAGCCGCGTCCAGGATCCTTTCGCGTGTCTTTTCCTTGTGACTCTTGTTCCAGGGCATCGCCGGTACCTCGGCATGATAATTACAATAATGTAATATATAGAAGCTAGAAAACATTTGCCAGTACGCAGTTATTTGACATTATTATAATAATAATATTGTCGAGTATCAGCACAGGAGCGCAAAATGACTGAGAACAGCACGCAGGGCGGCATCGACCGTCGCAGCCTGCTCACGGCAGGTTCGGCCGCGGCTATCGCGATCGGGATGGCGAGTGCGGAGCGGGCGTTTGCGCAGACTGGCCCCACCCCTGCGTCGCCGCCTCAGGCGCCGGCGCCAGGGAAAGTCACCCTCGATCGCCTCCCAAACGGCATTCTCATGATCGGGATCGATCGTCAGCAAACCAAGAACCGGATCGATCCGCCGGTCCTGATCGGTTTGGGCAAGGCATATTACGAGCTGGATCACGATGATTCCTTAAGAGTTGCCGTGCTTCACGGCGTCGGCCCGGATTTCGTAGTTGGCCTTGATGTTGCGGCTTTCGCCGCGGCGACGGCAGCCGGCATCCTGCCGCCCAAGGATCCGGACTTCATCAATCCCGCTGGTATCGGCCAACCGCGGCTGAAGCCGCTTGTTGTTGCGGTGCAGGGAGCCACCAATACTGTTGGACATGAGCTGTTCCTTGCGGCCGACGTGCGGATCGCGGCGAGCGACGCCGTGTTCGGCCAATTTGAGGTGACAAACGGTGCGTTTCCCGCGGGCGGTGCGACGGTCCGCTTCACCCGCGAGGCTGGTTGGGCCAACGCGATGCGTTACATGCTGACCGGCGAAAAATGGAACGCCGAGGAAGCTCATCGCATGGGTCTCGTCCAGGAGATCACGCCAGTGGGCAAGCAGCTCGACCGCGCGACCGATATCGCCAAGAAGATCGCGGCCGCGGCTCCGCTCGGCGTGCGGGCAACACTGGCGTCGGCGCACCAGGCCGTCGCGTCGGAGGATGCGGCGCTCAAATCGCTGCAGCCGGAATTCCGGCGTATCCTGCAGACCGAAGACGTCAAGGAGGCGGCCGCAGCGTTTCAACAGGGGCGCGCTCCGGTGTTCCAGGGTCGTTGATGCCGGCGTCGTCGGACGGCGCTTTCTTCTCGGCTGTGGATTTGACATCAACTTTGGGAGAAAGAAGCAATGCTCGCAAAGACGTTTGCCGCGGCTCGATATCCAATCATTGCAGCGTGCGTCGGCATGTCGCAGCTCCCGACAAAAGTTGCGGCCGAAGTCCTGACGACGCACCGCATTCCCGCAGCACTTGCCAACGAGGCCGTGAGCGCCGCCGTTGCATTCTGCAGCCGACAAGGATTTGGCGTTACCGCGACGGTGATCGATGCGGACGCACAGCGCATTGCCATGTTGCGCGGCGATACCGCAGGGGTTCATACCTTCCAGGCATCCTGGGGCAAAGCTTACACCGCGGCCGGGTTCGCGCCGATGTACAAGCTGGATAACAGCGGCGACCTCGCAGCGCGGGTTGCGCAGTTTGCTGCGCGGCAGCCGCCCGGCACGCTCGCATTTCAACCGCCGGAGGGCATGATCTTTCGGGCCGGCGGCCTGACAATCAAGTTCGGCGACGAGGTGATAGGATCGATCGGCGTCGGCGGCGCGCCGAGCGCGGAGGCCGACGAGGCGTGTGCGAAGGCTGGACTCGACCAGATTCGAGAGCGGCTGAAATAACGGCCTTCATGTCCAACACCGCAA
>Ga0210408_10003452_pt1 | contig 14615 bp, 11 predicted proteins | sample IncBWH4MmetaG_FD_155471 | JGI IMG/M metagenome (GOLD analysis project Ga0210408, IMG submission 155471) | Forest soil microbial communities from Barre Woods Harvard Forest LTER site, Petersham, Massachusetts, United States - Inc-BW-H-4-M | ecosystem: Environmental > Terrestrial > Soil >...
TATTTGGCGCACGCTTGAAGGACGAAGACATCGATCTTGTCAGCCATACCATCTGCACCGTCCAGGAATTCATTGTTCGGCAAACCCTTCAGCCCTATCTGAATCCCTGGTTCGCCGTTTCGGGGGAACTGCGCAGGCACGAAGACATGCGAACCCGCGCGGACGCCGTTCTGCTCGAATACATCAAGAAGCGCCGCAACGAACCGCCCGGCCACGACCTGCTCCAGACTTTGATGGATGCGCGTTACAGCGATGGCGAAGGCATGAGCGATGAGCTCATCCTGAGTGAAAGCATGCAACTTCTGGTCGCCGGCCATGAAACATCGTCCAATGCGCTATCGTGGCTTCTTTATCTTTTGAGCTCGCGTCCGGATTGTCTCGAAAGGGTAAGGCAGGAATTTGATTCCGTGCTCGGCGAAGCGCCTCTGAGCTACACCGACGTTCCCAAATTTGAATTTGCGACTCAGGTTATTCAGGAAGGCCTCCGCCTCTACCCGCCGTTCTGGATGATCGACCGCATGGCTGTCGCGGACGACCGCGTAGGCGACCTCGCCATACCCCGCGGATCGACGGTCATTGTGTATGTGTACGGTGCGCACCATGCCCCGCGCTACTGGCAGAATCCGAAGAATTTTGATACGGAACGTTTCACCAAAGCGAACGAGAAGCTGCGCACGCCCTTCACCTTCCTTCCCTTCGGGGGCGGACCACGAGGCTGTATCGGTGGAGATTACGCGATGCTGCAGATCCTCATGATTTTGAGCGATCTGCTCAGAAAATACGATTTTCAGTTGGCTCCGGGCCAAATGATCGAAGCTCGTCCGATGGTCATTCTGCGGCCGAAGCGCGGAATCCGCATGACGTTCACTAATACTATCGCGTCGGCCCCGTGCATCGCATAAGACACGATCCGGCCGGAAACGGACTTGATTTGTAATGCGTGAAACACTGAGACAGCATTTGTTGGAATCACGTGCCCGAGTGATATTGTACTTGCGCTTCTTGAGATTGCGACCTATGTTGTCTAGTGTGCTGTCCCGTAAATACGTTCACATAGTCGTTCCACTTTAGCGAAGATCGAATCCGCTGTGGCAGTCCAGACGAAAGGCTGCGCATGGCGGTTGGAATTCTTGACGTAGTGATCGATTTTCTCGACCAAGTCTTTCACGCTGCTGAACGTTCCCCGGCGAATGGCTTGTTGTGTAATGCGGTTGAACCAGATCTCCACCTGATTGAGCCAGGAGGCATAGGTCGGAGTGAAGTGTACGTGGAATCGTGGTCGTGCGGCGAACCAGCGTTTAACTCGCAGATGCTTGTGCGTGGCGTAATTATCCACGATAACGTGCGCCTCCAAGTTCTTCGGCAAGCATGGAAATAGTGCGTCGATTCTTCAACCTCCGACGGGGCGCTTTCGATTCGCCGAATCAAGTGCGACCAGACTGGCGTAGCTACTGTGAGGGGCTCCTGCGAAAATGGACAGAGAGAGTTGTCGCGATTCCATTCACATGTGGCGGAGATCCGCCGGTGGTGTTTTCGCGCTCGTAGTACACCTCCAACTCCAAGCGCTTTCGAATGGGGAACGCCGCGCCGAACGAGTAGGTCTTCTTGCTCCAAGTTCCTGATTGGCTGTCGTAGTAGATCTCCCCGCGCGCGTAGGGCGAGAAAGAAAAAAACTTGATCGAGAAGCTCTTTTCGAGAGTGAGGCGAGTGAACTTCTTATGCCTCAACAAGAGCCAGAATCGATTTACCCGTACTGCGACGAGCGGGGCGACACCCTGTAGAGGTCCTACGTTGCCGAGAAAGGACTCTCGGGTTCGAAGGCCTGACGGTAATGGCGGACATATCTGGAGCCTGGATGGGACACGACGAGTTTTGTATCGACCTAACGAAGTATTTCCCGCCGACCAGGTGTTCCTTGTAGAAGGTGAAGAAGATGTCGAGAGCCTGAGAGCACTAGATCTGGTTGCAACCACAAATCCGGGCGGGGCCTGAACCGGGGGCGTGTGGTTGTAAGTATTGACAGTTCCCAACTAGGCAGCGAACGGCTATGCTGGGTGGACTCCAGGGGGTCGTTAGTTTCGAGCTGGATTCTCAACAGAACTCACCATAACCGACAGCGAATAGAGGTTAAGCTCGACGGCTTTTGGTGCATGGAGAGAAGAATAATGATCAGGACCTTCATGAAACAGCTTTTGTCAACGATGCTATCCGTTCTGCTACTTGTTGGCACTTCGCAGTTCGAAGTTGGAGCTCAAACGGGTCAATCGGGGTATTCGGGACAAGGCGTGCCGCTAACTGCGGACGAGTTACAACAACTGGTGGCACCCATCGCCCTCTACCCGGACTCCCTGGTAGCGCAGATCCTTGCAGCTGCGACCTATCCAGATCAGATTGCTGACGCTGCCAGCTGGCTTCAGCAGCACAGCTCTCTAACCGGATCAAACCTGATGCAGGCCGTCGATGGGCAACCGTGGGATCCCGCCGTGAAGGCGCTCACACAATTTACCTCCGTGCTCGGCAACTTGGCGGCCAACCTTACTTGGACTTCATCGCTGGGAGAGGCGTATCACACGCAGTCAGCCGACGTGATGGCCGCAGTTCAAGTGTTGCGCGCGAAAGCATTGGCTGCCGGCAACTTGAAATCAGGACCGCAACTCGCTGTCGTGCAACAGTCGCCGCAAGTGATCGTGATTCAACCGGTGAACCCGCAGGTGGTTTACGTTCCCATGTACAACCCCGCAGTGGTCTATGGCTATCCCTACGTGACTCCTGCATACGTCGCCCCTCCCGTTGCTGCGACCGCAGTCGTGGCGTTTGGAGTTGGCATTGCGGTCGGGGCCATGATGGCCGGCGGCTGTTGCGCCTGGGGATACAGCAGTTGGAATTGTGGCTGGCACGGCTCGACGACGGTTGTCTATCACGGCGGAGCGTATTACGGAAACAGTGCATGGCATGGTGGGTATTACGGCTCCAGTGGCTCTGCGTATGGTCCCAACGGATCCGCGCACTATAGCAACGGTTACAACCCGTCCACCGGAACTTACGCGCGGGGCGGTACAGTCTCAAACGGTTACGGCAGCCAAAGCGCCGGTCAAGCGTACAACCCTAAAACCGGTGCGTACGGCGCCACCGAACAAGGCTCCAACGCCAACGGGAGCTGGGGCAGTTCGACCGCTTCGAAAAACGGCACCACCGTAAACAGCCAACATCAAACGAACGCTAACGGAACCACGGGCTCGATGGAGAGCTCGAACGGTGCCAAGGCTTATGGCGCGTCGGGGAAGAACAACAGCGCCGCCGTGGGCGAAACCGCAAATGGCAACAAGTATGCGGCGGCAGACGGCAAAACCTACAGCAATACCGGCAGCGGTTGGAACCAGAAGAGCGGAAGTTCGAATACGTCAAGTTACAACAAATCCAGTTCCAGCGGCTGGGGTGGGCAGGAAAAGAGCGGCGGGTCCTCGGCCATGAGCAGTGGAGGCGGCGGCTGGAACTCCAGGTCTGCCAGTGCTCGTGGTTCGTCAAGCATGGGACGCAGCGGTGGCTGGGGTGGTCGCAGGTAGACTCGACGGCACAGCCGCAAACGAAGTCAACGTTGGTGGGCGTTGGTGAAGCGCCTATAGTTCAAGTTCTGGAGGACCGGCATGTCACGAGCAACGCGCGGAATCGCCTTTACGAGTCGTCTGATTCTTCTGGGGCTAGTAATTCTCTTTGTCGGATGCAACAAAGCCGCCAAGCCTTCGTACCAGGTGTTTGCGTCACCCGACGACGCGGGTAACGGGTTGTTGGCTGCGGCAAAGTTAGGCGACCCAAACACGATACTCGCAGTTTTTGGCCCGGACTCGAAAGACATCATTCTCTCAGGCGATCCCGTGCAGGACAAGGATATCGCTGGCCGATTTGTGGCCGCCTATGGCGTGATGCACCGCTGGCGGAAGATGCCGGACGAATCCCAAATCCTACTGATCGGAGCAGACAATTTTCCTTTTCCGATCCCGCTGAAGAAGAACGCCGCGGGACAGTGGTACTTCGACGCGGCCGCAGGCAGGGAAGAGATTCTGGCCCGCCGTATTGGCCGGAATGAACTGGCGGTCATGGACGTTTGCCTGGCGCTAGCTGACGCTCAGGCTGAGTACTTCTCAGAGCGTCACGATGACGGAAGCACGCACCAGTTCGCTGTGAAGTTCATCAGTGACACTGGCAAACAGAACGGTCTGTACTGGGAGTCGCCGGAAGGTCAGCCGAAAAGTCCGCTCGGCCCCCTGGCCGCATTCGCCACCAACGAAGGCTACAGCCTGAAGCCGGACTCGCATGCGCCGTTCCATGGCTACTACTTTCATATGCTCACTCGGCAAGGCAGTCACGCTTCGGGCGGCGCGAAGGACTACGTGGTTAATGGAAAGATGACCGGTGGCTTCGCCTTCGTCGCCTATCCCGCTGAGTACCGCAACTCTGGCGTAATGACGTTCATCATCAACCAGGCTGGCGTGCTGCTGCAGAAGGATTTGGGGAGTGCTACAACACAGACAGCTGCCGCAATTACCGAGTTCGATCCCGATCCGAGTTGGACCCCAGCACAGCAATAGCGCGCTTCCTCCATCCTGCTCATGTTAAAGCTACCCGTGGCTGCGAACGCCGATTGTCAAGTTTCTCAGCCGTATACCACGACGAAGATTTTATTCACGTTTCCTGCGACGGGAATCATCGGCCGCGCGGGCATAAGCATCCGGAATCGCCCCTGTGCACGAGAAATCAATCTGATAGCAACCATCGCACGGGGTTGCAATACCGAGCGTCGCAACTGTTAACCGAAGGGTGTCGATTCGTGGGGCTCTCGCACCAATGCTTCCTCGCTTTTCTCCGCACAAGCCATTAATCACGAGTTCCCCAGCTCGCAGTACTGCTGTGCGTACGAACCGCAGGGTCCAAACGTCGACACCTATCGTGGATGATCCAACAGGGGCGGCTTGCAAAATTGGGGACCGTCTCTCTTGACGGTTCTTAAAGCGCCGCAGTTCCATACCACCTTTAGCAACGCAGGGGAGATTTTCGAAGATACATTCTTCTTTCCCGGGATTCGGGACTACTGTCAAAACTACTAGTGCGTTGCGATATTCAGTCTGCATATTACCCAGTCTTACATACAATATTTGGGAGCAGTCGGAAGCAAAACCACTAGTTCCTTATCTAACGCCGTTTTCAGGTTGCAGAAAAGGAAGGTAGATCGAGGCCTAAAATCGAGCCGGTTTCTGTGTTTCCCGTGAGATTCAAGACGACGTTGGAAAGAATCCCGTACTTCACATCGAGCCCACCTGTAAGAGGAAATGCAGGATTTTGGCCCGTCTGCTTGTCGTATTGAGCCAACCCATAGGGCTTCACGACAAAGAGCCTTCCACTCCCGATATCCGTTATGCCGGTAGGTTCGCCCGCCTCAGAGACTTTCGCAATCCCGTAGGTTCGTCGGTAGGCAGCCCAGAGATCTTCTTCGTTCTTTCTGCGAATGAAGCGCTTGAAATTCAATCCCCAGATGACATCCTGCGACTTAGTGAAATTTAGAGTCGAGAACGGAACCTCGATCGTCGCAGTCCAACCGTCTTGCGTAACGCGGGCCTCTGATATCCAGACGCCATCCCAGCCCGAATCGAAATCGGTTCCCTCTGATCCGCTCTGCTCCTCGACGACCAATCCGTCGCTTTGTGTTCCCAGCGGATTGATTTCGAAAACATAACCGCCACGGCGGTCATGGTTTGAATTGATCAGAATCTCGAAGTGATCGTCCAGGTCTTGGCTCACATCGCGTCGCAGTTCCGTGGCTACGATTCGAGTCGGTGCGGAATCGTAGCAATGAATCCCAAAATAGACGGCGTGCCTGGTGTACAGGATACGAACCTCGGTCTTTTCCGTTGCAGGATCCCCTTCGCGGGGCTCTCTCTGCCGAAAATCCGTAATCGCTTTGGCAGACTGCCACAGGGGGTCGTTAAGTGTCATCCAAACGCGGCGTACGGTCCGCCCGGACCGCCTCCGCCGTCCGTGGCCCTTCCAGCGTTTGCGCCTGGTTGGGGACAGCGCGAACACTTACGCCATCAACCAGCAAGAACACGGAAATCGAGAGTGCCCAAGCTGGAAGCCGGCTGACATGAATAAAACGTTTCGTCCTCACGTAGTCTGCGTTCACCCTCCTAACGATCCTCGACGGGCGGAATGCTTACGAACTCCTTGTAGAGCAAGAGATCGTAGAGAATCTTCAGCGCACCCGCGAGGAAGAAGGGCACATTGATCCAGGATGCCCTCGCAAACATGAACCCGACAAATAGAGGGCTGATGGCGGCGCCCGTGGTTCGCGCGACTCCCGTAAATCCACCTGCGGCCGATCGTTCTTCGGCCGGAACGACGGCCATCGTATAGGACTGTCTCGTAGGAACATCCATCTGGCTGATGCTGAACCGGAGCAGAAGCACAAACACCGCGAGCGAGAGATTGGGCATCAGCGGCACGAGGATGAGAAGAATGTTGGAAGGCAGATGCGTGACGACCATGGTCCGAATGAGCCCGATGCGTGACGCAAGGCGGGAAGCGAAAAGAGCGGAGATTCCCGCAAACACGTTCGCCCAAAAGAAAATCGCGCCGAGTGCTGCGGGTTGAACGCCAAAGCGGAGATAAAACCAATACGCGGAGAAACTCTGCACGACGAATCCGCCCGCAAAGGAATCCAGGGCAAAGAGCCCCGAAAGTTTCAGAACAACGTTTCGTGACCGGGAAATTCCGAACATGTGCGCAACGCTCGACGAACGGATCGGGCCGTTGGAAACGGGACTCGCTTCCACCGATTTCGAGAGACGCAGGAACAAAAAGGCCAGCGCGACTCCCAAGGCGGCATACAAAAACACTACGGCGCGGTAGCTCTGCACGTGCGTCATTGCCGTGTGTTGCAAGACCTGCGTCAAACCGCCGCCACAAAGAGCCCCCGAGGCAGTCGCCACCGAACCGGCGAGTGTGTACCAGGCAAAGACTTCCGTGCGCGCCGCAGCCGGAACAATGTGGGACAGGGCGGCTTGTTCGATTGAGAGAAACGGTCCCACTTCATTGCCGCTGGGACTGATGACGCCAATAGTCCCGGCGATGACGAGGAAAAGCAGGTTGCTGGTACACGCAAAAGCCAGACCCGCGGCGGCCATAAGAATCGAGCCGATAATCAACATGCGCCGCCGTCCAATACGATCCGCTCGCGTTGTCAGATAAAGCGAGACAACGACATCACCGACCAGTGTCAGAGTTAGCACGAGGCCCACTTGGGCCTCGGTGAGCCCTATACCAACTAGGTAGAAAACCAGAATGACGGAAAGTGAGCCATATGCGAACAGACGTGCGAACCGGGTGGCGAAGAGAAGCCACCCGTCGCGCGACAGTGTTCCGAGCACACTCGGGATGAAATTCGTCGTCGCCATTGGGTACAAGACCGCCGCAAGTCCCTATGGATTCGTCACGGCCTCGTACACCACCATGCGTGCGACCGGCTTGCCGTCTTCTTCCTGTTCGGGCGTATACACGCGATGCGTTTTGAGATCGATCGCCAGAGTGTGCACCGCGTGCTGAACGTGGAAATCTTCCAGCTTGCGGTAGTGGTCCGGGTCGTCCTGGTGAAACACCGCAATCGCGCCGCTGTAGCACGCGACGTAGATGCGGCTCAATCCCGGGTCAAACTTGATCACATCGGGACCGCCCGGCATTTTGAGAAACGCAATCGGCGCGTGCTTGTCCAAATCGAACACCGTCATCAACTCGTTTCCCTCACAGGAGAGAAATGCCCGGTGATGTTCCGGATCGAGTGCCATGCCGTGGTTGCCTTCGCATTTTCCGACCGGATACCGTCCCACCACCGTGTCGGTCGCAGGATCGATGACCGCGAATATGTTCTGGTCCTGCAGGTTCACGTACACCTTCCGCGCCACGGGGTCGTACTGCGGCATTCCCGTCTCGCTGTCAAAGTGCAACGTGTTGATGATTTGGTCTTTCTGCACGTCCACGACGGCTTCAGCTCTGCCTCGCTCATCGGAGACGTACAGTTTGTGGAAGGGGGCTGCATACGCGCTGCCGTCCGGCTTCGCTTCCGTTTTCAACTTCTTCACGACTTTCATTTGCTTGAGGTCCACGACGCCAATGGTGTTGTCGTGCGCGTTGGACGTGTAGAACTTCTTTAGCTCCGGGACATACTCGATGCCTTCCGCGCCCGGAGTATCTGTGATCGTCGCGACGACCTTATTGGTACTCAGATCGATGATGTAGGTCTGGTCGGCGGCGAGATGCGCGGACAACAGGTAATGATCGTCTTCATCGATCGTGAGGTAGTCGAATCGCTTGCCCGGCGGTCCCGGAAGATCAAACTCCGCGACCTTCTTCAGTGTAGATCCATCGGCCGGGGACGGGAGCCTGGGGGCTCCCGTCATCATCACTACAGAACACAAGAACAACAGCCACGTTCGCATCATCACTCCTTGTAACATCGTCATTTCACCGCAACACGGCTCAATGCCGCTTTGATGCCGCTGCCGACCGCCTCCGGTGTTCCTACCGACCAGAAGTGCATAAAGAACAGACGCGGCTGTTCGGTCAGCATATGGCTGTGCAACGCGGTCACCGCAATCTGGTGTCCTTGCAGTTCGGAAATGACGGGGTTGACCTCTTCGGCGGTGAGCACGAAATCGCCGGTGGTCGCGACGTTGCCCGAATCCGCTGCCTGAAAATTGATGGCTTCCGCCACACCGGCCGCTGGGGGAATGGTCATTCCACCCATGGTGATAGTATCGCTGCGCGCCACGCCGTAGGACAGCACGCCACCTTTGTACGTGCCCTTACGCCCGACAGCATCTTCCACGGCTTTGACCCACGCCGGCGCGGATTCCTCGGTCGCCGCCGCGGGCTTTTCCAGTGGCGTCTTCGAAAGCGCCAGAGCCGCGCGCAGCGACGTGGCCAACTTCACGGCTGGGCCGTGCCCCATGTAATGCGCGTAGAGCACTCTCGGCGATTCTTCCATGAGATGGTTGTGCACGGCCGAGATGTCAAAACCGGATGACCGCAATTTCGCGATCACGGGATTCACCTCGCCTTCGAGAAGTACCAAGTCGCCCATCACCATCGCGTTGTCGTCGGTTCCGAGAAACGCGGCCCACGAGCCAAGCGCGAGCCCCGGCTTGATCGCGAGACCGTGCACGGAAACATGCAAATCGCTTCGTGGAAAACCAACCTTATATACATCGCCTGTCTTTTGCCCCGAGCGTCCGAGGACTTCGTCGATTGGACCCGTCGTAACTCCTTGCGCGAGGGCAAGCGAGGGCAGCAGCAAGAAACACAACACAATCAAACAGCGCAGTCTGGCGATCATCACCGTTCTCCTTATGAACAAGCAAATTGCTCAATCTACTGGGAAACTCGTTTGGGCGTAGCGGCGGTCCTGCCATTTTCGTTTGTCGTATGGACCACGAACACTTCTCCTGTTGTGCTAAGAATGAGCCGCACCTGTCTTCACCTGCTGCCCCGGACGAATCGCGTCGGTAGCATTGCGAATTACCTCATCTCCCGGCTGCAGGCCGCCACAAATTTCGATGTTGCCGCTTACACTCAAACCAGTAACGACATCCACCCATGCCAGACTGTGTCGGCCCGGGGAGATACGTCGTCCGCGCCAATCCGACGCCGGCTTGGGCCGCCGTAGACCGCTCAAGCGAAGCCCGCACAGCGGGATAGTGCTTCAGAGCGAAGTCCACTGCTTCGTCGAGCGTCAGAGTTTTCTTGCTCGCTTGCGCCGTTTGCGCTTGTGCGCTCGGCCCGAAGGACCACGCCAGAAATAAAGCGAGTGCCAGCCACCCGAAGTTCCTGCGACAAATGTTCAACACGATCCGCTCCAATTCAGAAACCGCTCGTTCAAGTACTCGCTCAAGCGAGCGAGTGATACAGACCCTCCATCAGCTGCATGCCGCGATCGAGAAGTGCTTGGTCCGACAGTCCTTGACGGGCCCAGCCCTTCAGAACTTCGTCGATGCCATATCCTTCTTTGCGGCCGAATTTGCCGTCCGCCAGATCCGCGTCGTGAATGATTTCGGAAATCACGCTCGCTCTTCTGTCGCGAATCTTGAACTGTTTTTGCAGGGTCTCGAACGTACAGTCGTCGCCACGATGGCCGAAGCCTCTCTCGTGAAACATGTCGAACGGCACGCCTTCGCGTGGCACCTGATCTTCGGGCGCGAAAGCAAAGCGGGCGTTGGCGTCGATGAAACGGCGAATGAGCCACGCCGAAGCCGAACGGTCGACGCCCGGCCGCGGTCGCGTTACCCACATCCGTCCCTTGTAGTCTCGCGGCCGAATCGCCGCGAATACCGGAGTCCGTGTCGCCACACGCGCAGCATCGGCGCGTGCCAACAGTTCGGCCACGCGCTTCTGTAGCGGACTGGCAAAAAAATCAACCTCGACGATCTCCTGGAAACGGCTCCGTAAGCGGCTCAGGCGGCCCACCGCCTGCTTCTGCGGCGGCAGGGTCGAGAACTCCTGCAGCTGGCGAATTAATTCCTGGTACTCGCGTGCGCGCGCTTCCGCAAAGCGTGCCTCCAGCTGCGGCGTGGAAATGTTGTCGATCGATTGCACGTGGACGATGGAGGCGTCGCCTTTGTATTTACGAATGGCCGTGGCCAGCCACTGGAACCGCTCTTCGTTCACCGAGTTATTTGGCAGCAGGTACCCGGAGTTGCCGAGCGGAACGCTTCCGTATCGTTGCAGCTTTCGCCAGATCTCGACACGCTGACTTGCCTGCTTCGTCGGCAGCGTGAACGTCAACAGAAGCCACGCGACCTTTGACTGTGTCCGTACCTTCATTTCCATTCGATGTTATAGGTCTAACAAGCCATAGTCAAATCGGAACAAAAAACTTTACGTTCGGAAGACACCCGAGAGACACATCACCTGTGAACTGCGATACGCAAAAACCGCTTCACGTCTTTTTAAGGGGAAGACCCTACGACTTCATTGCACACAGTGCTTGGGGAGGACGACCTTTGCCCAACCTCGCGCAACTGCTCGCGCACGGCGTGCTCTGCCGCTGCCAACGGCATGAATTCCTCATGAAAGAATTGCATTTGCTCGTTCTCCGGCAAATTCGACATGTCGAAAATTACGGATACTTCCTTCTTGGTGATTTCATTGCAGTACGTGGTATCGCAAGGACGCGTCTCTGCCCGCGGAACAGCGTTGTTACAGCGGAGCGCCACCCGAGATCATACACATGGGAGAGGCCTGGCCCGGCGCCAACTTTCGGCTGATCGACAGGAACACCGAGATCGCGCCCGGCATGTATCTGACTGCGCTGGTCTCCGACAGACCCGGGACCTTGGAATTGCACGAGCTTTCGCTCGCTATTCGCACGCCTGACGGCCTTGTACTAGTGGTCGGTTGCTCGCATCCCGGGGTGGAGCACATCGTGCAGGAGGCGACCGCCATTAATCCTCATATCAATATCCTATTCGGGGTTTGCACCAGATCCAGGCACCGGATCCTGAAGTCGAGCGCATTGCAACGGTGCTGCACAACCAATACAGGCTAGAACGCGTGGCACCGGGACACTGCACCGGCGAGCCGGAGTTTGCCGCTTTGAAGAAAACATTTGGCGACCACTACGTGTACGCGGGCGTCGGATCAGTAGTTGATCTGCCCAAGTGAAGGCAGACAGGGCCGAGCTCTTCGGCGCCAAACGCCTCGGGTCTCGCCCAAGTCACGGGCAAAACAGGAAGGAATCGAATTACTTCTTGTTAGCCGACCAACCGCCAAGTGGAATGATCAGACCTCTTGCCGGGACCAGCTCCCAAAGGCAGCGGATGCTTCTCCTTGACAGTCTAGGAGACCTAATTTATATTCCTAGTTCATCTAGGAGAGGCGGATTCCGTGGACAAACAACTGGACCTTCTGCAAGGCACTCTGGACATGCTGATCCTTAAAGCCGTTTCGCTCGGACCACTGCACGGCTACGGCGTCCTGTTGCGCATTCAGCAGATTTCGAAAGATCGTCTGGAAATTCAGCAGGGATCTCTGTACCCGGCGCTGTACCGGCTGGAACATCAGGGCTGGATCACCAGTGAGTGGGGCGAGTCCGAGAACAAGCGCAAAGCCAAATATTACCGGCTCACCGCGGCAGGGAGACGCAAATTACAAACAGAAACAGAAAACTGGAACCGCATGGCGAACGTTATGGCGGGAATCCTAGGGACAAAGCCGGAGGAAGTATGACGTTGTGGGCTCGTTTCCGTTCGTGGTTGGGGGCAACGTTGGGGCGCTCGCGGATGGAGAGCGAGATGGACACGGAGCTGCGGTTTCACATGGAGGCGTATGCCGAGGATTTGGTGCGGAGCGGCGCGCCCCAACATGAAGCGATGCGGCAAGCACAGATCGAGTTTGGCGGAATCGAGCGCGTCAAAGAGGAAGGCCGGGAAGCACGAGGCGTGACGCTTGCCGAATCCCTGGTGCAGGATTTGCGCTACGGCGTTCGCATGTTCGTGAAAAACCCGGGCTTCACCGCCGCGGCGGTAATTGCATTGGCAGTTGGGATCGGCGCGAACACGGCACTTTTTAGCGTCGTAAGCGGTGTGTTGCTGCGGCCGCTGCCGTACCGCGACCCGAGCCGCCTGGTGGTGGTCTCGTTGCTCAACCAGAAGACTCAGGAAACCTTTCCGCTTTGCGATGCCGACTTTCTCGACTGGCGCGCGCAAAACCAAGCTTTTACCGACGTTTCGGCATTTTCAGGCAACCGGTTCAATCTCACCGGCGCAGGCGTCCCCGAACAGGTCATGGGTGACGTGGTAACTGCAGAATTCTTCTCCACTCTGAGCGTAAAGCCCGCTTTGGGCCGCACTCTGCTGCCCGATGAGGACCGGCCCGGCAGCCCTCACGTAGTCGTGCTCAGTTACAACTTTTGGCAGCGCCGCTACGGCTCCAACCCGGGTGTAATCGGTCAGACCTTGGTCCTGAATGGCTCAAGCTCCACGGTCATCGGCGTTATGCCTCCCAGGTTTCTTCCGAGTCCGGAAACCGCGCTTTGGACCAACCTCGTGATGGCCCCCCCAACCTTCCGGGGACCGTACTATCTCACGGGGCAGGCACGGTTGAAACCGGGTGTAACGATTGAGCAAGGTCGCGCGGAGCTCGGCATCATTGCTCACCGGATTGAGCAGCAGAATCCCCTCACCAATTCCGACATGAGCTTCCGGGTTACACCGCTTGAAGAAGCAATTGTCGGTGACGTGCGACCGGCGCTGCTCGTGCTCCTCGGAGCGGTTGCCTTTGTGCTGCTCATCGCGTCAGCCAATGTAGCCAACTTGCTGCTAGCCCGAGCCGCCACGCGCGAGAAGGAGGTCTCGATACGTGCGGCGCTGGGCGCGAGCCGGGCACGACTGACGCGACAATTGCTCACGGAAAGCGTGCTCCTAGCGGGTATCGGAGGCTTGCTGGGTCTACTCCTTGCACGTTGGGGTGTGAAGTTGTTGTTGGAACTCGGTCCGGGCAATCTTCCGCGCTTCGAAGAGATCGCCATCGACGGCCGAGTTCTCGGATTCACCTGTCTGATCTCACTTGCCAGCGGGATTCTCTTTGGGCTCGTACCGGCTGTCCAAAGCGGCCGTAGCGATTTGAATAAGTCTCTGAAGGAAGGTGGACGGAATGCTGCAGACGGCCAGGGCCGGAGTCGTGCGCGCAGCATTCTCGTGGTCGCCGAGATCGCGTTATCGGTGGTGTTACTCGCTGGTGCCGGCTTGATGTTGAAAAGTTTTCTTCGGCTGCAGGCGGTGAATCCGGGGGTCAACCCTGACAACGCTTTGACAATGCAAATCTCGCTCCCGCAGCAGCAATACCATGACGACGGCCAATTGATCTCGTTTTATCAGCACCTCCTCGAGAAAGTACAGACCCTGCCCGAAGTCGAGTCTGCCGGAGTCGGTATGAGTTTGCCGCCGAACCTGTTAGAGGTTACAGATTATTTCACTGTCGAAGGGCAGGGAGCGGCGTCCGAGCGGATGTTGGGACTAGCCGACCTGGTATTTGCCAGTCCTGATTACTTTCGCGCGTTGGGCGTTCCCCTGATCAAAGGCCGTTACTTCGTCGCTGCGGACCGTGCCGACACCGCAAAGGTCGCCATCGTCAACCAGACGCTCGCGCGTCACTACTGGCCGAATGAAAATCCCATCGGCAAGAGGCTGAAGACTGGAGGCACGGAACGGCCCAAGAATCCCTGGATGGAAGTGGTCGGGGTTGTCGGCGATATCAAATACAGTGGACTGGATGCTGCGCCAGAGATGGTTTTATACGAGCCTTACCAGCAAGCTGCATGGTCATCGATGTACCTGGTGGTGCGCACATCTTCCAAACTAGACGACCCTGCGAGCCTAACTTCGGCGGTACAGAATGCGGTCTGGTCGCTCGACAAGGATTTGCCCGTGGCGCATATACGCACCATGCAACAACTCCTGTCCGAGTCTGTGGAGCAGCCGCGCTTCCGCACCGTGCTTCTCGAGATATTTGCACTCACCGCTTTGAGTCTTGCCACGGTTGGGATTTACGGCGTGTTGGCGTACTCGGTCAGCCAA
>Ga0210408_10003453_pt1 | contig 14614 bp, 13 predicted proteins | sample IncBWH4MmetaG_FD_155471 | JGI IMG/M metagenome (GOLD analysis project Ga0210408, IMG submission 155471) | Forest soil microbial communities from Barre Woods Harvard Forest LTER site, Petersham, Massachusetts, United States - Inc-BW-H-4-M | ecosystem: Environmental > Terrestrial > Soil >...
CCGTATTCCCTCGCCGTGTCTTCGAGATAGTTGCGAATGGTATCGCCGTCGGCGATCGATCTCTCGGCAGTCCAGGGCTTGAATGAATATCCGAGCGTGAACATATCCGAGTCCGATCGAATGCCCGGATACCTGAACAGGTCCCATGTCCCGCCGATGCTTTCGCGGGACTCGAGAATGACGAAGGTTTTCCGCGGACAATTCCTTTGCAGGGTGACGCCCGTACAAATGCCGGAGAGCCCGCCGCCGACGATCAATACGTCAAAGTGATGAGCCGGTACGTCGATCTCCTTCAAGCGTAAGTCCACAGGTTCGAATCCGCCCGCGCGTCCAGATGAGGCAGCGAATTGAAGGTGACCAGCTGATGGCGCTGCGGGGATGACGCGAACTCGCTGACCGAACAGTTGCGCAATCGAAGATTCAACTCAATGGCGATTCGCGGCGGCGCCATGAGCGAATCAGCCACGATCGCGGCGATGGGGCCCCCGGAACTGACGACGAGTATATTGCCGCTCGCGTACCGTTCCCGCGCCTCGGCGACGGCCGCCACCGCGCCGTCTTGAAATACCTGCCATGCCGGCATTCCGGCAGGTTGGCTGCCCCCTTCGGCCCAGGCGAGCAGAGCTTTTTTCAGCAAGCGAAAATGATCGCGCATGGTGGCGGAATCGCGCGCTGCAACGGCGGGGTCTCGCGTCGGAAGGGCACCGCTGAACGCAGCGACGATGGCTTCGGGGTTGTACTCATCGAGCGCGGGCACGCGCTCCGCGCGGGGCCACTCGCCGGTGGCGCCATGGCCTTCGGCCATGCCCTGCACGGTCTCGGTGTGGCGGCGCAAAGTTCCCGTGTACACCGCGTCGAATCGAATGTTGCGCGCACTGAAGTACGCCCCCAGGAGGCGCGCTTGGGTAAATCCATTTGCGGTGAGCCGATCGTAGTCTTCGGTGCCGAAAGACGCCTGTGCGTGACGGACCAAGTAAATTGAACCCATGCGCGCCTACCGGGCGGAGGCCTTCAGCTGCCATGCCTGATCGATGAGATAGGCGTGAATCGCCTCGGCGTCGGCCGGCGAGAGCACGTCGTCGAAGCGCCCCATGCCCTTGGGCGCATAGGCGCCGTCCAGCACGATCGAGTTGAAGAGGACATGGGTGCCGGAATCCATGCGCCGCAGGTCGGGCAGGTTCCCGCGCCCAAATACATGGCAGCGGGAGCAGAAGCGGTTGTAAAGCAGTTCACCGTCGGCGATCTGGGCCGGCGCCGCGTGGCGCGGCGGCGGCGCCGGCAGCGGCGCGTCCGTGCGTGCCGGCGGCAAAGGCGGTGCCGGTCCGCCGAGCTTCAACGCGATGATGCGGCCGTCGTTGCCGTATCGATAGGCGGCCGAGGCGGGGTCGAGCGGCACTCCGGTGATGACCCCGCCGCCGCCATACCCCGCCATGATGGCGATGAACTGAGTGCCGTTCGCACGATAGGTGATCGGCGCCGCCATCATCGAGCTGCCGACCTGCAGCGATGCCAGACGCTCACCCGTGTCGGACGAATACGCGTTGAGATTGCCGTTCGCATCGCCCTGAAACACGAGGCCGCCGCCGGTCGCCAGCACGCCGCCGTCCCAGCTTGTGGCCGTTTGCGCCTCCCATACCACCTTGTGCTGCGCGACGTTCCATGCGCGTAGAAACCCGCGTGAGGCGGTATTCGTCTTCAAGCGGCGCGCGAGTTCGCCGAGCGGCGGCAGCGGCCCATAGAGACTCCGCATGGTCTTCGGGTCGTAGGCTTCCGGCACGAAGGCGGGCGTCGTGAATTGGCCTTCCACCAGGCCGGCGCGGCGCTCGCTGGTCTCGACGAGCACATTGCCCGACTCGATGACGGGGATGAAAGTGACGCCACGCCCAGCGTCGTAGGCCATGGGCTGCCAGCTGTGCGCACCGGCCTCCGAGGGAAAGACGAGGGCGGGCTTGAGTTCGTAGTCGGCGGCCGGGTCTTCGATCGGCCGGCCGGTCCTGGCGTCGATGCCGCGCGTCCAGCTCACGAACGCGAAGTTGTGCGCCGACAGAAGCTCCCCCGTGGCGCGGTCGACTACGTAGTAGAAGCCGTTCTTGGCCGCCTGCATGAGGACCTGCCGCCGCCGGCCATCCAGGTCAAGCTCAGCGAGAATGATTTTCTGCGTGCTGTCGAAGTCCCAGCGATCTCCCGGTACGGTCTGGTAATACCAGGCCATGGCGCCGGTGTCGGCATGGATGGCGATGATGGACGCGGCGTAAAGCTCGTCGCCGCCGTGACGGCCGCCCAGGCGGCTGTTGTACGGCGCGGGATTGGCCGTGCCGATGTACACCAGGCGCAGCATGGGGTCGTAGGCCATCCCGTCCCAAACGGTGCCGCCGGAACCCGCATCCCAGGGATGCCTCGAATCCCACGTCTTGATGGCGGCCTCGAGATGCGCTTGATCCTGCGGCCCGTCGGCGGGATTGCGCGGCACCGTGAAGAACCGCCAGCGCAGCTCGCCCGTTGCGGAATCGTAGGCCGACACGTAGCCGCGCACGCCGGCGAAATCGGCTCCGGAGTTGCCCACCACGATCATATCGCCCGCGAGTAGCGGAGCCCCGGTCAGGGCATAGGGCTTGCGCTCGTCTCGCCTTGGCAGCGTGTCGACCTTCCACAGCAACTTTCCGGTTCGCGCATCGATGGCGTGCAACCAGCCATCCAGCGCACCCACGTACAGCCGGCCGGCGAGGGCGACGAGCCCGCGATTCACGGCATCGCAACAGGGGTAGCGCGCCCAGTGTCCGTCGATGTGCGGGTCGTACTTCCACAGTTCCCGGCCGGTGGCCGCATCGAGCGCATAGACCCGCCCGAAATTGCTGCTCGCGTACATCACCCCGTCAATGACCAGCGGAGTCGCCTCCTGACCGCGATTCGTGCCGAGGCGGTAATCCCACGCAAAGCCGAGCTTGGCAACATTGGCGGCATTGATGTCGTTGACCGGGGAATAGTAGGTGCCATTGGCATCGCGTCCGGCAGTCAGCCACTGGTCGGGATCGACTTTCGCAAGACGCGCAGCGTCGACCGCCGCCGGCGCGGGTGAGGACTCTCCGGTGGCGGCCACCGGGGCGCTGTGCGGGCGGCAGCCGCCGAGCGCTACGATCAGCGCGCCGCCGAGCGCGCCAGCCAGCGTGCAGTATGTCACTTTTGAAAGCATCGTCACTGTCCCTTCGACTTGAAGCCTTAGGCCCGCACCGGAACCACCGGCAGCATGGCATGCGGCGGGTGCTCCTCTGTAGCGGCAAACGCCCGTCGCGGTTAGGCGCGACGGGCGTGCCGAAGGGCGGCGAGAACTAGCCCGCGGGGCTGCCTTCCACCTGGATCTGCAGCTTCACTTCCTGCTTGAATCCGTACTTGTCGCCAAAGTTGACGCCAAAGTCGCTGCGATTGAACGTTGCCGACGCGTCTGCGCCGCAGACTTCCTTCTTGGTCAGCGGGCTTGGCTTGCAAACAAAAGAATTGATCGTCAAGGTCACAGGCTTGGTCACCCCGTGCATGGTCAGGGTGCCCTGAGCCTCCGCGGGCGTGGCGCCGTTGAATTTCGTGAACTTGCCGCTGAAGGTGGCAGTCGGGTACTTGGGCACGTCGAATATTTCCGCCGATTTGGCATGCTCGTTCAATTTCGGCATGCCGAAATCGACCGAACTCATGTCAACCGTGACTTCGATGGTGCCGGATTTCGCATCCTTGTCGTACACGACTTTCCCCGAACTGCTGTCGAATTTGCCGCGCCATACCGACAAGCCCCCCATGTGGTCCGCTTCAAAACTCGGGTAGGTGTGGGCAGGATCGAGGATGTAAGTGACCGGCACCGCGAACGCGCTCGCGCCCGCCAGCGCAGCCATTGACGCCAAAACAATACGGTTCATGGAAGGCTCCTTGAAGACTCTATGGGTATAATTTCGAGGTGCCGCCGCCCGGCGATCTCGGGTGCAAATCATAGCCGATATGCCACGTCTTTGATTTTTTCTCCGATTTGTCACGTTCAAGGACCCCACGATGGAATTATTCGCCGCCGTTCAGACACGTTCTTCCGCAGCCCGCTTGGAGTCGCCTGGGCCGAGTCATGCGCATCTCGAGGCGCTGCTGGAGGCGGCCGCGCATGCACCGGACCACGGCCGTCTGAAGCCCTGGCGCTTCATCGTTCTCGAGGATGCCGTGCGCGATGCCTTCGTCGCCGCGGCGGCGGAGGCCAAACGCGCGCGCTTGCCGTCCATGACCGAGGAGCAAGTCGCCGCGGAGCGCGAGAAAATGAACCGCTCGCCGACCATCGTGGTCGTCGGCTGCGCGGTCAATCGCGAACAAACCAAGATTCCCGAGATCGAGCAAATAGTGGCCGTGGGCGCCGCGGCGCAGAATCTATTTCTCGCGGCCCATGATCTGGGCTATGGAGTCATGTGGAAAACCGGCGCCGCGGCATATGATCCGGCCGTCAAGGCCGTGGTCGGTCTCAAGCCCGACGATCACATCGTAGCCATCATGCACCTGGGGGCGCGATTGAAATAGCGGGCGGCGCGGCGAACGAATGGCTGCGCAGCGAGACGGCCTTCACCAAGGCCCAGGCGGGCAGGCCGGGCGCCAGCTTGAGTTCGCGGGTGGCCGCTTTGGTCACTCGCGCCATGATCAGAGTTGCGCCGATATCGATGGCGATCAAATCTGAATCCGCATCGTCGCTCGTCACCGCCGTGATCACCCCGGCGAGAATGTTGCGCACGCTCAAATTTCGCGGCGGCCGCGTCGCCACGATGAGATCCCGCGCCAGCAATTGCACGCGCAATTTCGTGCCCGGGGCGATGTCCGCGGCGTGGACCTTCAGCTCGCCGTTCCCCACCTTCACGCGCATCAATCCGCTCGAGGGATCGGTCCCGAGCACCGAGCCCTCCACGATGGCGCCCACCGCGTCGGCGCCGATGATCAGCCGTAAGTCTTTGTTCAAGCTCATTTCGGCGACGCCGCCTTGGGCTATGGTCTTGCCGGATTCCATGAGAACGACGTAGGTTGCGAGCCTCAGGACTTCATCGAAATCATGACTGACGTAAACCATGGGGACATTCAATTGATCCCGGAGAGTCTCCAGGTAGGGCAGCACTTCGTCGCGCCGCGCGGCGTCGATCGACGCCAACGGTTCATCCAGCAGCAGCAGGTTCGGCTGGGATAGCAGCGCTCGGCCCATGGCGACGCGTTGCCGTTCTCCGCCCGACAGTTGGTGAGTACGCCGATTCATCAGCGAGCCTAAGTCCAGCAGGTCGGCGACGGCATCGAGGGTCACGTAGTGGTGTGCAGGCGCGCGCGCTTCTCCATATTTGAGATTTGAGGCGACGCTCAGGTGTGGAAACAAACGCGCGTCTTGGAACACGTAGCCGATACGGCGCCGCTCGGGCGGCAGCGACAGGCGCCGTTCGGTGTCGAGCAAGACCGTGTCGTTGAGCGCCACGCGGCCGGCATCGGCATCGAGCAGCCCGGCGATCACGTTGATGAGGGTGCTTTTGCCGCAGCCGGAGCGGCCGAACAGAGCGACCACCCCCGGTGTCGGCAGCTCGAAGCAGGCGTCGAGCGAAAAAGAGCCGCGGCGTTTCTTGACGGCAACGCTCAGCATCATCGGCCCAACATGCGACGCACGCGGCGCGCGAACCATTCCGACAGTAACAAGCCGCTCAAGCCCAGGACGAACGAGATGAAGGCCAGGCGCGCCGCCACCGCATCGCCGCCCGGCGTCTGGAGCGCCGAGTACAATGCCAGAGGCAGGGTGCGGGTTTCCCCAGGAATGTTGGACACAAACGTAATGACGGCGCCGAACTCTCCCAGTGAAGCGGAAAACGCCGTGATGGCTCCCGCCAGAACGCCCGGCAGCATCAGCGGCAGCGTGATCGTGGTGAATCGGTCGAAGCCGCCGGCGCCCAAGGTGCGCGCCGCCTCCTCCAGTCCGCGATCGACGTTTTCGAGAGAAATGCGCATGGCGCGAACCATCAGCGGGAACGACATGACCGCGGTGGCGAGCGCCGCGCCGTTGCGCGTGAAGATGAGCTCGATGCCGAGCACCCGCTCGAGCCACGAGCCGATCGGACCGCGAGCGCCGAACAGCAGCAACAGCAGGTAGCCGACCACCACCGGCGGCAGCACCAGCGGAAGATGCACGAAGGCGTCGAGCAGCGTGCGTCCCGGAAACCGGCGGCGGGTCAACAGCCACGCGAGCAACAAAGCCAATGGCAGGCTCAGGATGACGCTGCGCGCGGCGACGCTCAAGCTCAAGGAAAGCGCCTCGCTCTCGCTGGGGTGCAGCCACGTCATGATGGGCGATACACTGTGCAGGGCTTCATGCGGCACGCAGTATACTGTGGCGGCGACACTGCTCGAGGATCCTATCTATGGCCTATTATCGCGCCGTGGCGCCGGCGGCGCCGTCGGCGCCCGAACGTATCGGCGTGTTGCTCGTCAACTTGGGTACACCGGATGCCCCGTCCTATTTTTCGGTCCTTCGCTACTTGCGCGAATTTCTGGGCGATCGGCGCGTCATCAACACCACCCGCTTGATATGGCTGCCCTTGCTGTACGGAGTGATACTCCCGCTCCGGCCGCTGCGCACGGCGCGTAAGTACCGGGAGATCTGGCTGCCCGAAGGCTCGCCGTTGGCGGTGTATTCCGCGCGCCTGACTGCGAAAATTGGCGTGGCCCTGCAAGCCGGCCTGGGCGATCGGATACGCGTCGAACTCGGCATGACCTACGGCAATCCGAGTATTGCCCGGGCCCTCGAATCCTTGGCCGGACAAAACGTAAAGAAGCTGCTGGTGCTGCCCTTGTACCCGCAATACTCTTCATCGACGACGGGCTCGGTGTTCGATCGGACCAGCCATGCCTTGCGGCGCTGGCGGTGGTTGCCCGAAACCCGTTTCGTCAATGACTACTATCACGACCCCGGCTATATCGATGCCCTGACGGCGCGAATCCTCGAGCACTGGGCCGAGGTCGGCGAGCGGTCGCATCTGCTGTTCTCGTACCATGGCATTCCTGTTGCCTACGTCGCCCACGGCGACCCTTATCAAGCGCAATCGGAGGCGACCACGCGGATGGTGGTGTCTCGGCTGGGACTGGCGCGGGACCAGTGGTCGCATTGCTATCAGTCGCGTTTCGGCAGAGTGGAATGGCTGCAGCCCTACACCGAAGACACGCTCAAAGCCTTGGTCAAGCGCGGTGTGCGCAAGCTGACGGTTGCATCGCCCTCATTCGCGGTGGATTGTTTGGAAACGTTGGAAGAAGTCGCCATCGAATACCGGGACCAGTTCCTGGCAATGGGAGGCGAGCGATTGACGCTGGTGCCCGCGCTGAACGATGACGACCGCCACGCGCAGGCCCTGGCGGCAATCGTGAACTCTCAGCTTCAGGGCTGGACAGCGGGAGGTGCGCAATGAACGTTATGTCGATCGCGACTTGGGGACTCGCGCTGCAGTTGTTCGCGCTCATGGCGCTGCCGCTGCGCGCTATCACCGCAACGGCTGCCGCGGCATCGGCCGCCGTGGCACCTTCCGCGCCGGTTGGACCGCGGTACGCCAATCTGCAGGGCGAGGTGCTGCTGGACAACCCGCGAGTCTTCGTCCAGAAGTTCATCGTCCAGCCCGGACAGTCGACGGGCCGTCGCACGCTTCCGGGCGATCAGCTGCTGGTGTTCGTGAAGGGCGGGGTGCTCGCGTCCCACGCCACCGGGCGGTCGACGCTTTGGAGAGAGGGCCGGGTCGTGTGGCACGCCGCCGCCGATGGCGTCGACGAAGGCAGCACCAACACCGGGTCAACGCCGATTGAGATGATCTGGGTGACTCTCAAACCGGTCGCCCCGCCGGGCGCGAGCGTCGCGGCTGCGCCGAAATATCGCTACCTCAACTATCCGAACATCCCGGGAGAAGATCTGCTCGAGAACGATCTGGTCATCGTCCAGCGTTTCACCGTGAATCCCGGCCAGTGGGAGGGGGTGCATGCGCATCATCCGGACATGCTCTACATCCACATCAGGGGCGGCCAGTGGGCAGCCAGGTCCAACCATGAGCCCGAACGTGCATACCCTTCGCCGTCGCCGGACGGCGAGGTCGGCTGGATGCCCACGATCGACATCGCCGAAGGCCACCAGTCGGGCAACGTGGGAAAAAATCCGATCGACCTGATCTGGGTGACGCTGAAGCAGTAGCCTTGGGTCGCTACGAGAGTAATTGAAACTCGGGCAGTTTGGCTGCTTTGCGATCGAAGGTTGCGGTGTATTCGCACCCCGCGCCCAAATTGTTCACGCCGAGCAAGCAGTCGGCAAAGTCCGCCGAACTCGACCGAAACCGCTGCAGCGCCAAGCCCACGGCCGACGCATCGGCAGCCCTTAACTGCGCAGTGGCAAGCAGGCCGTCAATCGCTTCCCCGATCTGCGCCCGCGAATAATCATAAAGATCTTCCAAGACCCACGCGCACTCGACCAGGACGATGTCCGACAACAAGGCCGGGTCGTCGCTGGAACAATGCGCTTTTATATAGCGTGAGGCAGCCGCCGCTTGTTTCTCGTCGTCGGCAACCAGCAATCGCACAATGACGTTGGTGTCGACGCCAATCACGGAGCCGCTCGTTTGGCCGCGCGCCGGCGAATAGCGGCTTGCATATCGTCCACGGTCGCACGACGATTGGGGCGCGGCAGTATGTCTCTGAGCGTCGACACATCGCGGGTGGCGGCGGCAAGGCGAACTGAGCCGTCGGCCTCGACGACGAAGCGCAGGCGATCACCGACTTTCAAATGCATCCGCAGCCGAATTGCCTTGGGGATCGTAACCTGTCCCTTGCTGGAAACCGTCGATTCGCTCATTTTGGCTTACCTTACAAGCGATTCTTTACCTTAGGTAAGGAATTCTAACATGGGCGACCGAAAGGGACAACCGACCGCCGCTATTCGGCCCACGCGCGATCCAGAATCGCATCGGCGTCGAGCGCCGCGCCGCCGGCTCCGAACACGGCGCCCCAACCGGCCTCGGGGTCCAATCGAGTTGCGCAATAGCCCTCGGCCACCGCGCGTGCGCCGGCGCTCCGCGCGGCGCTCAACAACACGGCCCCTTGCATCAGGCTCGCGAACATCTGCGTGAAGCGGCGCGCATGGGCCTCGGTGAGTGCGGGAGCGGCGACAATGGCCGCGAAGCGCTCGAACGCCGCGTCGAAGGCGCGGTGGCGCCCGCGCGCCTGGGTGAGCTCGTGCAGCACGACGTCGCGCGTGGCGGCGGATTTGCCGAAAGCCCGCAGCACATCCAGGCACATGATGTTGCCCGATCCTTCCCAGATCGAATTGACCGGCATCTCGCGCGCCATGCGCGCCAGGGGTATTTCTTCGGTGTAGCCGTTCCCGCCCAGCACCTCCATGGCCTCGGCGGCGAATTCGCAGCCGCGCTTGCAGACCCAGAATTTTGCGGCCGACGTGAGCGCGCGGCGCAACGCGATTTCGTGGTCGGCATCGCCGTCGAAGGCGCGGGCCAGCCGCATCGCCAATGCCATGGCGGCCTCCGATTCGATGGCAAGATCGGCAAGCACGCTTTGCATCAGCGGTTGGCGGATCAGCAGCGAGCCGAACACCTTGCGGTGTCGAGCATGATGCACGGCCTGCACGACGGCTTGGCGCATCATTCCCGCCGTGCCGGTGACGCAGTCGAGGCGTGTATAGGTGCCCATTTCGAGGATGGTGGGAACGCCGCGGCCTTCCTCGCCCATCAGATGCGCCCAGGCATCGACGAATTCGACTTCCGACGAGGCATTGGAGCGATTCCCAAGCTTGTCCTTCAAGCGCTGGATGTGAATGCCGTTGCGCGCGCCATCGGGCAGCCGGCGCGGCATGAAAAAGCACGACAGGCCGCGCTCTGCCTGCGCCAAGACCAAGTGAGCATCGCACTGTGGCGCCGAGAAAAACCACTTATGGCCGTTGATGCGATAGGAACCGTCGGCCGAGCGCAACGCGCGCGACGTGTTGGCGCGCACATCCGAGCCGCCCTGTTTCTCCGTCATGCCCATGCCGATGAGGCCGCCGCGCTTGTGCTCGATGGGGATATCGCGCGGGTCGTATTCGTGCGTGACGAGGCGAGGCACCCAGTGGCGGTCCAGCCAGGCGTCCCGGCGCATCGCCGCAATCGCGCCATAGGTCATGGTGGTCGGGCACAGCGTGCCGCACTCCACCTGAGCCTGCATCAGATAGCCCGCAGTGCGCGCCGCATGTGCCCCCGCGGCGCTGCGGCCGTCGACGCGCGCCCAGGCCTCCGAGTGATAGCCGCGCGCGGCTATCCCCTGCATCAAGGCATGCCAGGAGGGATGAAACTCGATCGAGTCGATGCGCTCGCCTTGAACGTTGAAATTATGCAATACGGGCGGGTACCGGTTGGCGAGGCGTGCATGCTCAAAGCTCACCGGCGAGCCGAGTGCGGACCCCGCGGAGCTCAGATCGGCGGCGGAGGCACTGGCCCCCTCCCGCCGCACCGCCTCCTGCAGCGCGAGGTCGGTGGCGAAGAGGTTGTAGTCCGTCAGCGGGGGTGTTTGATTGTGGCTGGGCTCAAGTTCCATGGCTCGCTCGCTGGTGGGGTCGCTCCGCCGATTTTCGGCCTTTTCGGCGCCGGTGGGCAGAAAACCGAGCCGACAATGCCGCGCTATTGCGTCAAACAAGGGCTATTGCGCCAAACAAGGGTAGAGTGCTAGATTCGGGCTCAAATGTGCGCTTCAGTCGGACAATCATTCGCAAGCCCCCACAGCTTTCCACTGCTGGGTTCGCTTATCCTGCTGCTGCGCCGCTAGGCGCAACCATCCCGCGCCATCGGTCGGCGCTGACAAGACCGGAATGATCTTCATCAACTGCGCCGCTCCATGGAACGGCGCTTATAGGTTTGCCCCGGCGCGCCAGTGAGAGAACACCATGTTGAGTGATCCGTCGACCAAGTACCGCCCCTTTGCCCCCATCGATCTCGCCGATCGCAGCTGGCCGAGCCGCGTGATCGCCGCGCCGCCGGTGTGGTGCAGCGTCGACCTGCGCGACGGAAACCAGGCGCTGATCGAGCCCATGGACGGCGCCCGCAAACGCCGCATGTTCGACATGCTCGTAAAAATTGGCTTCAAGGAGATCGAAGTCGGATTTCCGGCGGCATCGCAAACCGATTTCGACTTTGTCCGTGAAATCATCGAGCAGGGCTTGATACCCGACGATGTAACCATACAGGTGCTGACACAGGCGCGCCCCGAACTCATCGCTCGCACCTATGAGTCCTTGCAGGGTGCGCGCCGTGCCATTGTGCACGTGTACAACTCGACCTCGGCGGCTCAGCGCCGGGTGGTATTTCGGTTGGACCGCGCCGGCATCATCGACATCGCCGTGCGCGGCGCCGAGGCGGTGCGCGAGCACGCGCTGCGCGAACGCAACACGGAATGGGTGTTTGAATACAGTCCGGAGAGCTTCACGGGCACGGAGCTCGACTTTGCCGTTGAGATTTGCGACGCGGTCAATGCGGTATGGGAACCGACGCCGCAGCACCGATCGATCCTGAATCTGCCCGCCACCGTTGAAATGGCCACCCCTAATGTCTACGCCGATCAGATCGAATGGTTCTCCCGGCACGTCCGCCGGCGCGATTCCCTCATCTTGAGCGTGCATCCGCACAATGATCGCGGCACCGCCGTGGCGGCCGCAGAGCTCGCCGTCATGGCCGGCGCCGAGCGAATCGAGGGTACGTTGTTTGGCAATGGGGAACGCACCGGCAATGTGGATATAGTGACGTTGGCTCTTAACCTTTATTCCCAAGGTATTGATCCGAAACTAACTTTCTCAAATATCAACGAAGCGGCCCGCTGCGCCGAGGCCTGCAATCAATTGCCCATCCACCCGCGTCACCCCTACGTGGGAGACCTGGTATTCACGGCGTTTTCGGGCTCCCATCAAGATGCGATCAAAAAGGGACTGGCGGCCAGAACCGAGTCGGATCTCTGGGACGTTCCGTACCTGCCCATCGACCCTTCCGACCTCGGCCGTTCCTACGATTCGATCATTCGAGTCAACAGTCAATCCGGGAAGGGCGGCGTGGCGTACCTGCTGGAACGCGACTATCAGCTGGTGATGCCGCGCCGGCTGCAGATCGAGTTCAGTCAGGTCGTACAAGCGACTGCAGATATCACCGGTAAGGAATTGACTTCACAAGAGTTATGGGAACTCTTCAGCAGCGAATATCTGACCTCCCGCACGCCCTATGTGTACCGCTCCCATCAGCTGGCGGCATCGACGGATGGCGCGGACAGTGAACGCATCACCCTGCAAGTCGAGAATAACGGGCGGCTCGAGACTTGGCTTGGGTCAGGTTCCGGACCCATCGACACCACGGTCACCGCCATTGCACTGCCGTTCGATGTGCTGTCGTATGAAGAACACTCCCGCGGCCAGGGCAGCGCTGCCAAGGCGGTGTCGTATATCGAGATCACCACTCGATCAAGGCGAACCTTGTTTGGCGCGGGTATGCACCCCAATATCATTACTGCCTCGTTGCTGGCCATTTTTTCGGCGGTGAACCGGGCGGTGGCCGTGGAGGCGCTGCCGGCACGCGCCGGCCAGGTGCGCACCGGCACCTGACCCAAGAGGCACCTGAGCGGTTGGAAGCCTGCCCAGGGGAACCCCAAGGCGTATTGGGCCGCGGCCGGCCGCCATCGGTGTTTTTGCCGCGCTAGTTGAATGCCGGGCAGAATCGGCTATAGTGCCGAGCTTCCAAGGGCTGGGCTGATCGATCCTGTTGATTTGAAGGGCTTTTCTCGAAAAATGAGTGAACGCGAAGACGAACATTTCGATATCGACGATGAGTTTCTCGGGGAGGCCGAAGAATCGCACGACTTCGATCCCCTATTGGAGCGCACTGAGCGGCGCCCCAAAGCGGCTGCAGTAGCCAAGCGCGGCAAGGCGGCTTGGAGCCGAGTGGAAGACGTACTCGCCGAGCGCCAGTTGGAAAAAGAACTGCGCGACATTTTCGAAGACGATTAGCGTATATCCACCGGCGCCGACCCGCGTGACCCCCGCCGGATTCGCGGGCAATGCGGGTGGGCGACGCGGGTAGCAATCACATGTGCGACCGACGCTGTGCTGCAGAATAGTCAAGCCTGGGTTGTGCTCAAGTTCGGGGGCACCAGCGTGTCCTCCGTCGGCAATTGGCACAACATCGCCGGCGTGGTCCGTGCCCGCATCGGCGAGGGCTTGAGGCCGGTGATTGTCCATTCCGCACTCTCGGGGATCACCGATCGACTCGAGTCGTTGCTGGCGGGGGCTGTGACCGGAACCCACTCGAAGCTGCTCGAGCAGATCGAGGCCCGGCACCGCGACCTTGCGCACAGATTGGGCATCGTGCCCGGCCTTCAGTTCGAGCGCTTCATCCTGGAGCTGCGCCAGATGGCGGATGGCCTGGCGAGCACCCGATTGCTCAGCGATGGTCTGCACGCGCGGGTCATGGCGATGGGCGAGCTGCTCGCGACCACCTTGGGCGCGGAATTCTTGAACGCGCAGGGTATCGGCACCGCATGGGCAGATGCGCGCCAGGTGCTGCGCGCCGAAGGGCGCGCCGGTGCCAGCGTGAAGTCGACTCTGTTGTCGGCAACCTGCGATTTCGCGCCGGATGCGCCGCTGCAGTCGCGCTGGCGTGCGCTCGACCAGGTCGTGATCACCCAGGGCTTCATTGCGGCGAACGAGGCCGGCGAGACCGTGCTGCTGGGCCGCGGCGGCTCGGATACCTCCGGCGCATATTTCGCGGCGAAATTGCATGCGGTGCGGCTGGAGATTTGGACCGACGTTCCCGGTCTGTTCAGCGCCAATCCCCGCGACGTGCCGACGGCGAGGCTGCTGCGCGCACTGCATTACGACGAAGCCCAGGAAATCGCCAGCAACGGCGCGAAAGTATTGCACCCGCGCTGCATCCTGCCGGTGCGTCAATACAAAATTCCATTGCATGTGTATGCCACGCAGGCGCCCGGCCTCGAAGGGACGGTGGTGACGGCGAACGTGGCCGACAGCGCCGCGCAGCTCAAGGCAATCGCAATCAAGAAGGGTATTACCCTGGTCTCGATGGAGAGCCCCGGCATGTGGCATCAAGTGGGCTTTCTGGCGGATGCATTCCAAATCTTCAAACAGGAAGGTTTGTCCGTCGACCTCGTGTCCACGTCGGAGACGAACGTCACCGTATCCTTGGACCCCACCGCCAATTCCTTGGATTCGGCCGCGCTCGACCGCCTGACCTCCGCGCTGGGCGGCCTGTGCCGCGTCGAGATTCTGGGTCCGTGTGCTTCCTTGAGTCTGCTGGGTCACAACATTCGCGGGATCCTGCACGAACTGGGTTCCGCCTTCGAGCTGTTCCAGGACCAGAAGATCTACCTGGTGACTCAAGCCGCGAACGACCTGAATTTCACCTTCGTGATCGACGAATCGCAAGGCGATCGTTTGGTGCAGCAGCTGCACGAGCGTCTGATCCAGGGCATCGGTTCGGATAAGGTCCTGGGGCCCACCTGGCAGCAGCTGTTCTCCGAGGAAAAAGGCGCCGCGCCCGCCCTGAATTGGTGGGAGGAGCCGCACAAG
>Ga0210408_10003454_pt1 | contig 14610 bp, 8 predicted proteins | sample IncBWH4MmetaG_FD_155471 | JGI IMG/M metagenome (GOLD analysis project Ga0210408, IMG submission 155471) | Forest soil microbial communities from Barre Woods Harvard Forest LTER site, Petersham, Massachusetts, United States - Inc-BW-H-4-M | ecosystem: Environmental > Terrestrial > Soil >...
GCTACCCGCACCGGCCATCTTTATCAAATTCGCAACCTGGATTACACTACCGCCGCGCATCTGCAGGATTTCCGGTGTGTAGTTATCTACGTGCCCAAGGAGGGCATCGCGCACCTCAACCCTTCGTTTGCCGGCAGCATCGGCTGCCATACCGGAATCAACGCCGAAGGCATTACCCTCACCGAGATTGGCGATTCGCCCGCCAGCGACAAGCCCTACGACCTGCATGGGCTGCATTTCATGATGATGTTCCGCGACATTCTTTACTCGGCGCGGACCCTCGAACAGGCGGTCCAGATGATCCAGCAGACCCGGCGGATCAAGAAGTATCATTTCGTGGTCGGGGACGGCAAAGTGCCCGCCGCCGTTAAGATGAAGGCCTGGGCACCCGACCTGCTGATCTGGAAAGACAACGATCCCAAGGACGAGTTGGCGCCCCAGGTCTTCGAACACCTGGTTTATCATGCCGAATCGCGTGACCCCACGGCGCGCGCGCACTTTTCCCAATACGCACATGGCCGCTACGACATCGACGCGGTAATCCAGCTCTCAAAAGCCGTTGGCTCGCTGGGCGGCAATCTCATGAACGCGGCCTACGACGCCACCGAGCGGGAGGCCTGGCTGAGTTACGCCCACCAAAGCGAGTGCGCCTACCGCCGGTCCTACGTGCAGGTCAAGCTGCGGGACTTCATTCCGTATAATCCCTCGAATCCGAAAGTGAAGATCGTGCAAGTCGTTCCGTAGTCCTGAAGCCTCCGTTGTCCTCATACTACGTGCAAGCGAGCGATCAACAAACGCAGAAATAATTACGACGGTTTTGGCGTTTCAAGCGTATAACCTTTGGGGTCTGGGATCGTTTGCGGACCGAGAGCCGATGCCCGGGCCTACGCTCGTTGCTGAGATGATCGAGCACAGATGAAGGGAAGCTATGAAGATTAGATTCCATAGGAGCCATTGGTTTGCATTTACAACCCCTGAATTGCTGGTGTCGATTTTAGTCGTGGGAGTGTTGGCTGCGACAATACTAATCCTGATGATCGAAACGTCCATTCGAGACGATACGTACCTCGCGGCCAACGCGGCCACACCCGACCTGATTAGGCCAAGCCAGCTTAGCTGTCTGAGGTCCAATTATGCGGGCAGGATTTATCCGGCCCGAGTGGGCCGCAGTGATTTTGGGCTAACAGGTTTTCACGCGAGCGAGCCCACCAATGATTATGCCGCTGTTCCAACCCCGTTGCGTTGTGTCGAGTTCGGCATAAACGAACCGAAAGAAGACGTTCGAGCTGGACGAGTTGATTGGAATGGCCATCCGGTTCGTTGAAGCCGAACCGGAAACCGGAACCAATTCCCGGGCGCGATGAGAATGGCGGAGTTGGATTCGAGCCGACAGCCCATTTCCCGAGTCCCCGGGCGCATTGCCGCCCACTTGGAGGTGAACCAGCGCATACAGAGCTGCGAAGAGGGGCTATACCTGACGACAAAAGTGCCGCCGCGTGGGGGCACGCGCCTACAAGCTGTCTGCGATGCGAGCTTAGGTCGACTTACGGCACGAGCGGGTTTCCGGGCCGCTTGCCGGGCGAGGTCGAACAGCCCGAATAGTCTGACAAGGAGTGGCTCGCCGCCGCGCATTCCCCTCCCCGGGGAGAGGAAGAAGCGCAGACAGACTTCGCACGGTCGTCCGTACGCACATTGATGATGCGGCTTGCCTCGTTTTCGTCCCGGGCGATACTTTCGGCGAGATGACCAAGCAACAACCAGCTAACAAAACTGAATGGCGGAGGTTTCCTCGGCTCGCAGCCTGGGCGGCGCTGACAACGGTCTGCGCCCTGCTTTGGCACGGCGGCGCAAGGGGCGCTGGGGTTGCGGGCAGCTTGCCGAGCGATACGCCAGAAACTTTCAAGCCCAGGACCGAGGCGTTCGACTATGTGAAGCGGGAGGAAATGGTCGCCATGCGCGATGGCGTTAAGTTAAAGACCTTCATCCTCGTGCCCAAAGGGGCGACGAATGCGCCGATGCTGCTCTCCCGCACACCGTACAACGCGTCGAAGCGCGCATTGCGCTTCAACAGTCCGCACCTGGCCGTGGTTGCCCCGCAGATGGACGACACCGCGGTGGCGGCCGGCTACATCATTGTTTTTCAAGATGTGCGCGGCAAATATGGGTCGGAGGGCGAGTATGTCATGACCCGGCCGCTGAAGGGTCCGCTCAACCCTACCGCGGTGGATTACGCGACGGATACGTACGATACCATCGGTTGGCTGGTGAAGAACGTGCCGGAATCCAACGGGCGCGTTGGCACCATCGGCGGGTCTTACGAGGGCTACACCACAGTGATGTCAACGGTGCGTCCGCATCCAGCGCTGAAGGTGGCGGTGCCCTTCGCACCGATGGTGGACGGCTGGGTCGGGGACGACTGGTTCCACAACGGGGCGTTTCGGCAGGACGGCACGCTGGATTATGTTTACGACCAGGAAGCGACTCGCAAGGGCGACGAAAAGTGGTGGTCCGGCAATCGCGACACGTACGATGAATACCTGAGAGCGGGCTCCGCCGGTGCGATGGCGGCCTCGCGCGGCCTGGAGCAACTTGGGTTCTGGCGCGCCCTCGCGGAGCATCCCGCCTACGATTCCTTCTGGCAAGACCAGGCGGTGGACAAACTGCTGGCCAAAGAGCCGCTCCAGGTGCCGATGCTGATCGTGTGCGGCCTTTTTGACCAGGAGGACATTTACGGCGGCCCGGCTCTCTACAAAGCGCTGGCCGGCAAGGACCCCGCCGGCGCGATGGTGCACCTGGTGCTCGGACCCTGGAACCACGGCCAGGCACGACGCGAAGGCCGCGGTATCGGCGAGATTCATTTCGAAGGCGACACCGCGGCGTGGTTCCGGCGCACAATCATGCAGCCCTTCCTCGACCATTATTTGAAAGACGGGCCAAACCCCAACACGCCTCGCGTACTGGTGTACGAAACGGGCGCCGACCAGTGGCATCGCTACGACGCCTGGCCGCGCGCGTGTGCCGAAGGATGCCCGGAACATTCTCGCAATCTCTTTCTGCTCCCCGGCGCTCGACTCGCGTTCGAACCGCCAACAGCGTCAGCGGGAGAATACGATGAATACGTTTCGGACCCGGCAAAGCCGGTGCCGTACCGCGAGCGGCCGACGCTGTCCGTCCATGGGTTGGACTCGACCTGGGGTGAATGGCTGGTGGACGACCAACGCTACGCCGCTTCGCGCCCGGACGTTTTGGTCTATGAGACCGAGCCGCTCAAAGAGCCGTTGCGGATCGCCGGCGAGCCCATCGCGCGGCTGTTGGCGTCCACGAGCGGAAGCGATGCTGATTGGGTGGTTAAGTTGATCGACGTCTGGCCCGAAGAGGTCCCGGACCAGCCAAAACTCAGTGGTTACCAGCAGATGCTCTCGGCCGACATCCTGCGAGGCCGCTACCGGCAGGAGCCCGCAAACCCGCAGCCCATCGAGCCCGGCAAGGTGCTGCCCTATCGGCTCCGCTTGCCGAATGTGAGCCACATGTTTCTGCCCGGGCACCGGATCATGGTGCAGATCCAATCAACCTGGTTTCCGCTTTACGACCGCAACCCGCAGACTTTCGTGCCCAACATCATGTACGCCAGGCCCGAAAGCTTCGTCAAAGCCACGCAGCGCATCTGGCACACGGCGCAAAGCGCGAGCTTGCTCGAACTGCCGGTCATTTCTCAGGTCCGGTGATTTCCCGGTAAAGCCAGGCGCGGGCGTGGGTCCAGTAGTACTTGGCGGTGCGCGGGGAGATGGCGAGGACGGCCGCGGCTTCTTCATTGGTCATGCCGGCGAAGTAGCGGAGTTTCACCAACTCCGCCTCGACTTTGTGCTGTCCCGCAAGTTTGTCGAGCGCGTCGTTGACGGCCAGGAGCTGGTCCTCACCGGCCGGAGAGGCCAGGTCTATCTCCTGAATATCCACCCGTTGCTGACCGCCACCGTGGCGCGCGGCTCGTTTGCGACGGGCGCGGTCAATGAGGATACGGCGCATGGCCTCGGCGGCGGCCGCAAAAAAATGAGCGCGACCATCCCACTTTACATTCTGGTTACCGACGAGCCGCAGCCAGGCCTCGTGCACGAGCGCGGTGGGTTGGAGAGTTTGACCCGGCACTTCGTTGGCCATTTTGTGAGCGGCCAGACGCCGCAGTTCTTCATAAACCAAGGGCAACAGTTGCCCGGCGGCGCTGGCGTCGCCTTGTTCGGCGCGCTGCAGGATGTGTGTGACGTCGCCCACGCCCCCAAGGTAGCGCAGGAACGAAAGGCCACAACCCGAAAGGGTTCAAGGTTTGACCAGCCGGTAAAAGCGATTGCCTGCCGGCGGGTTCACGATGATGAACCGGTTGGTGGTGTCGTCGTTGACGCTCTCGGGCGGAGCGACCCAGTTGGTGGGGTTGAGGTCGGTGCTCTGTTGTGGGCTCCAACCCAACGAAGGTGAGGGCCAGGAGATGACGGCGGTATTGGTCGGGGTGAGGAATATCTTCAGCAAAGGCGCACCTGGAGTTTGGAGGGCATACAGCGACCAGAAACCGCCCGTGAGCGAGAGGGTTCCGCCGGTCATCGGTCCGCCGGCGTCGTGCTGGCCGATGGTGCCGGAGACGAGGTACTGGCCGTTGCTGCTGGTGCCCCCGCCGCCGGCGACCTTATGCCAGTCAATCGAGTAGGTTTGAGCGAAGAGGGCGAGCGTCGGCAACAAAAGCACCGCAAAACTTAGAGTTCTCTTTTTCATAATCATGCGACCCAAGTTGTGTTAGATGACGAATGGTTCATTGGCCTATCGTAGCCGGGCCGCCTATGGCCACAATCGTCATCGGTTTGGAAATGGTCATGGTTTCCGTCGTGTGGCCCGCAGTCTTTATGTTGATTGTTCCTGTGGCCGGAACAGCGCTGATTGCCTGCCCCAAGGTGTGGTAAGGGAAATCGTAAAGGCCGGTCTGAAATGGGTTTACCGAGTTAAAATCAACCCAAATCGGTCCGTAAAACGTGACTGGGTCGGAGCTAATTCCGTTGGCAACCGCCACCAAGGAATACGCCAAACCCGCGTTCAGTCCCTGGAAGGCAAAAAACTCGGTGGACACGAGCTGATTTCCGGTTCTCACCCCGGTACTACTCCAGAAGAAGGTGGGCAGGTAGAAAACGTTGCCGCTGCCGTCGCTCACCCGCACCAGGGGATAATTGCTATCCATCTGGGCATCGTCGCCATAGGCCGCGCCTTCGGAAATGCCGTTGAGTCCGGTGCCGGTCAGGTGATACGAACCGTTGCCATCCGCAGTGATGCTGCTGATAATGGGAACCGAGGAAATGCGCGGAAAGCCGGTGGGAACGTACCGGTAGAGGTTGGTCGTGGAATCGGAGTAAAGTATGCCCGCGTCCGGCAGCACGAGCATAATTGTCTGGTACGGGCTGACATTATCTGTAAAACCGCCGGTGGGACTACCTACCTGGGTGAACGAACCAGTGGGGCCCGCAGTCAAGTCAAGATAGTCATACTCGTAGAAACTCGTCGGCGCGGCGAATACGCCAACAGCCCCTACAGCGCAAAGGACCTTGCCATTGAGCTCCATCATCGCCGCCGCGGCATCGCTGCACCCCAACCCCCCAGGAATAACCGGACCCGCCACCCATTGGCCCGGACTGTAATTGCCCGAAGGAGTGTAAAGCGCGGTTTTGCCGTTCCCACCAAGGAAGAAGGCCCGTCCATCCGGTAAAAGGAAAGCGGCTCCCAACTCGGAGATAGAGTCATATAAAGCCACCGGCACGCTCGCATCATTTGTCCATTGGTTGAGTGCAGGAATAAACCGTTCGGAGTTTACTGTACTTTTGTCAATCGTCAGAATGCTGTTGTCAGGCAATTTCACCCAACTGGCTTCGTTCTGGCCTCCGGAATAGACCGGGCCCGCTGACCAGGAATTTGCGCCGGGATTAAAGATTAAGGTGCCGCCCGGGGTGGTGGGAAAGTTTGGCGCCACCATCACGGTGCCATCGGGCAGGATCTTGCAGATCGAATCCGTGAACCCCGCTGTATTTTGAAACTTGGGTGGCTGCGGGTTGTTGTTCTGCGTGATCAAGCCAGCCGGCACGGTCGATGGACTCCAGTTATCTGTGGCGGGATCATAAATCTCGGCATTATTCCACCCACTCCCATACTCTGCACCCGCGACCAGAACTCTCCCATCCCGCAGGACGGCCGAGGCATAATACAGGCGCGTGGAGGTCATCGGCCGGCGAGTTGTCCAAGTGCCATCGATGTAACTGCCGTTATTGGGGGTAAGCCGGTACCAGGCGTTCCCGCCGGTGTTCTGGGCCATGACGGTACCATCGGAGAGCAGGAGCATCATGTTGACGGGGCCGGGCGCGCCTTGGTTGAGCTTGGTCCACTCTCCCCCGGCGATCGCCCTCCACGGAACCAGCAAACCGCAGGCCAGCAGCGCAAGGAAAACCAAGGACGGGCGAACCATCCGATTCCGCATTTTTGTTTTCATACCGTTCACTTTTCTTACAAAACTGGAAATAAAACTTCGTCGCGCTGCTATTGCAAAGTGACGAGAACCAATACCATCCCCTTGCCTTCCTTGAGCGAGCTCATGGCCTTGCCCAGAATGGCGCCTTGGGCTTTGGTGTGGTCGGCGGCTTTCATCGCATGGCCCGGCGTATCGGAAGTAGTGAGCAGGTCGCCCGGTTTGATGGCGCCAAAGGCCGCATCGGCCTGGACATAGACGCGTCCGCTGAGCGCGACGTTTTGGCCGCCTGCGAGTGCGCCTTCCTGCTGCAAGCTGATGCCCGGGTTGATGCCGTTCGCGCCACTCACGATACCGGCCACCCGGGTGTCGTACGCCCGCTCGCTTAGTCTGAGTTGGCCGGGATGTTCGTCGTCAATCACTACCACCGACCCCTCGGGCGCGTCGCCCGCGTTCATGAGGAATGGTTCGGCCAAGTCGCAGCCGCCCGTGATGGTGAGCACACAAGTGCGTGTCGTTCCTCGAACGTCCAGCTTGGACAAAGGGAACTCTGTGCCAATGCCGACGTTGCCGGAGGTGTTGATAGCTACCCCATTAGCTGCAGACGGTATGGAATTTCCGGGACCAGCGACTAGTTTGAGTGTCGTCCCGTTAAATCTGAGGTCAGCCCGGTTGTTGCCAGTAATCGTCATCCCCGTTTCAGAATTGGGGGAGCCAAACCCGACAACCCCGCCACCGTTCCCCCCCGTTCTGAGGATAACTTGCCCGTTGACGTCCAGTCGGATTCCAGAGCCGATAGTTGGAAGGATACCCACCCCGACCAAACCGTTGGTACTGATGGAGATACCACCGGCGGCGGAGGGAGGCCCAGGCGCAGGACCAGCCAGCAATTTGATAGTCGAACCATCAAATCTCAGATCAGCCCGGCTGCGCCCGTCGCCGTTGATTGTAAAGCCGGTTTCGGCATTGGGTGTATGGAATGTAATAAAACCGCCCCCGTTTCCTCCCGGTACAAGGAGAGCTGACCCTTGCACAGTGAGTGCATTTCCAGGGAAGGCGCTATTGGTGCCGATGGCCACATTACCTGCGTTGTAATAGGTATCGGCGCCGTTCAGGAGCCAGACAGGCAATCCCGCAGCGGGATTCGTCCAGAGCAACGAACCGCCACTGTAAGCGAGAACCTGGCCGTCCACCGGCCCGACCAACGGGGACAATTGGCTCGACCCGACCGAGCCTGCCGCAACGATGGCTGCGCGGGTGGCGTAAATCGCATAGGGTGTGGGCAACACGGCCTGGCGGGGGCTGAGGACGGCGAAGCTGTTGCTACCGTTGGTGCTCACGCCGATTTCCAGCCAACGCGGGGTGCCGTCGAGGATTCCTGCGCCGAAGTCCAAAGCGACCACGAACAACCCGTTGCTCACTCCCACCGCCGTGTTCGTGACTGTGCTGCCGGCCTGGGTGCCGGCGGCGACACTATCAAACAGCGCGAAGGTCAGGTCGTAGCTGCCGTTGGCGGGGCCGGCGCCGTCGTTCAGGCGGCCCTGGTAGGTAAACGCGGTGCCCTGGGCATGAGCGGTCCAGACTTCAGCCAAAACGGTGAGTGCCAGGAACCAGCATGCCGCCCGCCTGGCCAATGAGTATTCTCGTTTCATGGATTATGCTTTCTTTTAGTCCAAATCAGGTTGTTCAATGAGTAATGCGCAGTTACGGACCGGAAAGGGCAAAGAAAGTTGGAGGGACGCGGAACCGGGGGAATCACCGCGAAGCGGACTCGCGTTGAGCTTCCATCGAAGCGGGGGCTGGTGCATCGAGAAAGCGGAGCGAATTCCCGGTCGTGGCCACCGCCAGATGCCTCCCGTCGGGTGAAAACTGCAGGAACCAGCCGGCCTGTGGAAAATCCAGCGAAAGAAGCTCTCGTTGGGTGTCCAGATTCCAGAGCTTGACCGACTCTTTTTGGCTCACCGAGGCCAGGGTGCGACCATCGGGCGAGAACGCGACATCGGTCGCCTCCTGCATGTGGCCAGGCAACACCGCCAACTCCTTCCCGGTGGCGACCATCCAGAGTCGGATGGTTCCGTCCACGCTGCCGCTGGCCAAAGTGGCGCCATCCGGCGAGATGGCCAGACCGCACGCGAAATCATGGTGCCCGGCCAATTGCATTTCATGGCCCGTGGCTCTTTCATACAGTCTCACCACTTTCTCCCGCTCCAGACTGATGGCCAAATGCCTGCCCCCTGGCCCAAGTGTCGCCGAGTGAATCGGAGGGACCGGACCCTGCCATGATCCCAGCAGCCGGCCGCTGCCAGCCTCCCAGAACCGGACCAAACCGGCCCTATCGATCGCAAAGAATGTTTCCTGGCCGGGTGAAAAACCCCAGGGATAGAAAGGTCCGGTGTTCGCCCCAATCCCGCCGAGCGCGACGCGAGCGCCGGCGTGATCCTTTATTGCCGTCATCTTCAGGCCCGCCTCGCCAGCATCCCAACTGATGACTCGAGTTCCATCCGGAGAAAAACCAATCACATTGTCGTCCGGAAAGTCCACGATCAGCGTGTGGTCCTCCGCGTTCCAAACGGACGAATGGAACCTGGAGCCGGTGATCATTGTGGCAGCAATACACTTTCCGTCCGGCGAGAAAGTCGGACAAGTTCGATCGGCGTTGCGCACCTCACCCCGGGCTGCCGGTGGCTTGCCGGACCACAACATAACATTTCGATCCTTGCCGCCCGACGCCAGCAGCGCGCCGTCGGGACTGAAGCACGCACACCAAACTTCACTGCCGTGGCCCCGCAAAATGCTTTTCAGGTGAAGGGTGGCCGTGTCCCACAGCCGAATCGTTTGGTCCGTGCCCGTCGTGACTATGGTCGCGCCATCGGGCGAGAAACCGGCGGACCAAACCGTCAGATAGTGGCCCTGCAGTTTTTCGGGTGGCCGTTGGGTCGCGAGGTTCCAGACCAGCGCCTCACTGGACCAGCCGGCGGTCGCCAGGCGGCTGCCGTCCGGCGAAAATTCCAGGGACCACACGGAGTTGTCCGTGGGAAGGGTCCGCAACAGTTGCCCCGTATTCACATCCCGCAGGGTTACGCCTGTTTTTGCGTCCGCGACCGCGAGCCTCCGCCCATCGGGGGACAGGGCCAGCTTTCGCCCAGGCTGGTCGAATTGTTTGAGCAATTCGCCGGTGCGGTAGTCCCACAGAGTCACCTTGCCCGCGGGTTCGAACCAAAACGGACTGGAATCGGCGACGGCCATGAGGGAGCCGGATTTTGACAATACCGCCAGTTGCCCGGGGAAATTAGTGACGACTCGCCAGGTCCTGGTGTCCCAGAGTTGGACTTCCCGGTGGCCGCCGATCATGAGGAGGTCGGCGTTTGGCGAAAAAGCCACCGACCACACGGCTCCATGGCCGCTGGCCGGCAGCGTTTCGACAAGTCGTCGCTGCGCGGGCTCCCATATTCTTGCGGTCCCATCCTGGCTGCCGGTGGCCAGCAGCTTGCCGTCCTGCGAAAACGCCGTGCAAGTCACGATCCACTGGTGTCCGGTGAGGGTCGCGAGCTGGTCGCCCTGGCAAAGGTTCCAAAGGTAGCGCCATTCGAAACCGCGCAGGTCCGGTTCGCCGACATTGGGAGCCAGCGCCGCCAGCGTCCGGCGCGCCAGTCCATAATCACCGCGCTGGAGCGCTTGCGAGGCCAGGCTGACATCGGCGGCATAGAGATTAAGTCTTACCTTGAGTGTCTGGTCCCCGGCCAGAAGGCGGAGGCTCGACTCGGCACTCGCGTGCCGCTCGGCTCGTTGCCACTGCCAGAAAACTCCGGCGAACCCGATGAGAAGCGCGGCGGCGACCGCACTGACGGCGGTGAAGGCGACTTTGTTGCGGCGCACCAACTTTTGGAACCGGTAGAGCTTGCTCGGGGGGCGGGCGAAGATGGGTTCGTCCTGGAGGTGGCGCTCGATGTCCATCGCCAGGCCGTTGGCGGTCTCGTAACGGCGGGCCCGGTCCTTCTCCAGGCACTTCATCACCACCCAATCCAGGTCGCCGCGGACCAGGTGGAGCAGCTTGGGAGGGTCGGTGCCTTGCTGGTGCGCCACCGTCACGAGGGCGGGGCCCACGAGTGTGCCCAAACGGGTCGAGGGACGCATCGGTTCCTGGTGCAGAATCGTGCGGCGCATGGCATCCAATCCCGATTGGAGCATTTCCTGGGCGTTGAAAGGGGTGGTGCCGGTGAGCAGCTCGTAGAGCAGCACCCCGAGACTGTAGATGTCGCTGCGGGTGTCGATATCCAGGCTGGTCATCACCGCCTGCTCCGGGCTCATGTAAGCCGGAGTGCCGATGAACTGCTCGAACGCGGTAAAGAGCGTGCGGTCGGTGAGCCGGCCCAGGGTCGCCTTGGCGATGCCGAAGTCAATGACCTTGGGCACCGGCACGCCGTCGTTCACGGTCACGAGGATGTTCGACGGTTTGATATCGCGATGGATGATGCCCTTCTGATGCGCGTGCTGAATCGCCCGGCAGATGGGAACAAATAGTTCGAGGCGCGCGCGAGTGGAAAGACGGCTCTGGTCGCAGTAATCGGTCACTTTGACGCCGCGCACCAATTCCATGACGAAGAATGGCCGGCCCGCGCCGGTGGCGCCGACGTCCAGCACCTTGGCGATGTTCGGATGGTCCATGAGCGCCAGCGCCTGTCGCTCCGCTTCGAACCGGGCGATGACGCTGTTGGTATCCATGCCCAGTTTGATGATTTTGAGGGCCACTCGCCGTTTGACCGGTTCCTCCTGCTCCGCCATGTACACGACGCCGCAACCGCCCTCGCCGATTTTTTGAAGCAATTTGTAACGGCCAATCTTGTCGCCGGGCTGTTCGGTAAGGGGACTCTCGGGGCGGATAGTTTCGTTGAAGTCGAGACCTGAGGGCAAGTCCTCGAGGAAATTCCCGGCTTGAGTGTGTGCCCGCAGCAAGGTCTGGACCTGTTCACGCAAAGGCGCATCGCCCGCGCAGGCCTGGTCCAGATAGGCCACCCGTTGAGCGGGGTCCAGCTCCAGGGCCGCGTTCAGGATGACCACTTCGGGATGTGGCGGTTCGCTCATCGCAAATGCGATTGTCTATCATGCAATGCGAAAAGCAGAGGCCAAAAGGACGAACAATGTGCGGCTTAGTGCTTCAGTTCAAAGCTATCGGCGCTGTTGGTGTCGCCACTTCCTTTGAAAGCGGCGTACTCGGGGTAAGGATACAGCGGCCGGGTCATCACCACCTTTCCGTTTTCCCTTTTCGAGGCAATGAGTTTGTCAGGGGCCTTGTCACGCTCGACCCAATCGACGATGACTGAAAGCCAATCCACTTCAGCAGCCCCTGGACCACCGCCGCAGTGGAGACAGCCGGGAACCATGAAGAGCCGGCAATAGTCCCCGGCCCGGCCATCATGAGCCTGGACCTGGCGATAATAATCAACGGTTCCCTGCGCCGGCAGCGCGGGATCAGCCCAGCCGTGCCAGAGGAGCAGCTTGCCCTTCCGAAGCTTGAACGCGTCGAGGTCGGGGCTGGTGGCGTTCAGAAACGAGGCGGCCAGGCGGGCGTCCCGGTCGAAGTTGGAGAAGTCGTAAGTGGCATAATCCCAATCGGGCTGATTGAAGACCAGGTACTTGAAGACTTGAGTGCCGAAGGCAAAGGTGAGATCGGCGGCATGATCCTTGGCGAAGGCTGGAACCGGGCCGGTCAGCCACGCGACCCATTGGTCCGGAACGCACTCCGCCGGCGGCGCAAACCCCGGATAAATGGTCCCTTTGCCGTTGCGGGCGCCGCGGTAGATGGCCTCGATGGCCTGGCGCTGTTCCCCGGTGAGCCCAGCCACCTTTGACAAATCGAAATGGACCGAAGCCGGGTCCTGGATGACGCCGTCTTTCAAACCATCCTGGGCATCGCATTGCTCGAGAATTCCCGCCTGAAGTTTCTGCAGCGCTTCCTTGGTCAACACCGTGCGGTCGAGATGCGCGGGGTCCGGATAAAGCGCCTTGGCAATGGAAACCATCGTCGCGGCAAGCCCGGTCCAGTTAAAAGCCGGCGCGCCGGCCACGATGCCATCGAAGTCTCGCGGATAACGTTGCGCCTCCATCATCGCCTGGCCGCCGCCGCGCGAGCAGCCAACAAAATACGAATGCCGGGCATCGGCGCCGTAGTAACTGCGCGCCAGGGCCTTGGCCACTTCCGCCGTGCGGTGAACGGCCAGGTAACCGAAGTTTACTTTCGCTTCGAGATCGTCCAGCGCCCAACCAGCCAGGTAAACCGGTTCCGACTGGTGCCCGGTGTCGGTTCCCACCGTGGCATAGCCCTGGTTGACCGAATCGCGAGCGACGTTCTGCACCGTGCCCACGAACCCGCCGCCTCCCCCCATTACCAATCGCTCGTTCCATGCCTCCGGCAGCAGCAACTCAAAGTGGATATGGCCGCCAATGATGCCTTTGACCTCGATGTAAGCCGCGCCCTTCGGCCGGTTCTGCGCGCCGGGAACTATTGCCTTAACCGATTCAAGCGCCACGTCAGGAAGGCGCACTTGGCGGAGAGCCTCGACGCTGATCCGATTTGTCGCTTCGGCCCAGCCGGAGACAGCGCCGCACAAAACCAGGAGACCAAGGAGCGGGCATCGTTTCATTGCAGGCGCATTTATAGACCTTTTGCCGTTCGATGTCTCCATTTTACCATCCTTGCGGATGCACTCGGTCCCCGCACCGAGGCCAGGAGTTGCTCTTCCCGGAATTATTTTGGGCCGTATTTGTTGAGCAACCAGCCGATGGCGTTCTCCTCGCCGAAGCTTACGGTGCGCTCGTTATAATTGAGCCAGTCTTCAGCCGTCATTTGCTGCTGGAAAGGAGCTGACTGTTTCACCAGGTCCTGGATGGAATGTTTTCGCTGGGCCAGTTGGTCGAGTTGTTGTTGAACCGTCGCGTCGCCGTAAGCACTGGACGGGTCCATCGCGTCGAACGCCGTCCGCTCAACGGCCATGCCGACCATTCGAGTCACCAGGGGAACGCAGGTTCCCGAGGTTGCGTCCAATTGTTGGCCCAGGCCGATAACCATTTGCAGCGCCGCCTGCGCGGAGGTCTGGTCGCCGGCCTGGCGATAGGAGGCCGCAAGCTCAACCATGTTTTTCCCCAGCGTGTTCATTTCAGCCAGTTGGGGGAGCGTGACGCCCCAGGTCGCCGCCATTTTTGCCTCGGCTGCCGAGTAACCGGCCGCTCGATACGCTTCTTCGTCGGTTTGAATACGCTCGACTGTGTAATCAGCAAATCCTTGCCGGCCCGTAGCAGCGCCCAGGTCATGCACCGCCTGGTCGGTCTGGCCGGACTTGAAATGTTCCAGCGCGGAGAGATAAGCGGGCAGCGGATTTTCCGGCGCCGCTTTCTTGAAGGCTTCCAGCCACTCGCGCCGTTCCGGGGGCGAGGCATCCTTTTTCAATACGGCCTCGAAAGCCACCTGGGGGTCCCCGGGATATTTCTCCATCGCCTCTTGCAGCAAAGCGGGATCCTTGGAGGTTCGATACGCCGAGAGCAGGCTGGCGGCGCTCCGGTGGTTCTCCTCCAGATAACGTTTGATTTGCGCCGCGGTGAGCGGCGGCACTTCGCCCCCGTGCACCAGGCAGGCGATGAGATTGGTGGCGGACAGTTCTGCCGCGGAATCCGAAGTGGCGATGCCCTGCATGGGCGGGGCGGGAAGACGCAGGCCGGGGATTCGTGTCCCGCGATCCGAGAGGCTCTCATTCTCCGAACCCAGTTGCGCCAGCTTTTGACGCAACAATTCGTTTTGGTCGCGCAATGCCGTTTGCGACCGGTGTTGGGACATCACGATAATCGCCGCTCCACCAAGCAACAGGCCGGTGACGGCAAGCTGGACCCTGGTCATGCTCATATTTTTCTGTTCGAGGTCGGTTTTTACAAATTCACATCGCAAATTCGACAAAGCCCGCACGAAAACGGCACGGCGCGAAACGACTCGGTGGATGGTGGCTGATGGATGATGGATGATGGATGATGGATTGGTGGCGTGGGCTAGAGAGGGATGTACTAAGGATCATCAGAAGGTCGAAAATCCGGCTGGGCGGTGATTTTGTTTAAACTTTTTTGTAATGGCCGGAATC
>Ga0210408_10003456_pt1 | contig 14599 bp, 12 predicted proteins | sample IncBWH4MmetaG_FD_155471 | JGI IMG/M metagenome (GOLD analysis project Ga0210408, IMG submission 155471) | Forest soil microbial communities from Barre Woods Harvard Forest LTER site, Petersham, Massachusetts, United States - Inc-BW-H-4-M | ecosystem: Environmental > Terrestrial > Soil >...
CTTTCTAGATCCATTCCGAAGAAATACAGAAACAGCATGTTCATGACCAGGTGCCAGATGGTGGCATGCAGGAACAAGTAGGTCACGAATTGCCAGACAAACAGCCGCCGCGTGACGTACCAGGGAACCAATCCGAACAAGTGTTGGAATTGGGCCGTGTATTCCAGCGGGAAAATCAGTCGGATGATCGTTTGAATGAAAAAAACGCCGGTGCACGCGATGACAATGTTGCGAACGGCAGGCGTCAGCATCCCTCCCCAACTGATGCGAGGGCCATATGAACCCGGGTATCTTGAACGGGAACCCATTTCAGTGAGTGTAAGCGTGAGTGGGCCGGGAGTCAAAGCGAGCTGCAGTGCGCGAATGTGCGGCGTGCGAGAAGGTCAACCTCGCTGCAAGGACGGTCGCGTTCCCTCAGGCTTACAGAGTATTAGCGGGCAATCTGTGAGCCGAAGCGGCTTTCGCCGGCCCTTGTTATTAAGGACGTTACTCGTATCAGTTTCGCTGTATGGCAATTTATCGGCGGTCGTATTAGATTTGCCGCTTGTTCGTGGGCTAATAATATGCGGGAGGAAAATCTTGAACCACTCGTCGCTCATAAAGACCGTACCTTTTTCATATCGCTGGGCTATCGCAGTTCTCTTTCTTGTTTCATGTTCCTCAGCATGCCTGCAGGCGCAAGCCTCGAAACCGGAACCGGACGTCGTAGTGTTTCCGAATGGAGAGAAGTTGATTGGACACTTTGAGAGCTTGACCGAAGGATCGGCTAAGTTCAAGAGCGACACACTCGGAGAAATTACGATCGACTTGAGCAAAGTGCAAGAGCTTCACACCTCGGGCAAGTTTGCAGTGATCAGAAAGGATGTGAAACTCGCCAGGGGTGAAAAAGACGGCCAGATTCCGCGAGGGACCATTTCAATCACCAACCAAACAGTTCGGGTTGAACCCGGCGCCGACCAGCCGGCTCAGAACGTCCCTGTTGCCAATTTGAGCGACATCATTGATGAAGCCAGTTTCGATGAGGCCTTCCGCCGCCCAGGGTTTTTCCAAAAGTGGAAGGGAGCGATCACCGTGGGCAGCTCCATCGTTGAAGCAACCCAAAAAAGTGTGAGCTTCAGTACTTCCGTGAGCCTCATTCGCGCCATTCCGACGCAGGACTGGCTGCCGCCGCGCAACCGAACCATCCTCGATTTCAGTGACTCCTACGGCAAGGTGACTCAGCCGGGCACTCCCGAAGTGAAAACATCGATCTACCATGCCGACGCGGAGCGGGACGAATATTTTACTTCGCGGGTGTATGCGCTCGGTTCCACCGCCTTTGATCACAACTTCTCCCAAGGCCTGGATTTGCAGCAAATCTATGGAGGAGGAATCGGCTGGAGCGCGCTCCACAAGGAAAACGAGACTTTGGATTTCAAAGGCAGCCTCGACTACGAGAAACAACAGTTCGAGATTGCTTCCCAAAATCAGAATCTTCTCAACTCCGTTTTCGCGGAGCTCTACGTCGTAAAGTTAGCACACGGGATTGCGCTCAATCAGGAACTTTCGGCAAGCCCCGCCTGGACGAATACGCGCGCTTATTCCGCAAACGCGAGTGTTGGAATTATTCTCCCCGTTTACAAGCGATTCGGCTTCAGCGCGAATGTCATCGATTCATTTCTGAACGATCCCCCGCCCGGCTTCAAAAAGAATTCTGTCCAGTTTACGACCGGACTTAGTTACACGCTCCCTTGAGTTCCGGCCGGCGTAGCACAGACTTCCAAGGTGCGGGAAAAGGAATCAATTTTGTCATTCCGAGGTCGCCGCGGCGACCTCGGAATGACAAATTTGTGAGTTTTTCCACACTTTGAGAGGGCGGAGTTCACGAGGAATAAGGGCGGCCAATGCAAGGTTACTGCGAAACTGTGAAGGGAATGGAGGCTTCGGTAGTCTCCCAATCGAGCGCCAGTGTTCCCTTGTTTCCGCCATCGGACCTCAAATCGATCTTGAAGGTTTCAACGGGTGCGGGGAGGGTTTTCAAATTCATCTTCGTGCGGCCGAAGTCGGTAGAAGAATCGTAGTCCTTGTGAAACTGTCCCGTCTGCTTGTTGATGATCAACGTCCATTCGTTCGCGTTTGGAAGCGTCCAAATGCTATAGCTTCCAGCGGGCAGTTTCAGGCTGCCCATCTGCAGGTTTCCTTCCGTCGTAATCTTGGTCGCCCAATTCGCGCCGGTGCACCAGACCTCGCCAAATGGGACGAGGCTCCCCATAATTTTCCGTCCATGCATCGAAGGCGCGTAGTATTCGATCGCGATCTTCTTGCCCGCAATGGTGGCCGCGACATTCGCCGGAGGGCTCGTGTATCTCGATGGGCCAAACTGGCCGTAGGACGTCCATGCAAAAATACCTATGAGGAGGAGGACAATTCCAGAGCCGCCAAAAATTAGAACTCGCTTCCCTTTTGAAGTCATCATGGCTGTTTCTCCTACTGTCCGCCATTCTTGGCCACGGGGCTCTGCCCAGCCAAGTAGAAATATCCGACCTTATTGTTCGAGGGCGTCGCGTACCACATGCGGCCTTGGGCATCGAGGAAATATTCCCTCGACGTAATCTCGGAGTGGGGGAACGGATATTCGGTCACCTTGCCGGTTGTGGTGTTCAAGCGGCCCACTTCATCCAGATACTCCGAGGAATACCAAACGTCGTGGTTGCGGTCCAGGTTCATCGCGTACGGACTCGCGTTCGGTCCCGGCAAAGCGTAATTCTTGAACGTTTCCGTCTTGGGATCGAACCTGCCGATCTGCCCCGCTCCTGATTGGCTGAACCAGACGATCCCGTCCGAGTCGATCTGAATCCGGCGTGAGTACACCGTGTTGCTTCCGGGCGGATTCCAGGTCTTCACTTCGAGAGTCTTCCCGTCTATTTTCCCGATTTTCCCGACAGCGTTGTATTCCGAGAACCAGCAGTTGCCGTCTTTGTCCACAACGACGCCATACGTCGGTTCATTGAAATCCGTGAACTTCCCGGTCTTCGGATCGAGGCGGCTGATTCGCGCGCCACTCGCCCAGGCAATCCCATCCGTCCCGACTCGCACAGTATGCTTGCTGCCACCCGCGACAAGGCCTTCCTTGCCGGGAGTATAGGCATCCGCGTATTCGGTGAGTTTCTCCGTCTTCGGATCGAATTTGCCGATCTTGTTGATGCCAAATTCTCCCAGCCAAATGTTGCCGTCGGGACCCGGATACGCGGAGTGAATCGCCACCGCGTTTTCGTTCGGCACATCGTATTCTTTTGCATTTCCTGTTTCCGGATCGAGCTTTCCGATTTTGTTGGCGCCGCCGTAATAAGGCATCCAGACGTTACCCTCTTTGTCGGGCGCCGCGCTCCAGGGCATACGGTTTGGTCCGGGCAAATCGTACTCGACGTAAACGATGTTCATCGCGTCGTCGTCAAATGTGCGCATGAGGTTTTTGTATTCCGGCAAGTCCGCGGGAGACTTCGGCAACGCGGACTCAGGACCGAAAGCGTCGGCTATGAAGGAAGCCACTCGATCCGCCTGCTCATCGCTGACCATGCTCCCCAGAAGAAAATGCATTCTCGTTCGCATGTAGTCCACGCGGTCTTTTGCACCCTCGGCATCGCGCGAGACGGATGCCATGCGCGTTTGAAAGCCGTGGCAGATTTGGCAGGGGGCGTCGCGGAAGTTGGACGTGGGGCCGAAGACCATTTCCTTGCCGCGAATATTCGGTATCAACTTTTCGCCCTGATAAAGTGACAAATCGCGCCAGCGCACCACGCCGGGTTTCAGCGCCCAATCCATCGACGCGGTCTGACTCGTCGTCAACGTGACGCCCGTGCGCGGGTCGGCTTGATATCCAATCGCGCGGATTCGCAGCACATATTCCCCCGCCGGCAAATCCTCGACTCGATAGGCGCCATCCTTGTGAGACAGCACGTTGACGGTAATCTTGGTCTTGGTGTTCTGCGCCTGAACGCCCCCTTGAACGGCGCGCCGTCCGGCCCCTTCACCGTCCCGGTGATCGTCGCACCGTGCGCGAAAGCGGCAAGAAAAATCATCGCGCTCATCAGTGCCAGTATTTTTGGTAATCGTTGCATGGCGGCTCCTAAGCGGCACACTGCTTCTGATTAAATCATTTATTAAAAATCGAAGTTCGGCCAGCTATCCCTACAGTCTCGAATAACAGAATCGTACTCCAGAATTGGCCGTCCCGGCCAGTCTTGTTCCGTACAACCAGCGTAGCGCCGACCTTTAGGTTGGCAACTTGCAATCATCCAGGTGCCCGCCTGAAGGCGGGCGCTACATAAACTGAGAGCCCGGTTGCATAATGTCACCGTGATAAAAACACAAAATCCTAAATCGATTGGCTTGATTTCAGACACACACGGACTACTGCGTCCCCAGGCTTTGCGCGCGCTGGAAGGTTCGGACCTGATCATTCACGCGGGTGATGTGGGCGATCCGGAAATTCTCGAAACGCTGAAAACTCTCGCCCCGGTTTTTGCCGTGCGGGGGAATGTCGATACGGCACCCTGGGCGCTGGCTTTGCCTGAAACCGAAGTCATCGAGACCGGTCCGGCAACGATTTACGTTCTCCACAACGTTCACGCGCTCGATCTTGATCCCGTCGCCGCGGGATTCCAAATCATTGTGAGCGGACATTCACACAAGCCGTCCCGCACGGAACACGGCGGCGTCCTGTTCCTGAATCCGGGAAGCGCGGGCCCGCGGCGCTTCGATTTGCCGGTCACGGTCGCGCATTTACACCTGGATCAAGCTCCATGGAAAGTTGATTTCGTCGATTTATTGGAGGGCCTCAAGTAGCGCGGGCTTCAGCCTGCGGGTTTTGGTCCTTGCAAGGTTGAGCCCCCACAGGCTGAAGTAGCTGCGGAAAAACTCACAACGAGTTATTCCGAAGGGCTGGGTTTGCACGAGGAACCTGCTGTTTCTTGGATTTGGCAAAGAAAAGCAGATCCCTCGCTTAGCTCGGGATGACAAGAAAGTACTTTTTCCGCAGCCACTGAAGCCTGCGCTACTTAGCTGGTTTCGCCGATTCGTCAGGTAAGCCGCCAAAACGAAAAAATCCCCCGGCCCGGAAAGTTCGGACCGGGGGATCGGAAATGAGACTTAATTCTCGAGCTGGGCTTGCAAGACTTCGCCCGGAAGGCGAACCATCCCTGCTACGGGCGCAGCATTGTAACGCTCCGCCTCGACCCTGCTTCGTTCCTGCCTCACCGGAAAACTGCCGCCATCGGCCTGCATTCTCTCCATCCGAATACCGAGCGTGCGCTCGAGCTGCAACAGCTCCGACCGTTGTTCACGGCCGAAGAGAGTGGAAGCAACTCCGCTCTTGCCCGCGCGGCCAGTGCGGCCCACACGGTGAATGAAATTCTCCGCAATTTCCGGCAGATCGTAGTTGATCACATGCGCGATGTCCTGCACATGAATGCCGCGAGCCGCGACGTCCGTAGCAACGAGGATGCGATAGCGTCCCTGTTGAAAGCCTGAGAGAGCCGCAGTGCGTTGGGATTGCGACCGGTCGCCGTGAATCACGGCGGCGGCAAATCCCTCGCGATTGAGATTGCGGGCCAACTTGTCGGTTCCGCGCTTGGTGCGCGCGAAGACCAGCACTCGTCCGGACTCCTTCGCGAGCAAGCACTGCAGCAACTCCTGCTTACGGTCGCCGGAAACTTCAAAGGCCTGAACGCGCACATTCTCGGACGGCTTCAGAGTGGACCCGAATGCGAGACGCACCGGGTTTCTCATGTAGTCTTTCACGAGATTCGCGACGGAAGCTTCCAGCGTGGCCGAAAAGCACAAAGTCTGGCGCTCCTTGGGCAGCACCGCTGCGATTCTGCGAATCGCCGGGAGGAAACCCATGTCGAGCATGCGGTCGGCCTCATCGAGGACGAGCACACGGAGTCCCCGAAAGTTGAAGAGGTTGCGGCCGAGGTAGTCTTCCAGTCGTCCCGGTGTAGCGACCACGAGCCGTGCTCCAGCGCGGATTGCGGCAAGTTGTTTGGCCTCGGGCAATCCGCCCACGACCAGCGCCGCGGGGGACAATTGTTTCCCGCGCAGCGCGTTGTACTGATCCACTACCTGCATGGCGAGTTCCCGCGTGGGAACAAGCACGAGCGCTTCGATTCCCTTCGCTTTCTGCGCCAGGAGCCGCTCGATGATCGGGACAAGGAATGCCAGCGTCTTGCCGGTTCCTGTCTGCGCGGTCGCGAGGACGTCCTTGCCTTCCAGCGCCTGCGGAATGGCCGCGGCCTGGACCGGAGTCGGCGTCGCAAATTTTGAGTGCGACAGGCGCTCCTTTGTGTAATCTGAAATCTTTAGTTCTGAAAAATTCTGCATGTTTCTATGTTGTCTTTTCTGCTGGCAAAAGCCGTCGCGGCATACACACGTTTTTTGTGCTTGGCTCTAAGTGGAGCCTGCACCCGTGCGGGCACGCAACTGGCATGGCCAGTCCTAGTTTGAATTACGCTGAAAACGGACGGAGGAAATAAGAGGCGGGGTTATCTCGAATCGAACTGCACTAACCAGAGGAACCACACCAAACAACCGATGTATTAAGCGCAAGCGCAGTATACCACACTTCGCGCGTAAATCACGGAGAAAAATAGCGCAGCGGGTGGACTACTTGCCACCCGCCGCGGAAAGCGCCGAATAGAAACCGAGTTAAGCTACTTTTTTTTGACTTCCAGGGGTTCGCGCAATTTGAAGGTAAGTCTCGTCTCGGGCGAAATGGTGATGTCTCTGTCGCCCGTAAACGCCGCGCCCGCGGTGCCTGCGCCGGCTCCAGCTCCCGCGCCGATCGCCGCGCCTTTGCCGCCTCCGGCCAGCGCGCCGATAATTGCGCCTACGGCCGCGCCACCTCCTGCGCCAACCGCTGTGCGCTTGCCACGGCCCTTGCCGGACTCGGTTACTTCCGTCGTTTTCAGCCGATATTCTTCTCCGTGCACCGTGACAGAACTAAGGGTCATCGTTATTGCGGCATTCCCTTTGAATTTGCCCGCGGACTTGGCATCCGTCACAGTTCCGGTGGCCTTCGCTCCCTTGGGAATCACAACTTTGTCGCCCACAACCACCGGCTCGGCGATGGACACGTCGAAAAAGTCTCCCGCGTTGCTGGTCTTCGAACTGACCGACTGGTCGGCGGTGACCGCGATCTTTGTACCGGCGTCTACAACTATCGGTTTCGGCGCGAAAACATGGGCCAGAGAGGAATCCTGCGATTTCTGCGAGCTGGAAGCTACCGGGGCGCCCGAGTTCCCGTCAGAAGGAGCTGCTGTATTCGCCGCGTTCCCGTTATTAGAGGCCGCGGAATCAGGAGAGGTAGCCGAATTGCGGCAACCAACTAGAGCAAGAACGCTCACAATCATAAGATAGCGAACCAGGGCTGTGTGCCTCATCGTTGAACCTCCGATTCAAATAGGGCGGTAAGAATAATGATAGCAAGCCTCGGTTTTCTGAGGCACATGATTTTCGTCGTGTTGTGCCCAATTCGTGAAATGAAGCCTCTTACTTGCAGAACGGAAGCGGCCGTGGCACGATAAAGTTCAAGTGAATTGGCGGGAGACGCAATGAACGCTTCAATGGAAACCGGCAAGGAAATCACTCTGCCAGCCTCGGTGCAAGCCGATCCGCTCCAGCGGTACTCTCGCAAGAGGATGGCAATCGCCTTCGGCGTGGCCGCAGTTTCCGATGTTCTATCCATTTCGATGACCTTTGTCCCGCCCCTGCAATTAGCGATCGACATGGCGACCGCGTTTGCGCTTTTTTGGATTTTGGGAAAGCGCTGGGCCCTTCTCCCCGGATTTATCGCCGAGGCCATCCCGGGAATGGGAGTATTTCCGTGGTGGGTTTTGGTTGTGCTCTCGATCCTCCTCTACGACGGTTTTAAAAAGCCGGCCAAAGTTTAAGAGATTTAGAAAAAATATTTAGGTTGTCATTCCGAGCGAAGCGAGGAATCTCTCTTCGATTGTTCGAGTCAACAGAGAAATTCCTCGCTTCGCTCGGAATGACAAAGTTTTGAGTTTTTCTTAGCCCCGATAAAACGCGGTTGCCCGAGAACAATGAAACCAGTATGCTTCCCGAAGATTTGTGGAGATTCCCATGAACAACTTTTCGATTCCTTTTTCCCGGCGAAGTTTCCTCTCGGGCGCATCGTCGCTGGGCGCGCTGTACGCGGCGGCGAAATTCGCGCCGGTGCGTGCGCTGGCTGCGCCGCTTTTCGATGACCCGCGCATCGCGAAGCAGCCGATTGCCGACAAGGGGTTCGCGTCGATTCGAAAGATCGGCGACGGACTGTACGCCACCATCGCCGACCGTTCGAACGGGTTGCAGGCGCGCTGCAATGGCGGATTTCTGATCGGGCGTGACGCCGCGCTGATGGTCGAGGGATTTCAGACGACGACGGGTGCGTCGTTTCAGCTCGAAACGCTTCGCACGGTCACCCAAGTGCCCGTACGGGCGGCGCTCAACACGCACTGGCACTTCGATCATACGCTGGGAAATTCGGTATACGGGGGAGCGGGAATTCCCATCTGGGCGCACATCGACGCCCCGGCGCGCATGGCCGCCGTCTATCCCAAGTGGCAGAGCGAAGACCTGGCTACGTTCCTCGAGCCGTGGGAGAAGCGCGTGCGCGACGCCAAAACCGACAGCCAGCGCGAACACGCCAAGAGCGACATCGAAGGCGTATCCGGAATGTTCAAGCCAGTTACCGAGACCGTTCTGGCTCTGCCCAACCACGCTCTCGATCCCGCGAAGATGCCGATCGAAATTGATCTCGGCGGACTCACGGTCGTGGTCGAGGCGTTCATCGGCCACACGGACACCGACCTGATTTACCGCGTGCCCGCTCAAAACGTGATCTACACCGGAGATTTGCTCACCGGCGGACAATATCCCGTGAACATCAACGGCTACGTTTCGATGTGGCGCGCGACACTCGCGAAGTTCGCGGCCTTCGACCGCAATACGCTGTTCGTCCCGGGCCACGGCCCGCTGATGGGGCAGGAAGGCGTCGCGGAAATGCGCTCTTGTTTTGACGACCTCGCCGAGCAGGCCGAGAAATCCTACAAGGCCGGCGTCTCTGTGGAAGAGGCCGTCGAGCGCTACATCGTCCCCGACCGCTTCAAAAATTACCGCCAGTTCTCCTGGGGCTTCGCCATCGGCCGCACCATCGAGCAGCTTTACGCCGAGTGGTCCGGCAAGCCAGTTCAAATTTTGAATTATTCATAGCAATAGAAGCCTTCCGGGTGAAGGCTTCTCGAATCGCCGGCGCGTGTTCGACCCAGCGTGTGTCGCGCCATGTCAAGTAAATCGCAAGTGAGTGTCGACCGCTCCGCAAGAAGACTCGCTGCGCGAAGGAGCACTTACAAAGGAAAAGAGGGATGAACCTCGCGGTTCAACCCCCTAGGTCAGTGCGTCTGCTATTCGGCGGGTCTTCATAGTTTACTTCTGCGCTGTGACGACCGGCACGGTGCTGATCTGGCCGGCCTTGGCGAACATTTCTCGTTCCGTTTTGCTGAGCGGATCGAATATTAAGGACATGCCGATCTGGGGCAAATTCACGGAGCGAACTCTGCGTTCGTTGCCGCGAATTGTAACCGTCAAGCAGGCCGCGCCCTTTTCGCGATCGGCCAGGATCGGCGAACTCGTATTGACCGAGGCGCCTGTGCTGGTCGAGTGCAGGACGGCCGGCATACCTTTGGAGTCCACTTCGATAGAATATTCACCCGCAGGGAGCACGGCATGATTCCAGTGGGCTTCATACGGCAGAGTGAATTTACCTTCGAAGCTCGGTTGCGCGTTTGCCCCGGCAACGAACACGAAGGTGGTGAACAGAACGCCCAGAATCACTTTCGCGGTGGTCGAGTGTCGGTTCCGATTCGTGATTTTCATTTTCGTTCTCCTTTTCGTTTAGGCGATGCATGTCTGTCGGTTTGTTTGAGTCCGCATCATGCCTTCACCCTATTAAGCGAGAACCCGCGACAAACCGGCTCACGATAGGCAAGAATTCGTTTTGATGTAGCTCAATTTGACTGGAAACCTGCCCTCTCCGTCCCGAAGAACACGGGACGGAGAGGCCTCTACAAAACCGTAAGGCAAATGGGCAGTTGGTTTTGTAGAGGCCGCCCGTTTTTTTGGGCGGGCAGCCGTTCTCCGCATCCACAATTCCCACAGACGCGCTGCCACGCCGCTATGCAAGTTGACTTTGTTTGCCGGGGGAGCTAACTTCCCGATTAACCTCGGACATCGGATTCTTGCCAGGAGAGTAAACTTGGGCGCAGACTCCTCGACGCGCATTAACAAGCTGCTCGCCGATTGGGGCCAGGGCAACGAGGCCGCGCGGGAAGCGCTGATTCCCGTGGTTTACAACGAACTGCGCCGGCAAGCGCGCCGTTATTTGCGTGGCGAACGTCCCGACCACACCCTCGAGAGCGCGGCCTTGGTCAACGAAGCGTACATGCGCCTGGTCCGCCAGGAAGCGCCGGCGTGGCAAAACCGCGCTCACTTTTTTGGGGTGGCCGCGCAACTGATGAGGCACATTCTGGTCGATCACGCGCGCAACCGCCTCGCCGCCAAACGCGGCGCCGGGGCGCCACGACTCGCGCTCGATCCGGAGCTTGCCCCGGCTCAGAAAGCGGGAATTGATCTGGTCGCGCTCGATGACGCCCTCTCAAGACTGACCGCTTTGGATTCGCAGCAGGGCCGCCTCATCGAATTGAGATTTTTCGGAGGACTTTCCATCGAGGAGACCGCTGTCGTCCTGGGCGTTTCACCTGCCACAGTGAAGCGGGAATGGGTGACAGCCCGCGCCTGGCTGCGCCGCGAATTGAAGAGATACGAGCAAACGTGATGCAAGAACGCTGGCAGGAAGTAAAGAAAGTGCTCGCTGGCGCCCTTGAACGGGCACCTAGCGAGAGACATGCCTTTCTTGACCAAGAGTGCGCGGAACCTGCTTTGCGCCTCGAGGTAGAATCCCTCATCGCCGCGCACGAACAAGCGCAAACGAGTTTCCTCGCGGAGCCCGCGATTCCAACGAAAGAGTTGACCATCGGCTCGAGTCTGGGGTCGTATGAAATTCTCTCGCGCATCGGCGCGGGCGGCATGGGGGATGTCTACCGCGCCAACGACAACAAGCTCGGTCGCAGCGTGGCCATTAAAGTTCTACCTCCGGCACTTGTGGACGACCCAGCGCGGCTCGCGCGTTTCAAGCACGAGGCACGGATGCTCGCCGCTCTCAATCATCCGAACATCGTTACACTGCACTCGTTCGAGGAAGCAGGCGGCGTCCACTTCCTCACGATGGAGCTCATCGAGGGTCACTCGCTCAATCGACTCATTCCCAATGGCGGTCTTCCCATCGATCAAATCCTGAACTTCGCCGTGGCGATTTCCGAGGCGCTGGCCGCCGCGCACGACAAGGGCATCATTCATCGCGACTTGAAGCCCGCCAACGTAATGGTGACGAACGAGGGCCGCGTCAAGGTGCTGGACTTCGGCCTTGCGAAAGAGATTCGCACGGAGTATTCCGAAGATACGATTCTGACTTCCGCCGGATTTACCGAGGCGGGCGTCGTGCTCGGAACGCCGCCCTACTGTTCTCCCGAACAAATCTCGGGACGCGCCGTCGACCACCGGTCGGATATTTTTTCGCTGGGCACGATGTTGTACGAGATGGCGGCCGGACAAAGACCCTTCCAGGGTAACTCCGCTGCTGAGTTAGCCTCCGCCATTTTGCGCGACACGCCACGTCCGCTCGGCGAATTGAGGGCCGGAATGCCCGACGGTTTGTGCCGCGTGATTCAGCGCTGCCTGCAGAAGAATGCTGAGGAACGGTTTCAGACAGCGCGCGAAGTGCTCAGCGGATTGCGTGGCTCGGCTACTGCGAAAGCGGAAGGCTCGAGCGCGGCCCGAGCTGAGGAGGGATTCTGGGTTGCAGTGCTGCCGTTTGAGTACAGGGGCGCGAACGCGGAGATCGCCGCGCTTTGCGAGGGGTTATCCGAGGACATTGTGACTGGGTTGTCTCGTTTTTCGTACCTCCGAGTCATCGCGCGCAGCTCCACGCTGCGATTCGCGCATGCTGCGGGCGACGTCCGGGCCATCGGCAGGGAACTCGGCGCGCGTTACGTAATGGAAGGGAGCCTTCGTCAAGCGGGGTCCATACTGCGCATCACCGTGCAGCTGGTCGATACGGATTCCGGTTCCCATCTTTGGGCCGAGACTTATGACCGTGCGTTTCACGCGGAAGAAATCTTCGCGCTGCAAGATGAGCTCGTCCCGCGCATCGTCGCGACGGTCGCCGACACGCGCGGAGTTCTCCCCCGCACGATGGGGGAAGCCCTTCGCGGCAGAGATCCCGAGGAATTGACCCCGTACGAAGCGTTGTTGCGTAGCTTTGCCTACCACCACCGCGTCAACGCGGAGGAGCACGCCGCGGCCAGGGCTGGACTGGAGCGAGCCCTTAAGCGGGCGCCAAACAATGCCGATTGCTGGGCCATGCTCTCGCACATCTATCGGGAAGAATACGCTCACGGCTTCAACGTCCGGCCTGATCCAGTCGGGCGCGCCTTCGCGGCTGCGCGTCGTGCCGTTGAGATTGCACCATCGAATCATCTTGCTTACTTCGCTTTGGCCGCAGCTCAATTCTTCCAGCGAGAGGTCCAGAGCTTCCGGAACAACGCGGAACGCGCCATTTCGCTCAATCCCATGGACGGGTTTACGACCGCTTTTCTGGGCTTCCAGATCGCGTATTCCGGTGATTGGGAGCGGGGCTGCGCTCTGGTGGAGCGGGCCATCCGGCTCAACCCCCATCATCCCGGCTGGTATAGGTTTGCTTTTTTCTTTGACGCATACCGCAAGGGCGACTACCGCGGCGCACTGGACGTCGCTCTCAAGGTCAATATGCCCGGCTTCTGGCGCACCCACCTCGCGCTCGCCACGGCGTACGGGCAGCTCGGCGAACGCGACGCGGCGCGCCAAGCCGTCCGAGAGCTGCTAGCCATAAGGCCAGATTTCGCAATGGCAGCGCGCGAGGAATTAGGGAAGTGGTGGGATCCGGAACTCAGCGAGCGCTTGATCGATGGTCTGCGCAAGGCGGGGTTGGAAATCGTTCCAAAATAACCCTGATTGCGGCGCACACTTGGAACGCGGGCTTGGCTTCACTGACGATCTACATTGAGCGCATCATCAGTCACACAGAGTAAGATGAATGGGATGGCAAAAGGAATGATTGCAGTATCCGGAAAATACGCGCTGGGAGTCGGCTCACCAACGCCGATCGCGTCTGAGCGCCAGCATGAGGAATACGTGTCCGTGTTGGTTAAGCTGGCAAGCAAAGAGAAACCGACGAAGGAAGAAGAGAAGTATGCCGAAGTCTTGATGGCTTTGATCGAAGCCTATGAAGAAGAGCACTATCCCATTCGCGATGCGTCCCCGCTGGAAATTCTTCGGTCGCTGATGGATGCGAATGATCTCCGCCAAAAAGATCTGGTCCCCATCTTTGGCTCCGAAAGCATCGTGTCCGAAGTTCTGCACAAGAAGCGGCAACTCAACAAAACTCACATCAAGAAATTGAGCAAACGATTCCGCATTTCCCCGGCAGTGTTTTTCTAAAGTCAAAACACCTCCCTTCGTCTCGACTTAGGGCTTTTATATATTCACTGTTTGATATATACTAAGTTAGATTGATTGTTTTCGCCCAAGATGGAAATCGAAGAGAGACCATACTGTTGAGTACTCCGACCAACTCACTCGAGTAATTCAACTCGTAATCATCCGCAGTTAAGCGGAATGAGGGTGTATGCCTGACCGACCATGGCCCTTGTCCGAATTGATGAAGCAAATAGAGGAAGCTTACTCAGAAGAAGGAATGGTATCTTCGTGGCACTCGGAGAAGGAATCAATACACCACGCCCTCGATGGTATTTCAGGAACCCTACCGCGTGACCGCTATTATCCAAAGTCAGTTCTCGGCGTGGGCGGGGCTGGCGTCGTATTGCGACTCGAGGACTCACTTTTTCCAACCGTTGACAATGCGCTGAAGTTTCCTCGACCGGTGGAGGGGAAGGTTAACATCATTGCCGAGCTTGTCACAAAGGAGATTTCCTTCCTGGCGGGCATGCGGCACCCGGGAATAGTAAAAATTCTGTTCTACAAGACAGTCCCAGATGTGCACAGTTATGGTCATCTGCCTTTCTATCTGATGGAGGCAGTCGACGGTGTCCGTTCTCATAAATTTGCTTCTAAGCAGAGCACCACACAGACTCAGTTCCTCACAATGGTGCGAAGCACCGCTGAAATTATCAATTACTTGCATACGAATGGAAGCGACCGCTTCGTTCATTTGGACATAAAGCCAGAGAACATCGTTGTTGATCCAAGCGGCCGTCCAACAATGATTGACCTTGGGACGTGCAAACGACTAAGTTCAGACAACGCACTAACTCTGATCGCTTGTACGAGGTCTTATGCACATCCAGGTCTGGCCCGCCAGCTGCAAAGAGATCCTACGGACGAGAAGCGCGCACGGGGAGAGCTTCGAAGATCTGCAATCGACCCACAATGGGATTTGTGGTCCTTCGGC
>Ga0210408_10003458_pt1 | contig 14595 bp, 11 predicted proteins | sample IncBWH4MmetaG_FD_155471 | JGI IMG/M metagenome (GOLD analysis project Ga0210408, IMG submission 155471) | Forest soil microbial communities from Barre Woods Harvard Forest LTER site, Petersham, Massachusetts, United States - Inc-BW-H-4-M | ecosystem: Environmental > Terrestrial > Soil >...
TTTTAACAACCACGCACGAATCGTGCTAGGTTTCACATTCAAAAGTTCCGCCGCCTCTTCGACTCGCAACAACCGGAGAGTTTGTCCTAGGTTCATAATGTCGCCTCCTTAGCGCGATATCGGCCCCAGGTTACTGAAGGAGGGCTAAGGAGGACAGGACGCTAAAGCAGCTATTTCGTGGCAGATGAAGGGTCAAGTGGCGTTAGGTTTTTTCTGTTTCGGAAGAGGTTTTTGCTTCTGATCGAAGTCGATGCGCGAGGGATTGGCGGTCGTAAAGCTTGCGGAGTTGGTCCGCGTTCACGGTCCTCTTGAGTTCCGCAACGCTGTAAGCAGCCTGAATCACGTGCGCTGCCTCCTCGTAGAAGTGACGCGGTTTCCCGGGTTCAGAACGATCCAAGAGGCGCAAGATTTCGATCTCTCGCTCAGCGAAATCGTGCGACAGGCGAGACTTCTTCTTGGTTCGCGCAGCGTTCTTCAGCACTTTGGCGTAGCGCAGCAAGATCTCGGGAAGCTTTCTTATCTCAGGATCACCCAAAGGAAGTTCCGACCCGTAGTAAAGATTCAACCGGGCGATCGTTTCAGCGAGTCCTGTTTCTGGGCGGTCAAGCCGGTCCGCTAGCCTTTTAACATGTCGTCGGTTTGGGATGGAATTGCAGCCGAAAGGCCGTTTGAAGTTTGCAAGAGCTTCCAGATGGTAAATTACACTCTTCAGATCCCGTTCGGGAATTTCCGACTTGAGTTTCACCCAAGCTTGTCGAGCGACTCCATTATTCAAAACATCTTTAAGGGTCTTCCTGGGCCTCATGCCAGCTCCCGCGCAGCAGCCCGGTATTGAATGAGCGCGGCAGGCAGGCCGGGATGCACTGCCTTTCGGGAGCGACCCTAGCCGCGCAAGTTCATTTTCGCACTTGACAAACGTAGCCGTCAAGTATAATGAATATCTTGGCGGCTATGTTATGAAGAGCGGAAGGGACACCATGATCCGCGAATACCTCGCCAGCATCGGGCGCAAAGGCGGGAAGGCCCGCGCTAAAAAGTACGACAAGAAAACTCTCCGTAAGTGGGCGAAGAAGGGCGGCAGGCCGCCGAAGAGTCAGAAGGAGACTGCTCGATGATCTACAAACGAGGGAAGAACAACACGTACTGGTTTCGTTTCCGCTTTGCAGGCCGCTTTGTTCACGAATCGGCTAGGACCAAAAGCAAAACTTTGGCCCGGGATGCCGAGAGGCAGAGAAGGAAAGAACTCGAGGAAAAGTGGAATCGAATCGAGAAACGCGAACTTCCTCCGACGCTGACTCTGGCATCAAAGCGATGGCTTGAGAAGCGAGTGGCGCTAAGTATCGGAACCAGGGGAACGTACGAGGCTGCAATCAAACACGTGCGGCGTATTCTAGGTACCGCTTTGGTGTGTGAAATCGAGGCCAGAGATATCGCTGCATATCAAAAAGCGCGTCTCACTCAGGGCGCTGCGGGCGCCACCATCAACAAAGAAATCGCTTGCCTGAGTTCAATTCTGGGCGAGTATGGTATTTGGGGACAGTTGCGACGAGACGTGAGAGGGCTTGATGAGAACGAACCAGGGCGGGCCTTGAGCCTCGAAGAAGAGAAGTCGCTGCTGGAGTGTGCATCCCACGTTGGGATCCATCAGGGCAGCTGGACTCCTTTGTACACTGTAACTGTCCTGGCATTGAACACGGGGATGCGGCACAAAGAAATCAGAACGCTCAAGTGGAGCAATTTGGACCTCAAAAATCGAGTCTTAACAGTTGGTGAGAGCAAGACAGATGCAGGCCGGGGAAGAACCGTAACACTCACTCAGCCGGCTTGGGCGGGTCTCGAAATGTGGAGTTCACGATTTCCAAACAGAAAGCCTGAACACTATGTCTTTCCGGCCTGCGAGAACGGTTGTACAGACTCCGATCGGCCGATTGCGCACTGGCGAACGGCATGGCGACGCGCAACAAATTTAATTCAATGCCCAACATGCGGCGAGTTTCAGAACCTCGGGCTTACTTGTATGAATGAAGAATGCCACACCGATATTCGCAATATCCGAAGCTCGATTGCCGGTCTGCGGTTTCACGATCTGCGGCATACAGCCGCTACGAAACTGTTAGAACAAGGAACATCTTTCCCGATTGTGGCTCTAATTCTTGGTTGGTCCGCGAGTACAGCCGTTCGCATGGCGAAACGCTACGGTCACATCCGACCTGAGGTGCAAAGGCACGCGCTCGACGCAATCGCCACTGTCGAAATTCAGCAAGGTGTGAACCAAATTGTGCACCAAGCGGAAAGTGCGGTACAATCCGATCGGCCTAACTGATTGATTCTGCAACTTTAGGCCCGTAGCTCAGTTGGTTAGAGCGCTACCTTGACACGGTAGAGGTCTGCGGTTCGAGTCCGCACGGGCCTACCATTCTTTTCAATACTTTAGAAAGATTTCTGCAGTTTCTGCGAAAAACTTCACCTGTCATCGGGCTGATCGGGACCGCCTCTCTTATAGCTGTTCGTTACCTTAATTCAGAGCATAATCTAAGAAGACGGCATTTTTGCGGGTTCTGACGCGCGGACTAGGCGAACGACTTCGCATTACCGCATCCTCCCGCAAATCGGGAGAGAGTGCATGGGTATGGTCTCCGAGGCTTAAGACTTGGAGTTGCGCCGCCATGTGGAGTTGAAGTTTCTGCCTTCCGAAGCGGAGACCAATCCCTCTGCTCGCGAATGATCCCAGCGAGAAGCCATCGCCACCTCGGCGCTCAATCATCCGAACATATGCACGATTCACGAGTTTGGCGAAGCGCTCGGCGAGATCGAGAAACCTCGAAAGTTCCTTACCGAGGGTGGAGCCTTCGCCAAGAACTTCCTCCAGCTTTGCTTTGAATACAAGCGAAAGAGTGAGGCGGACCGTGTCCGGAAGCGTACGAATCCTTACGAGTTTCAGCTCTACCACGACATCTAAAATTAGCCGATTGCAGTCCCAACGGCGCGCTGCTTTTGCAATCGCCGACAAGACTTCGTTCGTCATTTGCTCACCTCCAATCCTGAAATGAGAGTCAGGCCGTAAATCGCCAATTTTCAATCAAGGAAGTGGCCATTTTCAAAGCAGAGGCCCTATCGGGCAATAGCCTGATTGCTGGCCCGATGTTGGCTGGGATACATTCGCTACATCGGTGGCCAGGACGCATATATGGCCATTGACTAGGAAGGGATTTCTGGGGAGGCGGTGTTCCAGTGAGGGCGTGTATTCAAAGAGAAATGGTTCTCAATTTTGTCGGGGCCCGTATTCCTAAGTGTGCGTCGACAGGCATCGTGGGGTTCGATTGAGATAGCCCCAATAACCCCGTTGGTCATGCGCACACTGTATCGCATGCTCTGGAACTAAAGGCCTAGCCCACTGACGAACTAACAGGAGGGGCTTCATGCCCATCGATTTTTCGGTTGCCTGGAAGACCTGCATTAAGATCATCAACGATTCCATTTCGCTTTTGCCAAACCTCATCTTGGCAATATTGATTTTTGCCATCTTCATGATTCTTGCTTCAGCGGGCAAGTCCTTCACACGGCGTTTCACTGCGCGCTGGGGCAAGCGCCAAGGTGTTGCATTGTTGTTTGGTCAGATTGCATATACAACCGTTTCTGTACTGGGTTTTCTCATCGCACTATCTGTCGTTGCCCCATCGTTTCACGCGAGCGACCTTATTCGGACGCTCGGTATTGGAAGCGTCGCAATTGGGTTCGCATTCCAAAACATCCTACAGAACTTTCTCGCTGGAATTCTTTTGATGATCAGTGAACCGTTTCAATTGGGTGACGGGATCAGCGTTATTGGTATCGAGGGAAAAGTCGACGATATTCAAACCCGCGCTACCCATATCATCACGAAAGAAGGCCGGGAAGTCTTCATACCGAACGCCCTTCTATTTACCAATCCTGTAGCCGTGAGTCGGAAGGACGTAAGAGAACAGGAGCCAGATTCATACGGTGCGCATACACCGCAAATGGAAAAGGAGCGGTAGAAAAGCAACAGTAGAAAAACAAAATCTCTCGGGATGCGATTGAGTCACTTTAGTTTGATTTGAGCCTTCGCGTCTCGCACGGCTCAATAGATGGATTCTGAGAGGATTTACGCATTAGAAGCGTCGATGACCTACCTGAACAGACTAGCGTGCGGTAGGAAAAACAAAAGGGCGCTACATCAGCCCATTGCGCTATGGGAGGACGGCCATGGCGGAGATTACGATTCGCATTTCAGACCGGCTGCTGAAAGTCGGTGTTGCACTCCTCGTCGGGATTTGCACAGTTGGGGCGCTCACATATCTTTGGTCGTCAGGATTTTTTCGCCCCCAATATCGGCTGAAACTGTACGTGGAGGAAGCTACGAGCCTAGCCATCGGCGCGCCGGTACGTGTGGATGGCCTCGATGTGGGAACCGTACAGGCCAAGAATCTTGCGGGGAAAACAGCAACTCCTCAGCGACGAATTGAGTTGGTCTTGCGCGTTGAGAAGCGCGACCAGGAAATGATTCGCAGCGACTCCACCGCAATCCTTGCGACCGATGGACTGTTGGGCAAGCGTTTCGTGAAGGTTGAAAGGGGATTCAGTGGTGCGCCACTAAACGACGGAGATGAGATTGCTTCCGCTCCCACAATGCCGAAAACAGTCACGGGCTTCCTCAATTCAATTTCCAAAATGGCTGATTGTTTAAAGGAACCGAACATCCAGACGAATGACACAGGCTACGCACCGCCTGCGACTTCGCCAAAGCCTTGAACGTTGCCGAAGATCGACGGCTGTATTCTCCGAAAGATGGTGTTGGATAGGGACGTTTAGCCAGGGTCGCGAGAAGGAATTATCGGCACATTGAAAGGTGGGGCGAAAAGCAAACGCCGACTTGCATAGCATGTTGCGTGCGCCGCTTCCAGGCACGGGTGCAGTTGAATTCCCGCAATCGTGTCAGCGGTGCTGTCCGGCTACACGTACCTGCCTGGGTTCGAAATCGGAAACTTCTAACTTGACTCGCGAACCGTACGCGCGAGCGTACACCTTTGCGAATTCAGCCCCGAAATATAGTATCAAAGCCGAATAGTAGACCCACCCGACAACGACGACGAGGGAGCTCGCCGCACCGTACGCAGAAATGGCGCTGCTCGTTCCCAGATACATCGCAATGAGAAGTTTTCCTCCATCGAACATCACAGCGGTCACCATGGCGGCTGGCACAACGTCTCCCCATTCAATGGAAGTCCTGGGCAACAGCTTGAAAATCATCGCGAAGAGCATGGTGGTTGTCATCAGCGACGCGAAAAGTGCCGCGAGACGTATAGAAAAGTTGAAACCTGGCAACGGAACGGCCGTGATTCGATCGAATGCCGCTTCCGCAGTGGCGAGAAAAACAGAAACAATGACCAGAGCCTCGGTTCCTAACACGAGGGCAAAACCCAGCAGCCTGTTAACCAGCATTCCGTGCAAGTCGTCATTCACTTTCTGCGCCTGCCAGATGGTATTGAGCGCATCCTCCAACTCTACAAAGACAGCCGAGGCGCCAATCAGCAACAGAACACTTCCCACAATACCGGCGATCGTACTCACCCCGGGTTTGTGAAGATCTTGCAAGATGCCTTCGATGGCTGTGGCGCCGGCTGGCCCAACCAACCCGTGGAACTGTGCCACGAGCGCTGTATGGGCAGGTCGTTCACCCAAAATCGCACCGGCAATCGCCATCGTAATCATCAGAAGTGGCGCCAACGAAAATAGAGCGTAGTAGGCCAGGGCCGCGGCAAGCCGAGGACCATTGTCCCGGCTCCAACTTTCATAAGTGGTTCTGAACATCCATCTAAGCGTGTGGGATGAAGATCGTACGACTAGGAATGGAGTCGATGACTCAAAACGTCTTGTGCGACTTGATTTCAATCTGATATCCCCCGGTTTGATTACGAATGGCGCTTACGGAATACTTGGGTGTTACCTGGTATTCCACTTGCACCACTGCCCCCTGGGTTGTTGTAACGTCCGTGGCAAAGGTGAAGAATAGATTCTTCGTCACTCTCTGTTGAATGGCCAGCCGTGACCCGGCGTTACCTTGATTTCCTCCGATCTGCGGGTCAATCGTTAGTGAAGAAATGCCGGTCAACTTTTCCAGGCGGTTACTCACTTGTCCGCCTACTTGACTTGCCACGACTGATTGCGCCGAAACGGACGATGCCTGCGCCGTCGTGTGTCCGGTGATGAGAAGATTGATGACATCAACTTCGGATAGTGGCGGATCAGAAGTGTAGGTCGTGCGCAGCTTGTCGAGCGGCCCCATGAGATTCACGGTGAGATTGAACTGGCTAACGGTAGTCGTTGCCGTGAGATTTACCACGGGTGCGGTACGGACGGAATTGGCAAAGGCAATTGTGGCATTCTGTATCTGGAAGCGCTTCCCGTTGAAAAATAATTCTCCCGCGGTCACGTTGGTACGGCCAATCAACACAGGCTCCGCAAGCGTGCCTTGCAAATGCAAATCCGCCGTGCCTTGCACGCTCAGCTGATTGCTCGACACCTCGAGCGCGCGGCTAGATGAGACTCCGACGTTCAGGTTGATTTTCTCCGCCATTCCGGCGGCAGGGGAAGAAGGTCCGCCGAATACTTCGGTGAAGTTGGCCAAGTCGAAAGATTGCGTCAAGGACAGGTGATTGACTACCACTTGACCGGCCAGATATGACTTGTTGGGTTGCCCCGTAAAGTTTAGGTCGGCGTCGAGCTGCGACCGGATACCCTCCGGGTAAAGCACTCGCACTCCCTTAGCCGTCATTCCCAAGTTGTAGCGGACGTTCGGTTGATAAGCAGCGAACCCGTGAATCTCGAAACTCCCTCCCCCGATTTGACCGGTTAAATCCTTAACTTGAATCCGTTCTCCGTTTACATCCAGTTGCCCTCGTATCTTTTCGAGCGCAGGTAAGTTCTCAACTGAAAGTCCTGCATTTGAAATTCCTATCGTTCCATTTAGTTCCGGGTGAGCGCGGCTTCCCTGAGCCCCAACATTCAGAGCAATTTGACCCGAGCTTTTCCATTGCGGATTCCAAATTTGCAAGAGTTCCAGATCGATATTCCCGTTGGCGGTAACGCGCAAAGCGGAGGGACTTTGAATTGGCACGGCTGCTTCCAGACGAAGATCCGTGCCAGTACCCTTAAGCCTTGTTTGTTGAATGGCAAGAATCCCCCCCCGGTAATCAGCGCGAATCGGCTCAACAGCGGCAATTTGGAGCGACGAATACCCAATGCTCATGGAAGGAACTTCGATGTGAGCCTCTAGTTTGTTCGGATCCTTCAAAGGGCCTCGCAGTGTTCCATGAAGCTCGCTTTGGCCGTGAAGTCCGGTGTTCGTCTGAGGCAGGAAAGTTGAGAGGAGCGAATCAAGCTGAATCACTTGACTGTCTATGTTCACAGTTGCGTCGTAGTCTCCGGTTAGATTAACAGCTCCATGAGCCTGGAGCGTCGCGCCGGAGACGCTGCAATTCAGGGTAAAGTCTGATCGCTGTTTCGCGACACTTCCCTGCGCCCTGAAACCGTCGATCTTTTGGTTTCCGATTTGCAGTTGTCCATCAACGGCGACTCCCAGCTGAGGCGCGTTCAGGTCACCTCTGCCCTCGGCGGACGCATTGATGAACCCTGCAATCTTCTGGGAGTGAGCTTCAAAGTATTGAACTTGATCCAACCGAAGGCCCATTGCCGTAGCTTTGACCTCATATTGTCTGGTCTTGGGGTTATAAACCAATGTGCTGCTCGCCGACCCGGCGGGCATTCGCAAGTCCAATGTCGCGCGCAGATCGTTTCCCGAATTCTGTAAACCAATCGTCAAACTCTGGATCGGCTGTTCCCAAGCGGTCGCCTCCGATACTCTGATATTTCCGTGGGCGTCCGGATTTTCTTGTGTTCCGCCTATGGTGAGGTTGGCCGAGAGGAGACCGCTGACCGGATAGGGAAGTCCGGCTATATGTTCGATATCTGATAGCGGCAATCCTTCGGCACTCAAATGAATATTCAGGGGGCGATCAGGGGCAAAATGCCAATCCCGCAAGCCGAGTGAAACATCAAAATTCGCGCCGGCTTGGAGACCCGTTCTGATTTCTCCTTGATGCGCGGTGATGCCGTTTCGGCTTAACTGCAGGCTCGTTCGGAATGTTCTCACGCTTATTCCCCGCACACGAAGGGTTGTCCCGCTTAGCACGCCTTCGATTCGGGGGTCGTCCAACTCGCCGTTTATAGTGCCATTAAAATTCGCCGCGCCGGCAAGGTCCAGAGGTTGCGGTGCGCCGGAATATTTTCCACTGGCGACGGAAGAGTTTGCCTGAAGAGCAACTGCAAGAAGATCGATTTCTCGCAAGTCATCGCTTCTAGCCTCAACTCTTAGATCGGCATTTCTACCCAGTCCGCCCTCTAGGGTCAGGTTGCTGTGGGGCGTATGCAGGCTAGCGTTGTGGAAGACGGCGGAATGCTTTCGTCCATCATAGGTGACTTGCGCCGTCGCATCGATTGGAAATGACAACGAGGATTGCTTCGCTGTGGACGCAGATGTGATCGAGCCCGTTATCTTAGCGTCGGAGAACATTTGCGGGTCCAACAAACTTCCATGCCAAGTCGCTTCCAGCCTGCCCTCCACCTTCCCACTCGTTTGGAAACCAAGGTCGTGTTCCGTGCGCACGGCATCTTGCACTGCCGACAAGGAGACATCTTGTACGCCTACTTCGAGTCGAGCCGCGGCATCGTCAGCCAGGTGTGAAATGAGGAGGTTTCCGGTGACGTGTCCGCCCAACACATCAGCCTTCACCTTGCGGACTTCAAGGTTGCCCCGATCTAGATGATATTCCGCGGCGACGCTTTGGAAGGTCGCACGAACCTCTGGAAGGAATTCGTTTAAAGAGCGCCCCCTTAAATTACCGGAAAGTGACAACGCATTTATTACCGGTTCGCCGGTCCGAAGTTTGTAGGCAACTGCCCCTTCCGTATCGATTTGGCCCTCTGGAATCGCAGAATTCCTAAACAACTCACTCAGTTCCCTTGTCGACACCCTCGCCTCATACGATCCATCGAAGGAAGGCTCCGAGTAATTCGTCATCTGACCGTGGGCTCGGATAGTGGACGTCCGGCTCTGCAGGGTCAAAGATTTCAAAACTAGTCCGGAGGGGGCGGCACTGAATGTGGCGAGCAGGTCATGAGTAAATGGAGCGAGGGAGCCGTAATGGATGCGCGCCTGGCGATAACTGAGCGTGCCATCGTATGACTTTTGCGCCTGCGAATATGAAACCTGAGAATCCAGATTGCGAACGTCAGCACTCACCATCGCGTGCCGATCGTTATAGAAGACCTCTCCATTATTCAATACAAAATGGCCGATCGCCATGTCGAAGATGCTCGAAGTTGATCCCGATGGTGAATTGCGTGAACGAGGCATATTCGATTTTCCGGTCGAATCGATGGATAAATGCGTTACGGGGCGATCTATGGTTACCTCTTGCAGATCAATCTTCTTCCGCTGAAACAAATGGATCCCCAAGCCGACCGACACGCGGTCTGCTGCGAATAGAGGCGTCCGCTGATCGGACTCCGTGCCCCGTATCCTAATCCCATAGAAATCCGCTCCTAGGTTTGTTCTATGAAACGACAAATTCTGTATCTCCACGCGGGCTCCGACGGCATCCTGGATTCGCTGCATTATCAAGGCAAGAGCGTAGCGATGAGTGAAGTTGGAACTTAAGAGCAGGATCGCAGCGCCTAGAAAAACTGAACCGCATACGACCAAGACCAAGGTCCATCGGCCAATTTGCTTTAGATGGGGCATAGCGTCCTCAAAATTGAACCAATTTAACTACCCTCAGTCCGCGCCAACTTCGCGAGGCTCCGATCAAAACGACTGTCCCAACGTTACAAAAACCTGAGTCGACCTCAATCCAGGGACGGGATTCAAATTTCTGCCAAGATCAATTCGTATTGGGCCGATGGGCGTTTGGTATCGCAGGCCTACACCAATCGAATTACTGTAATTCTGAATAAGGCCATGAAAATTAATCGCCTGGTATACGTTCCCACCATCATAAAAAATCACCCCGCCCAAGCCCTTTTTAATCGGGATAGGGAAGCGCCCCTCCGAATTGAAAACAAAGAGCTGCTTTCCACCGGTGGGAACGGATATTTGTGCCGTACAAGTTGCGGGATTGTTTTCAGCAGTACACAAAAGCGCGCTGGCCTGCGGTCCGGCGCCGTTCAAGGGGAATCCACGCAGGCTGTCCGCCCCTCCAGAAAAGAAGCGCTTCGAGAACGGAACGTGGCTCCCAGCGAACGACGAGATCAAGCCCAAACGAATATTGTTGGCCCAAACCAGCCAGGGCCGAACCTCTTTGTAATAGGAAGCCTGACCGAAAAAGCGGGCGACGTTGTCAGTCGAGCCGAGCGCTTTAGGGCTAAGCTGAAAATCAAGGCTCTGATAAATGCCCTTGTGCGCATCGAGGGGCTTGTCCCGCGTGTCCCGCAAATATGAAGCCGACACCGTGGACAAGTGGGTGGATAAATCTTCCGCCGGCACAAAATTCTGTATCAGAAGATGGTTGAGTGAGGTCTGTTCAAACGTGTAGCGCAGTTGTAAACGCTGCGTTTTCGCGGCATCCAGGCTTCTCTCGATCTGGAACTCCGCCTGTCCAACGCGGGCCGCAAAAAGCGGATTTTGGGTGTTGCGTTCGGCGGAAGCATTGAACAGTGATTTCCAGTTGGTATCTAAAAACTGCGGATCGCCAAACGATAGAGTTCCTTTTTGATCCAAAGAAGATACCAGGGCGGAAACGGAAAGTGTCTCTGCTCTGCCGCGAAGATTGAGCCGCGAGTATGAGATCGATCCCAGCGGGCTGATGATGGTCTTTTCGATGATTGTGAAATTGCGGGGGAGCCCGACTGTCGGCAGGCCGGGCAATATCAAAACCCCGGTCGAGAGGCTTCCGCTACGCGGCGTGGACTCGAATCCCACACCATATGACAACGAATTGCGTTTCGACTCATGAACGCGAACGATTACATCTTCATCGGTTTGGTGGGTAATCGCGCGGCGCGGAGACACGTTCGCCCAGTCAAATACGCCTAAGTTGTAGAGGTTGCTCTCACCCTCGAGCAATTTATTCTCACTCATGTACGATTCTGGTTTAATGTCCACGGCCCGCTCAATCAGGTCTACGCGCGAATGTTGCTGGCCGGTATAGACAACTTCCGCAACACGCACGCGAGGGCCCTCGTCTATGATGTAAGTGACCGCCACGCGGTGGGGATCCTGCGGAACAGGAATTGCCTCAGCCCGAAGTGTTGCGTTCGGATATCCGAGGTTCAAATAAGATGCGAGGAGGCGGTTTTTGTCCTGTGTGACGCGGTAGGGTGAATAATTCTGGCCCGGCTTAATCAGCAGATCTCCATCGGTGAGTTTGTTGACGTCCTGGGTTAGATTGCCCTCTGTTCGAAACGAATCGACAATGGTGGGCGCACCTTCGTTTATTTCAAAAGTGACATAAATAGCGGAACCGCGGTCAACCACCCTCGAAGTTGTTTTCGCATCAAGGTAACCCGCGTTGTGCCAATAGGAGTCGAGATTGGTTTCCGTTTTTCGCAGCAAATCCTCGCTGAACGTCCCGCGTGATAGAAAGTGCCCCTTCTTCACCAGGATTTGATCCTTTATGGCGGCCTGATCAAACGGGTGATTTACCATCACGGTGACATCAGAGACATGATGCCGGCCGCCCCGCTCAATGGTATAGGTCAATGTAGTTTTGGAAGGCTCCGTATCCAATTTCGAAGTGACCTTGGCCTCAAAGTATCCTTTCCCTTGGAAGTAAGAAGTTATGTTCCTCGCCCCAATATCCACAAGTTCCTGGTCTACTGCGTTTTCTTCGTAAATGGGAACTTGGCTGTGCAACGTCTTCTTGGAAACCCGTGCTCCGGCCGCGCGAACGACAACGATGGGACCTAAGGTGATATCGAAATCGAGTTCGGCACGATTCGTATTCGTGTCGTACTGGGGCCGCAGCCGGACGTCGCTTGAGAGGTAGTTTTCTCTGCCCAGATAATCCCGCAAGAAGCGCTGCGCCGAACGCAAGCGTTCGGGATCATACCGCTTGCCCTCCTTGAGATTCGCTCCGTGCAAGCGCGCGCGAAGAGAATGCAACGAGCTTTGCAGCTGTTGAACCACATCGGGTGGCGGTCCGATGATCTGGATTTTCCCATAGCGAGCTTTTTTGCCAAGCGTGACTCGGTATCTGACGGCGACTAATTGATGAAGCTCATCGAGTTGAGTTTCCGGTTGAACCTTGGCGGCAAAATATCCGCCCTGTGCCAAGAATAGCTCTAGCGCTGGAATCGCCTCCTCGACCTGATTCTTTTCGTAAACCTCTCCTGGTCGGTATTTGACAACGCCCAACAGCTGGGAATAGCTGAATCCTCCGGCTCCGGGAAATTCGAGCACGCCTACGTAGAAGGCAGGCTCCAGGATGAATTTGAGACGCAATCCGCCTTGCTCGGGAAGTACACTCGGTTCCACGTCGGTGAATTGGCCACTCGCCTTTAGAGCCTCGACGCTTTCTTGAATCTTCTGGCTCGAGTATGGCTGACCTGCCTGCTGGATGACGAGATGCTCGAGGGATGCTGTGTCCAGCGTAGGTCTGGCGACAAGTTCCACAACACTCACCGGTTGGCCTTCGAACAGCGTGCTGGGAGGCATCTCCTGAGTCTGAAGTGTGGGCGCTAGGCACAAAAAAAGAATTGAAACAATTGGAAGAATGTATCGAATGCCTACCACTGCTTCCTCTTGTGTGAATCACTCGCTTTTCCCAAAAACGTTGCCGTCGCAGAACGTACGCCGGCCGATATGGCAAGGACTTCACTGAACGACACACTGACAGTCGCTGCGACCTCTTGAACTGCTTGATTCATTCGTTCAACATTTTTAAGAGCCTCGCCGACTACTTGGTCCGCGTGAGACAGTTGCCGTCTTGAAATGCTCACAGCTTGCTCAACCGTAGGCCTAATTTGGGTCAGAAATTCATTGGTTGTTTTCGTCGTCCTGCTCAGAGCCTCCATTGTTTCCACGACTTTCGCGGCGATGTCGCGCAGTCCCCCATTTCCAGAGGCGGGTTTCAACAGGTTCAACACTCGGATGAGGAAGGCGATGACAAAGATCTGAATGGCGATAAGTAATGCAAGGAAAACGATGATTAACCAGATTTGGAGATCGCGTTCCATAGGAATCAAAGGGGGTCCGCTACCAACCATAGGGTTCGTCCGGGCGGGTGTTCGACCTATCTACCTGAATCTAGATACGAGCGATGGAGACTTCAATCGGGTAAAACAGGTACAAATTCTCCGAAGCTGACTCCGCCCGAGTAAGCCCGCGGCACGGCTAAGAGCTTTGACAAATCGGTTTTCGATTCAGGCGACATGCGCCTTCGACTTTTCACGCTGATAAGCCTCGCGACCAGCGTCGATTGCTGTGGCAATTTGTTCTTGCTTATGTGTAATCATTTGGTTGCCACGATCGATTAAATCTTCATCCTGCTCCGTCAGCTCCCGGACTTTATTTCGCGCATACTCGCTCCCTTCCTTTGCTTTCCGCGTCAAGGATTCACGAACCTCCTCACCGGATTTTGGCGCGAATAGAATGCTGATCAGCGACCCGATGCCTAGTCCCACTAGGAAATATGTTGCTTTGGAATTGGTCTTTTCAGGCATGACTTATCTCCCTCTTCAATAGTAGTTGGGAATGTCCGACGGTTTGCCGAATGGTATCGAATTGAATCAACCTTCTTTCCGTAGCGACAATAAATTCTGGCTGTGATTCAATTGCCTTCATTTTCCCCCGCATCAGTTCCAAGAACTAGTGCCTCTGACGTTTGAAAAATTCAACTTGGCGGAGGCGCTTTTCCGCCTCGCCTTTGGTTTTGTAGGGCCCCCCGAGGTTTCTTCCCTTCTGGGAAAGTACCTTGTATCCTTGTTTGACTTTCTTGATCATGATTCCTCCTCATTGCCTGCTGCAGTCAGTTTGAATTCTCACTGTCGACATAGGCTCGAATTCCCTTCGGAAGTCTTGAAGAGTACGCCTCAATCTCACTCGCAATCCTCATTCATAAACAAGGATCTCAACCTTGCTGCCTTCACCTCCTTTGGAAGATTTTCCCAGACCGATAATTTTCAGTCGCGTGTCATCCAGCTTGAAATTCTGAACCAAATAGTCGCGAACGACCTTCGCGCGCGCCTGCGTCAACACCCGATCTTTGTTGCTGTCGCCCAATTCTTCGGAGGCCGCCACGACGGCTAAATTGAATTGATTCTGTTCCAGGAATTGTCCCGCTTCATCAAGCTTCTTTTTGTCCTTTAGCTTCGCATTGTCAGATTTGTCGAAAATTCTTTTTGCGTCATATACGAAGTCCTGGCTGGTCTGCCGCGACGGTAGTTTTGATAGTTTGTTTTGCCGGAGTTCGTTCGGATCTTGGTATCCACGCTGTTGGAAGAAACCTCGCAACAGAAAATTACTTTTCAGGGCATTGGCGTCTTCCTCGAATGAAGTTGCCGCAGCCTTTGCCTGATTTG
>Ga0210408_10003460_pt1 | contig 14591 bp, 13 predicted proteins | sample IncBWH4MmetaG_FD_155471 | JGI IMG/M metagenome (GOLD analysis project Ga0210408, IMG submission 155471) | Forest soil microbial communities from Barre Woods Harvard Forest LTER site, Petersham, Massachusetts, United States - Inc-BW-H-4-M | ecosystem: Environmental > Terrestrial > Soil >...
CGCCTGGTTTTGGCGGAGCGTTGCTTCGTTTTGGGCGATCTGATGATCGAGTTCGGGGGCCGTGATCTGCGCCAGCAGATCGCCCGCTTTGACGTGATCGCCAATGTCGACCTGGAGCTTTTCGATGTAGCCACTAGCTCGCGCGAAGATGTTCGCTGCGGCGAATGCCAAGGTCGTGGCTGGCAGGCTCACAACCATGGTGCTGTCGCTGGCGCGAACCGCGTCGACGCGAACATTGGGGACGAAATTCTCCTGCTGCTCGCTGATGGCCATGACTTGACGATTGTGCGCGCTGAGCTGCGAGCCGCCGAACGCCAGGCCACCAACGAGTAGTAGCAACGCGCCACCTCCGAGCAACCACGGTTCGAACGAACGCCGCCCTCTGTCTGGGGGCTTAGGCAGCGGATCGGCCGCGAGTTTCGTTACCGGAATCCGCTCGCGATCAGGCCCTTCCAGCGGACCATCCTCGATCGCTCCCGTGCGATGAACCTCGTTCATTCGATTCCCTCCGAAAATACCCCACGGGCGGGCTTGCCGTCATTGCCCTTCCGCAGGAGCGCGAACAGATACGGCACAATCAGTAAGGTCGTTGGAGTCGCGAACAGCAGGCCGCCGATGACGGCGCGCGCAAGCGCGGCGTTCTCCTCCCCGCCGGGGCCGCCCAATGCCATCGGGAGCATTCCGACGATCATCGCGCCCGCCGTCATCAAAACGGGCCGGATGCGGGTCTGCCCGGCGCTGATCGCTGCGTCATGCGCGGTCCGCCCAGCTAGTTGTTGTTCGCGCGCGAAGGTAACGAGCAGGATCGAATTTGCCGAAGCAACACCGACTGCCATGATGGCTCCCATAAGCGATGGAACGTTTAGTGTCGTGCCGGTGATAAACAGCATTGTCAGGATACCGCAGAAGGTCGCAGGCAACGCCAAAATGACGACAAACGGGTCGCCGAAATTCTGATAGTTCACGACCATAAGCAAATAAACGAACACGGCCGCAAATATCAGACCGATAGCGAGATCGCGAAATGCATCGTTCATGCTCTGGATCTGGCCGAGAACCTGAATCGAGTTGCCCGGCGTGAGTTGTGTTCGTAACGCGGCGACGGCTTTGTTTATGTCACCAGCGATGCTACCGAGATCGCGACCCTGAATGCTGGCGTAGACGTCGTAGGTCGGCTGAATGTTAGCTTGGTTGGTATTGGTGGGCACGCTTTCGCGCGTGAAAGTCGCGACGTTGCTTAGCAACCCGGGTATCGGGCTACCCGACATCGGGATTGCGGCGGAGACCGGCGTGTTGCCAAGATCATTCAAGGAGCTCACTTCGGGTTCCGGCGTCTGGACCGCGAGGTAGTAAGGAATCCCGGACGCCGGGTCGGTCCAGAAATTAGGCGAGACTTGCTCGGACGAGCTCAGACTGATGTTTATGTTGTTGGCGATGGTATTCGCGTTGAGTCCGAGACCAACCGCCCGGGCGCGATCGATCTTGGCGTAGAACGCGGGTGCATCGATTTCCTGTTGCAGGTGCGCATCAACGATCCCGGGTATTGCCGCGATGCGCCGACGCAGTTCCTTGGCCACCTGAAGATTTTTGGTGCGATCATAGCCGACAGTCCGCACGTCGATCTGTGCGGGCAGACCGAAATTCAGAATCTGCGTAACCATGTCCGCTGCCTGAAAGTAAAACACGTCTTCTGGAAATGCGGCAGCCAACTGTTGGCGCAACTTGCGGACGTAATCAGCAGTCGGCGCGTGGCCTTCCTTCAGCGCCACAAGAATGATGCCGTCGTTGATCCCAATGGTCGAACCGTCGGAAAAGGCAAGATTGTAGGCTCGCGCCGGCAGCCCAATGTTGTCGACGATAAGTTCACGCTCGGTCGCGGGGATGATTTCGCGTATCTTGTCCTCGACGGCCTGGAAGACTCGTTCGGTGACTTCAATCCGCGTTCCCGCGGGTGCGCGGACGTGTAGCTGGATCTGCCCGCCGTCTATGGCGGGAAAGAAGTCGCGGCCGACAAATACCAGCATGGTGGCAGCGAGCGCGATCACCAGAACCGCTGCCACGGGAACGATCACGCGTCGACGAAGCAAATGCGTCAGCAGAACAACATAGCCGGCGCGCATGCGCTCGAAACCTCGCGTGAAGCCGTCTTGAAAGCGGCGCCACCAACTTCGCCGCGTCCCGTCCACCCCGCCGTGCTGCTCCCCCTTGAGAAGCAGGCCGATCGTGACCGGCGTCAGCGTCCGCGAGAGGCCGTAGGACGCCAGCATGGCAAACACCACCGCAAAACCGAGGGGCGTGAACAGATATTTAGCCGGTCCATGAAGGAAGACAATTGAAGTGAACACGCAGGCGATGGCGAGAGTCGACACCAGAGTTGGCATCGCTATGCTGGCCGCTCCAAGAAGCGTGGCCTGGGGCAGCGACATGCGTTCCTCGGTAAGCAGGCGGTGCGTGTTTTCGATGGTCACAGTCGAGTCGTCGACCAGAATTCCGACCGCCAGCGCGAGTCCTCCGAGCGTCATCGTGTTAAGCGTCTCGCCAAGGAAATAAAGCAGCACAAGAGACGAAAGGATCGCCAGCGGGATCGAGATCATCACGACCAATGTAGATCGCCATGAGCCGAGGAACAGGAGGATCATCAGCGCGGTGAGCGCTGCGGCGATCGCCCCCTCGCGTAAGACACCCTCGATCGACGAGGTCACGAATACTGATTGGTCGAATAGCTCGCTGATCTTGAGCCCCGCTGGTGCCGCGGTACGCGCGGTCTGCAGGGCCTCCTTGACCGCATTGACTACCGCGACAGTCGAGGCATTACCGTTCTTGATAATGCTGAGCAGAACCGAGCGCTGTCCGTCCTCGCGTACGATGTTCTGCTGTACCATCGATCCGTCGCGCACCTGGGCGATGTCTTTCAGGAATACGGTCGCGCCATTGGCAAATTTGACCGGCATGTCATTGAGATCGGCGATAGTTGCGGGTGTTGCATTGGTCAGCACCGTGTATTGCGTTTCGCCGATCTTCGCCGTTCCGGAGGGAACAGTCAGATTTTGAGTATTGACAGCATTTACGATATCCATGGGCGTCAGGCCCCGCGCCAGCAGCCGCGCCGGGTCGATGTCGACCATGATCTGTCGATACTTGCCCCCTGCAGGCGTCGGCAGCGTAACGCCCGGAATGGGCGCAAGTTGTTGGCGTATTCTGTAGATGCCGTAGTCGTACAGCTGTTGTTCGTTCAGGGTATCTGAGCTGAGGCTGATCTGTAGGACCGGAACGCTCGATGCATTGAATTGCACAACGATGGGCGGTTGGATTCCCGGCGGCATCAGGGAGCGAATCGAATTAGTGGCAGAGACTATCTGAGCTATGGCAAGATCGAGATTGACGTCCGGTTGAAAGTAAATCTTCTGAACTGACAACCCGTCCAGGGTCTGCGCCTCCATGTCCCTGATGCCATTGACGTTCGAGCTAATTGAATACTGGCTGTAGGTGGTGACGCGCTGCTCCATTTCAGGCGTGCTGAGCCCGGTATATTGCCAAATGACAGTAACTACCGGGATTCTTATTTCAGGAAAAATATCGGTTGGCATCGATCTGATCGCGGCAATGCCCAGAAACACGATAAGAGCTGCTACTACGTAAAACGTGTGTGGAAATCTCAGTGCGAACCTAACAATTCCCATAAGTTGTCTCCCACAACGGCGAGCTGTCTCCCACATCCCGCCTCTCGCCGTTCTCGGTCCGTCCGCTGCTGTCGGCGTCGCGAGATGTTCTCAAACCGGATACGCATCTGCACTGCCCCGCAGCCACGGCGACTACGTCGAGGCGGTTGGGCTTCTTACGTAGCATCGCGGACCGGCGGCGCCATAAACTCAGGCCCGATTGAATCAGCGATTGATGTTTCGAGAATGCGATCGATTTCAACCATGGCGTCGGCATCGATCCGCCACCCCATGACATCGGCCAATGGTCGAAGCTGGTCGGGGTGTCGTGCGCCCCACAGCGCAACGCCCACTCCCGCGCGGTCGAGCAACCAGCGCAGTGCCAAGTGAATGACACGCTTGGCGTAGTTCGCCCGTGCAAAGCGATCGAGAGTTTCGACGGCGGCGATATATTCGCGAAAGCGCGGCGCCTGGAATTTCGGATCGCTACGGCGAAGATCGTCACCTGAAAAGCGTGTGTTGGCGCTTATTCGGCCCGCGAGCAATCCACGGCACAAGGCGCCATAGGTTATTGTCGCGAGGTTAGCACCGCGACAATATGGGAGTATCGACGACTCGATTCCGCGCTCGAGGAGATTATACGGAGGCTGCACAGTGTGCAGCGGCGCAATCGCACGGAAGGCGTTCATCTGGGCGGGGCTGAAGTTGCTTACGCCGATTGCACGAATCTTTCCGTCCCGATGCAGCATGGCCATCGCTTCCGCCGTCTCTTCGATCGGAGTTTCAGGATCGGGCCAATGCACCTGATAGATGTCGATGACATCGGTTTTCAGCCGCCGCAGCGAATGTTCGATCTCCTCGAAGATGCGCGACCTGGTGGCGTTGCGGAACGGCTTGTTATCCTTCCAATCGAGCCCGGTTTTGGTTGCTATCAGGACTTGCTTCCGCCGCCCGCCCTGTGCCAGTGCCATGCCGACGATCTCTTCAGAACGGCCGAATCCGTAAACCGGCGCCGTATCGATGAGATTGATCCCGCGATCCAGCGCTGCGTGTATGGTGCGGATGGCTTCGTCCTCGTCGGTTCCACCCCACATCCAGCCCCCGATCGCCCACGTTCCGAGCGCGATGCGTGACGCCCTGAGGGGGAGGTTGACGAACTCCATATCCGTCGTGCGGGTATCCTGGAAAGTCATGACTGAGTTCCTATTTCAGATAGAGCTGCATTTCCTAGGTTGACAACTGAGTTCCTATTTCAGATAGAGCTGCATTTCCTAGGTTGACAGCGGTCATGCGCGCCATGGCGGCTGATGCACGCATCCGTGCCTCGAGCCGTGGATGCAAAACCAGGACTTGTGCCGCGCATTCAATCACCTGCTCGAGCCGGCGCGGGCTGTGTTGCCAGCCGCGGCAATTTGAACTCCAGGCCAGCCTCTTCGGCCGCAATCATGGCCAGCGCAGTCCAGTCGTACTCCGCATATCCGCGGCCGATCCCGGTCAACAGTCGGTCGCGTACGACACCAACCGAAGGCATGGGAACGGCCTCTCTCTCTGCCTCGGCCAGAGCCAGGCCTACGTCCTTCAGCGCGAGCGGCAGTACAAATCCCCCCGGCGCATACGCTTGGGCAGCGATCTTGCCCCCGTAGATTCGGTGCACGCGCCCTCCAAACATTGTCGCCGTCAAAATGTCGATGAAGGTCTGAGGATTCAGTCCACGCTTTCGGAGCAGAGTGACGACCTCGCCGAGCACCTCAAGAGTCGTCGCCGTCATCGTGTTGCCGGCAAGCTTGATCAGATTCGCGGCCGACGGTTCGCTGCCAACCAAAAAGGTTTGTTGTCCCAGAATGTCAAACAACGGGCGGCAACGCTCGACATCAACCGAAGCGCCGGCGGCGATGATGTAAAGTTCGCGAGCCCGGGCAGCGTCCGGATTGCCGAAGACCGGCGCGGCCACGTAGCCTTGGCCACGCTCTGCGTGCCCAGCAGCGAACTGGGAGGCGCCATTCGTGCTGATGGTGCTCATTGATATATGAATCGCTCCTGGGATCAATCCGAATGCGAGCCCATCGAGATCGCTTGAGCTTCGCCCGAAGATAACTTCGCGCAGGGCGTTGTCGTTGGGCAGCATGCTCACGACGAACTCGCAGTCGAACAGATCGGAGATATTGGTGGTTGGCGTGAGTCCGAGTGCCTCGAGTTCCGATAGCCGCTCAGGGTGACGCACATGCGCGACGACGCGTCTGCCTGCAGTAGCGAGATTTGCGGCCATCGCTGTGCCCATCCGGCCGAGACCGATGAACCCGATGACCCCCTTCGACAACGTGCGAACGCTTTGCCCGTTGGTGCGCTGCGCAGTCGAGCGAGCCGAAGGCACCACAGGGACGTGAACTGAACGACTATGCTTCTCAACTCTGGTCATGCAAAAACCTCCGAGAGCAGAGGGACGTAAAACCTCCGCTCGAACAAAATAGCGACTTGTCGATGTCGCGCTTGTTCGACCTTGCTGGGCTTTGGGTAAACTTGCGTCCAACAGTCGCGTGACCGAGATATTTAGCTCCGGTCGTCGCCAAGGCCGAACGCGCGTTGGAGCGAGCGCCTTGCGAATTTAAACGCAGGCGCGGGCAAAATACGACAAGATGATCCTATTCGGCGCCATCTGCACGGCTCAGTTTATTTCAAACGCTCGCGACAGCAGGGGGGGCTGCAGAGTCGGGCAGGCATGGACCCAAGATACGCTATGAGGGCAGTTCATATTCCAACCCTGAACAGAAAGGTGTAGTCATGATCCGCGTTTTCCAGGCCACGTTGCTCATCGGCTCTGCCATTGTTGCAGCCGGAGGGGGCGCGCTCGCCCAAACCGCTCGCGGCCCGTCGACGGAAAATCTTCTGAAGGCGGACAACGATAGCGCAAATTGGATTCTGCCGGCGCGAAGCTACAGCGGCAATCGCCAAGTTGACGAAAGTGAGATCGGTCCGCAAGACGTCGATCAGATGAAGGTCGCTTGGACGTTCAAGCTTCCGGGCAGCGACCCGGTGGAGACTGCTCCGATCGTTTGGGACGGGATGGTGTACGTCACCTCGGGACGAGATGATGTCTTCGCGCTCGATGCCAGGAGCGGCGAGGTCAAATGGCAGTATGGGCCGAATGTGGAGCAACAAGTCGGCTTTCCGCGCAATCGTGGCGTCGCGGTTTACGACGGCATGGTCTTCATCGGAATGATCAACGGTCACCTCGCCGCGCTCGATGCCAAAACTGGAAAAGAGATCTGGAACGAGCAGACGGTGGAAGATGCGAAGACCGGTTACTACTCGATGGCGCCGGTCCCCTATAAGGGCAAGATCCTTATCGGCGAATCGAATGGCGACTGGGGCGGCATCGGCAATATCAGCGCATTCGATCCGAAAACCGGCGGTCGCGTTTGGCAGTGGCAGTCAATCCCAAAACCGGGTGAGCCGGGCAACGATACGTGGAGCGGTGAATCCTGGAAACGCGGCGGTGGTGCGGTTTGGAACGGGATGGCGATCGACCCCGAAAGCGACACGCTTTATCTGACCCTCGGGAATCCGACGCCGGACTTTCTTGGAACCGTGCGGGAGGGCAAAAATCTCTACACCGACTCGATGGTGGCGCTCGATATATCGGGCTCCGTGCCGAAGATGAAATGGTACTACCAGTTCATCATCCACGATACCCATGACTTTGATCCGGCCATGCCGCCAGTCCTTTTCACTGGAACGGCGAACGGCAAGCGGATGAAACTCGCAGCGACCGGTGATAAAGCCGGCAACTTCTGGATTCTCAACGCCGAAAACGGCGATCTCGTCAGCAAGACGCCAGTGAGCTATCAGCTCAATCAGGACAGCCAGCCACGAATCGAGGGCGCGAACTACGCGTGTCCGAGCTGGAACGGAGGGATTGAATTTAACGGCGGCGCCTACGATCCGGCCACCAACACGTTTTTCGTGCCGAGCATCGATCAATGCGCCAAGTGGAGCGCTACCAAACATGCGCAGTTTGTTGGCGGCGAGTTTTACCTTGGCGGCTCGGAGCCGACTTTGGTCGGACCGAGTTCGGGATGGTTCAACGCAATCGATGTTTCAACCGGTGTTTTCAATTGGCGAAACCACCTCGATCTTCCGGCTAACGGCGGAGCCCTGGTCATGAATTATACTGCGTCGGGTCAGGTTGAACCGAAGTCATCGATCGTCTTCACCGGTCTGCTTGACGGACGTTTCGGCGCTTATGACGGCAAATCCGGCAAATTGCTTTGGCAATACGACACCGGCTCGGTTATTTGGGCGCCTCCGGCGACATTCGCAGAAAATGGAGAACGCTACGTGATCGTCGGGTCGGGAGGGCCCGGCTCTATGAAGGTGCCGGAGCTGAAGGAGACCATCGGTCCGAACGTGCTGACGGCATTCGTTTCCGCCAAGCAAAAACAGGCCACGAAGTAGCGGGCGGACGCAAGCAATGGCGGCGCCGAATATTGGGCGACGATCACACTCGCTCTCGCCCCTAGCCGCCCGGTTCGTTGTTATCGGTCTCGTTAGTCTCGGCCTCGCCGCCAGAGCGCAAGATCGTAGTGCCAACGACGAGGCCATCGCCGCGCTCGCCGATATCGAGCCCGCGATCGGTGAATTGACCGCGTCGTCGGACCTGATGGCGAATACCGGGAGACCCTATAAACAAGCGGCGCAACGTGCGGCCGCTGCAGTTGCCGGCGCGCTGGGCCGTCTTGATTGGTTGACCGATCACGCCGGTGGAAATGTCTGGGGACTTGGCGTCGAGGGCTCTCGGGTCAATCTCCGGATTGCCAAAGGCGACCTCGACGCGGCGGCGGGGACCGACGGGCTGGAACAATTTTGGTCAGAGGCATCCAGCGCGTTGCAGGTCTTGCTCGTTGCGGCCGGACGGGAATCCACGGTCGGAGTGTTGGGCGGCCTCCGCGGCGCTTTGGCGACGACGACGCTCGGCATCCCGGCTGACGCGACCACTGTTTCGGGCTGCGGCTTACCGGCCAAGGCACCGGCCTATGGCCTCATTGACGGTTACCTGACCTACATTGCCATCCCCGACAGCGGTGTAGTTCAGTTGCCGCACCTAATCGGGATCAGGAAAGTTTCGTTTGGCACCGGTTACGCCGTCTTGCACACCGCGGCAAGCGATCTGGTCGGCCGCTTGTGCCCGGCTCGGCAAACAGCGGCCGCAACGTCTCACTGGGCCGGAAACGACGCACCGGCGCGCTAACCTCGCCCGCGGTCTTACGGTTGAACGGCGTCACGGCAACAAGGTCGAAAGCGACATGAGGATCGGAATCGTTGGAACGCGAAGCGCAGTGTTTACCACCACTTTCCTTGTTGCTGCCGCTTTGCTCGCGGCCTGCTCCGGAAAATCTCAGTCGCTTGCCGACTACATCGCCGCGATCTGCGTGGCGCATTTCCGCGACAGTTCCCGCGCCGAAATGCCGTTCCTGACCGACAATGTCGCCGCCATGTCGAAGATGATGGTCGACATGGGCATTAAGCCTTCCAGCGACGTCGACCGCGACTTCGTCGCCATGATGGTGCCGCACCACCAGGGCGCCATCGACATGGCGCGGGCCGAGCTGCGCTACGGCCACAACGAGCAGTTACGGCGCATGGCGCAAGAGATCATCGTAACTCAGCAGCAAGAGATTACAGCGATGCGGCTTGCCGTTGGCGAGCCACTGCCACCGACCGCACCCGCGCTGGACCAGATCCCGGCCGTGGAAACCAACGATTCGAAATCCAACCGAACCACGCACCCTGTGAAGGAGCCGTGATATGAAGCGCTTCTCGATAGTGACTATGCTGCTCGCCGCGATAGCGCTCGCTGGTGTGCCGTACGCGTGGGGTGGACAGGTCCCGGCGGCCTCGTCCGATCCCGATATTCCAATAAGCCATCACGACCGCGTCTACTCGGCAGAGCAGTTCTCAAACACCGTGTCCGTCACCGATCCGGCCGATAATACGCTGGTCGGCGCCGTCCATCTCGGCGATCCGCTGCCGGCCAGTTTCAGTCCGCTCTACAAGGGCCAACTGCTGGTGCACGGCATGGGTTTTTCACCCGACCATCACACGCTCGCCGTGGTCGCTATCGGCTCGAATGCGGTGACTTTCCTCGATACAGCGACCAATGCCGTGAAGCACACTACCTATGTCGGACGCTCGCCGCCTGCGGCGTTTTACGATGGACGGCAAGGAAGTCTGGGTGACGGTACGCGGCGAGAACTACGTTTCGGTGCTCGACGGCACGACTTATGAGGAAAGGACGCGGATCATTGTTCCCAACGGCCCGGGCATGACGATTTTCTCGCCCGATGGCAAATACGGCTATGTCTGCTCATCGTTCACGCCCGAAACTGATGTCATCACCGTCGCCGACCACAAGATCGTCGGCAAAGTACAACAGGCAAGTCATTCTGCCCCAACATTGCCGCGACGCCAGACAGTACTCAGATCTGGTTTACCCTCAAAGATACTGGCAAGACCCAAGTTTTCAATGCGCAGCCGCCCTTTAATCTTTTGAAAACCCTCGACACCGGTCCGATCTCCAACCATGTCAACATCGTGCGCAACGCGAACGGCATTTCGCCTATGTCACGGTGGGCGGGCTGAACGAAGTCAAGGTGTTTCGCACTGACAATTTCGAGCAGGTCGCGACCATTCCCACAGGCAAATTGCCGCACGGCATCTGGCCATCCGGCGATGGTACGCGGGTCTATGTCGGCCTCGAGAACGAGGACCGGATCGCCGCAATCGACACGCTGAAGAACAATGTGATTGCGACAATCCCGGGTGGCCAAGCCGCGCAGGCCGTCGTCTATGTGCCGAACGCAGTGTCCGATGGTCCGGGCACGGAGGGACTAGAGCCCCTTAGCATAGCCGGAAAATCGGAGCAGTTGCAGCTTGCGCCGCCCGGAAGCAAGGTCGGAGAAAAAGCATCCACCAGCGTTTCGCTCTCCGACCAAGGCCTGGTGCAAGTGCTGGAGGCTGCCGTCACTGGGCTGGATCCGGGAATGCATTACTTGCTTGCACTGTCGGATGAGCCTTCGGGCACCGGTACCCTCGAACCACTGCAGGGGTTCATGACAAACCCGGCTGGCTCAGCCATCGTCAATGCGATCGGACCAATCCGTCAGGCGGTACGCGGTGAAGGCAAGGTGCGGCACCGCTATCTCGTCATCGCGCCCGGCACCGCCGACGCGCATGGCGCCGTCGTTCAGGTCGAGGTGGAATGAAAAACGCCGCCTCGGTCTTTCTATGACAGTTAGCGTCAGTTTTGAATATACGCTGTTCGGTCGGAAACGGGGAGTAGTCCACATGAAGAACTAATAATAAATACACGACCTTATTCGCTCCCCTGACGTTGTTTTGATAGCGAAACCGCGTCTGCGCGCAAAAGAAATTCGGACCAAACTTCGAACGACGATTGGTAGCGTTGACATGTAAACCGTCAGGCTTGGCGCGGAACCCGCAGCGGCAGGCGATTGCTCTGATCGCACTCGGCTCAGTCCGGCAAGTCCTAGCGGTTGGTCGGTCGCTCCCGACACCCTTCGAGCAATTTTCGAGGCGCGTCACGCCCGATCTAGAGGAAGGAATTGGGTATTTCAGCAGCTCATGAGCTGTTCTGCTCCGATCGTAGCGGGGACGATCTGTGGCTCCTTTGTACCGGACAGGCGCCGCACCCGGCGATTCCCTACTGCGACGCCGCGGCCAGGTGAGCATCGGCGCTTCTGATGGGTGAGATTGGTCGAACTTGAGGCAACACCGGTCTAGCCACGGCAATAGGATGCAAGTCGCGCGCGGGCGGATGCACTACATCCTATTACATCCAACACGCAATCGTAGGCACAGCCGTGGAAAGGATACTTCCGTTTCTCTCTCTGTTGTCGCGGCGGCGCTTCCTTGGAACCGCCGGCGCAGCGACTTTGGCCATGGCTTCGCGGCCGGCGCCAGCGGAGGCCGCGGCCGAACCTGCATCGATTCACAACGAGAACGTGGCGTTGACCGTCAATGGACGGCGCCATGCTCTCCATCTCGATCCTCGGGTAACATTGCTCGATGCGCTGCGCGAGCATCTGGGGCTGACCGGTACGAAGAAGGGTTGTGAGCAAGGACAGTGCGGCGCCTGCACGGTGATAGTCAGTGGACAACGCATCAACAGCTGCCTGACGCTCGCCGTGATGCATGCGGGCGATGAGATCATGACCATAGAGGGCTTGGAAGAAGACGGCGTCTTGCACCCAATGCAGGCCGCATTTGTTCGCCATGATGGAATGCAGTGCGGGTATTGCACCCCGGGTCAGATTTGCTCGGCGGTGGCGCTGCTGGCTGAACACAAGGCAGGCTGGCCAAGCCATGTGACGGCGGATGTCGATTCCGCGGCGGTTCTGACCGATTCGGAGATCGCCGAGCGCATGAGCGGCAACATCTGCCGGTGCTCCGCTTATCCCAACATTGTTGCTGCCATCCGTGACGTGGCCGAGGGAGGCCGCGATGACGCCGTTCCGCTACGCCCGGGCCGACAGTGTCGCGTCCGCTTGCGCTTCGGCAAGGGAGCCTACAGCCAAGTTCATCGCCGGCGGCACCAACCTGCTCGATCTCATGAAGCTGCAGATCGAGACGCCGACCCTGCTCGTCGACATCGGGCGGCTACCCCTCGCTAAGATCGAAGAGACCGCAGAAGGCGGCTTGCGCATCGGTGCCCGAGTTACGAACAGCGCGGTCGCCGCCGATATGCGGGTCCGCCGCCGCTATCCGTTGTTGTCGCAGGCAATCCTGGCGGGCGCATCGACGCAGCTTCGCAACAAGGCCACGACCGGCGGCAATCTTCTGCAGCGCACGCGGTGCCCCTATTTCTACGACACGGCGAAGCCCTGCAACAAGCGCATCCCGGGCTCTGGCTGCCCAGCCCTCGGCGGTCTCAACCGCATGAACGCCGTCATCGGAGTGAGCGAGGATTGTATCGCTGCACACGGATCCGACATGGCGGTTGCGATGGCGGCGCTCGACGCGCGGGTAGAGACCAGCGCAGCCAACGGCGCAACTCGGACTATCCCGATCGACGCACTCTATCGTCCGCCCGGCACCACGCCTCATATCGAGACGGTTTTGGCGCCGGGCGAACTGATCCAGTCAGTGACGCTGCCGCCGCCGCCGCCGGGTCGGCAGCTCTATCGCAAAGTGCGCGATCGCGCTTCCTTCGCGTTCGCGCTTGTTTCGGTCGCCGTCGTTGTGGCGTGCGAAGACGACCGGGTGAGCGCCGCGCGCGTCGTGTTCGGAGGCATCTCTTACAAGCCCTGGCGATCGCCGGAAGCCGAGGCGGCGCTCATCGGGGCCGCCGCAACGCGCGCGTCGTTCGACGCTGCCGGGCGCGCCGCACTCGCGTATGCCCGGGGATATGGCCACAACGACTTTAAGGTTCCGCTCGCCCGCCGAACCTTGCGTGCCGCTCTCGCCGACGCGACCGGCGCCGTCTGAGGAGAAAAAGAACCATGGCCGAGGGCAAACTCGCCGACCCGATTGGGCTCCCTCTCGACCGCGTCGATGGGCACCTGAAGGTGACCGGAAGAGCCACCTATGCTTTTGAATACGCCACGCAAGGGGGCGCCGCTTATGGCGTTATCGTGCCGGCAGCTGTGGCCAAGGGGCGCGTCGTTGCCGTCGACGTGCGCGACGCAGAACGGGCTCCCGGAGTGCTGCTGGTGCTGACCAAGGACAACGCGCCGCCGCAAAGCCCGTGGGGCCCGGTCGATCTGCCGGATCGCTTTGCCCGCGCGGAGCCCGCGCTCGATTCCGAGGAGTGCTTGGCAAAGCTATGCTCTATGACAAGCAGCTCTCAGTGAACCGCAATCAGGCGTGTGCGTTCTGCCACATGCCCGAGAGCGGATTCACGGGGCCGGTGTCTGAGCTCAACCGCACAACCGGCTCTTATCCCGGTTCAGTGCGCACACGTTTTAGCAATCGCAAGCCGCAGTCACACGCCTACGCGCCGCTCTCGCCTATTCTGCATTACAATCCCGGCCAGGGCGATCTTGTAGGGGGCAATTTCTGGGACATGCGTGCGACTGGGCGTCGCTTGGGCAACCCCGCTGCCGAGCAGGCAGAGGGACCGCCGACCAACCCCGTCGAAATGGGGTTGCCTGATATCGCATGCGCCGTTTACCGCGCGTCAAGACGCCCCTACCGCGTCCTCTTCGAAAAGAAATGGGGTGCACAGGCGTTTGCCATCGAGTGGCCTGGTGATGTGGAGCGGGTTTGTGATCAGCCTGGCCCACCTCCCGCGACTGATCCGATGCCGGTCCACCTCACGGAGTTGGATCGCGGCCGCGCCGCTGCCACCTTCGATCAGATGGCCCAGTCTATAGCCGGCTACGAAGCCTCCGCAGAGGTGACACCTTTCACCTCTAAGTTCGATGCGGTTCTGGCAGGGAAGGCGAAGTTCACTCCGCAGGAGCAGGCAGGCTACGCCCTATTTCGCGGCAAAGCACAATGCAACAATTGTCACCGCGACGGCGGTCCCGGCGAAGATCCGCTGTTCACAGATTTTACCGCGAGCAATATCGGCACGCCCGCAAATCTGATGCTTCCTTACTATGCCGAGCAACGACCCGATGCTCGAGGCTATGCCGCTAACCCCACCGGATCGGGATATGTCGACCCCGGAGTCAGCGGTTTTCTTACCGGGCGCAACCTGCTCAGCCAGCCTTCTGCAGTTGATGCGCGCTGGCGCCAACTGGCAGCTGAGAACATAGGGAGATTCAGGTACCAACCCTGCGCAATGTGGATAAGCGGCCTAATCAAGAGTTCGTCAAAGCCCACGGACACAATGGTTATTTTAAGAGCCTTAAGTCGATCATGCACTTCTACAACACGCGCGACGTCCTGCGGCGCTGCGGCACCAATGACCCC